>Ga0056115_1001283_pt1 | contig 11779 bp, 1 predicted proteins | sample WorMetOlspDAHAB1_FD_77007 | JGI IMG/M metagenome (GOLD analysis project Ga0056115, IMG submission 77007) | Marine gutless worms symbiont microbial communities from Max Planck institute for Marine Microbiology, Germany - Olavius sp. DAHAB.1 ... | reverse complement strand
GGTTTGTTCTTTTCTAGTAAATGTGTTAGGTAATGGAGGAAGTGTCGAGACGTTTGGATAAATTTTGTACAGTTTATTATTGGGGTGTAAATTTCAACGAGATTGCCATTTATTTTGAATGACTGAGTGGATATTGACAAAAAAGTCAGTGGCTGGTATGGGAATGTTAGTAATAGGAGATAATGAAGGAGTTTTTGCAAGAAGAACGACTTTAGTATTTCCAACGATGCCAACGTGGCTGGGAATCCAGAAGAAGATAATGTCAAAATTATGATTATATAAATCATTGTCCAACAACAGAATGTATAATGTTAGTGGAGAGGATGTATGTTGGTGAGATATTGCTTGTAATGTCGCCTCAAGATTTTATTTAAGCTACTCGGTCAGAAACGAGGTGCATGACTTATTCGACAGCTCCCGAGTGTACGCAGGGCTTTAGCGACAACACACTGCGGATGTATGCTTGCGTCTTTAATCACCATAGTAAAATATATCTCATAGAAAATTAACAGACCAGCAACAGATCCAAGCCAAGTCAGACAGAAGTCAAATTCTACAGTTTTATGCATAATTCAGTTGTTCAACTCACAGCTGTAAAACTGAAATGAAACTGAAACAAAACAAAGAAACAAAGAAAGAAAAGAAACAGTTTTGTTTCAGTTTCATTTCGTCATGCGGACAGTTTAATACGACGTCGACGCAACAAACGAAAACAGTCATATAACCAGAATAAACCAACAAATCCGTCGGAATAAAAGCACAGACTATCAAAGCACCGGTGTTGCAGTAGGCCCTATCATACAGGCATAGGTCGTAGTAACCACAGTAACGCAACGAATAAATAAAACGAGGCCGATAACGGCAGGAGCGCAATGGTCAGACACAGTACTGGCGCCGCCGAATACAATTCGGCAAACACGGCCAAAACGTACAACTTTTTGAGGTGGTACGACTCTCAACGTTAAATGCGGCTCGTATACCACTTTTCAGGCCCCAGGGGCAAACTAATTCCCACCAGCAAACATATTTTGAGGTTAAAATGAACTGAAACTAATGAAACCAGACCCGCTGATCCTCAGATGGCCAGATCCCATATTCGGCTGGAGAGGGTGATACCCGTCACCTGGCCACCTTTGGAGTCTCGATCTCGGCGCCTATGGGGCCTCACCTCTAAACCGCACCACTTATCGAAATGAACACATACTCACAACAGGACAGGATACTGACGTCGGAGAGTCAGTGTAAAGGGGTAAACATTGTCCCATCCCCCAGGAGATGCTGGTCGGAATGCGTGAAAAGGTGCGATCCTGTGATGGATTACATGACTGGGAGTCGATACTCAATATGTCAGCCGTCAAATATCAAGACAGACAAATCCAATGTCATGATCAGCATCAAAACACTGAACATCAGCATCTTGTCGATAATAGTAAACGCTCACAAGTTCTTTACCTGGTTATGGTGTGGCCTCAGCTGTGATCAAGCCACAGGTGAGGCTACATAAGTGTGGTAGTAGGGACACCAGTAACGTGAGCACAAAATCAACGTCGCCATGTTGTAGGGCGAATAAGTGTGAAGAAACAGTACTGTAAATGCGGAAATCTGAAAAAATGTTACGACAGTTATTCGCAGGCAGTGTATTTTGACTACAGTAAAATTCAACAAACAACAGTTGGCATAGTTAAGTTAACGACTTCACTCTGTTAAAGTAGCCTACACTCGCCCTACAAGATGGCGCATGCTAACTACGCATTTTATAGTCACAGGTCATGGCATTCAAGCCTCACGCACAACGCACGCAGCTACTTATTAACGTAATACAAATGAAGCTATATTATACATTTGTTCATAAAATAAAAGCTTAAAGTAGTAGCCTGCAAATAGGCGAATGAACATCTCATAGCAAAATAATTAACGCTACTTACAAAATAATGAAATACTAAGTGGAATTTCGAAACGAGAGCATATAAACATAACACATAACAGAAAGCTGAATAACAGAAAGCTGAACATTCAGTAACATAAAGTATAATTCTAATATAAACTGTAATTTATCGGAAACAAAACATCTATTGAACGCACTAAAACTAAGTCACTTAATACGCATTTATCACAATGAACACGATACAATGTGATAAGACAAATTCAAACTCCACCGACATAAACTACAAAATTCGGCTCTATATAATTACACTTTTTTACAACACTGAAAAAGTCCAGCAGCCGATCACTGTACACAGTCGACAATTAACTAACGCCAAGTCACAATATCAAAATTAAGTTTTCTCCATTGGTGCGACAAAAAACTGTTATGTTATTCCTGCACATTCCGACCGAAATAAACAACAACAGCACACAGCTAACAAATAACGCGACACCAGTGGCACTCCACAATGATGGCCTCGACAATGGTGGGGCAAACAATCAAGAAACCTGTAACAATTTGCCCCCACTTTTAGAAATATATTGTAGGCAAAATATTTGTCAAGGCGTCATGTTCTCTGCAAAGCATGTCAGAAAAGCCAACAATAAACGTTTTCACAGCAAGTGCATTGGCACATTCAGAATGATAGCTATTCTGAGACAGAACCATGGTGCCGGCGAATTAACACATGGGATAAAGTGACGTAACGGAAGTCAGAATAAAACTACGCCGCCATGCCGGAGGTATACTTAACGTGAACTAAGAACGAGTTAAACAGTGTAAATCTATAAACTCTTATGCCTCGTTTATTCACAGACCGCGTACAGTTTCACACACAACAGCTTGCAAGCATACAACGCTACGCTGCAGCAACACAGTATACCTCCAACATGACGACGTCACTATCACCCCATGCACACTCAGCCATGCAGCAGAAAATTTGAATGGAAAAATCCATCATCAGACTTAGGCAACGTTAACATCATAAGGCACTAATAATAATAATAATAACAAGGGCCGCAAACACATTACAGGTTGCTCGCTCCCTGCTTTAGGGTCAGCTCATCGACAACGGCGCAGCTACTTTGCGGCTTCCTGTTAGTGGCCAACAGTAACTGTGTGGCTGATACGGCATACAAACGTTGGCGCCGCCTAGCGAATCGAATTGAACCAGTCGCAATGTGTGGCGCGTTGTTTGTCCTGGCGTTAGTTAGCCCGATAACCGTGATCATTATAATCTCTATACATGTATTCACTCACGTGACAACCGGGCAGCTTCCTACGAGTTTAAAGCTTCCTGCGTTTTCATCCCGGCTGACTTACGGGTAGACACTGAACGATACAGAACAGACACTGTGACTGATCATAAATGAGTCAACATAATTGGCATTTAACGGCACTTTAGGCCCTAAACACAAACAGGCTATACTGTGCCTTCAAAAAGTATGTTGCAGTTTTAAAGAAATGAAATTAACGACAAAGCTGTAAATGTTAAACGCTGGGAAACCATTACAATATGCACTCTTCCATCTGGTATTTGTTCGGGGAAGTGGTGCCCACTCCATAGGCACGGGGGCACGTGTCCCTCCCCCACTTTTACAAATGGCTGGGCACGGGAGGCACCGTGAGTAGAAGAACAGCAAATACGAGACTGAACAAACTGCACTGATTATCACTTCAAGCCTCACCTGCCCCCCTCCCTCCCCGCACTTTCAAATTCGTTCCGGTACCACTGGTTGGGAAACCCTTCGACACGAGAGAGTAGTAGTCTTCCCAGCCAATCTTTTGGCTAATGTGCTAACAAAATACCCAAACAACACAGGAATATACACAACTTAATGTAACTCAATAAACCTAAACAACTAAACACGAGAAACACAACAAGCTGAGCTGACCCTGATTCAGTCGCCTCTGTTGACAGTCAGGAAACGAGGTGACCCCTAGATATTCTACCCATGCACCCTGGGGACCACACGGGTCTTATAACACTACAGAAGGTAAACGTAGCTCTCCGACAAAAATAAAAACTAAATCCTTCATATTTGAAAATGATAAAACCTTGTCATCTGGCTGTCTTCTCCCTCCAGTTGTGTCCACACAGGTGGAAAAGTAGATAAAATACTCTATATATGGCTGATCCGAAATGAGTCCAAAAAGGGTTTTTACACTGCCTAGCTATGGCCCCACAACAGAGAAGCAGGCGCAGCAGTCGTGCAGCAACAGAGAACGTCGTGTCCGTACCACAAAGCAAAGATCAGCAACTAACTGCAGTTGAAATTGGAATACATTACACCACACGCTTGCATACTAAAACAGAACCAAATGCACTCCAATTCCAGTGTCTCTCATTAGTAACAAGAAACAGCGGCCACATCCCAAAAGCAGACAACTTCACTCGTTGCAAGCGAACAGAAAGACGATGAAAGCTTTCGTTCCGTCTATACTCGCGTTAAAACATTATTTGAGCAAGAGTTAACTGCACGGTTAGATGCTGATGTACTAATTATACTGAGAGAATGCAACAGGCCATTAACAAGCGAAATAATGTTCACAATTACGTCAAGGATAACACCACAACACGTAAAATACATGCTGTCCAGTTACTTAAGTATATATATTGTCATTAAATATAATCTGCTACTATTTTTCAAAAGTACATGAATCTTTAACACCATACTTCTAAACCCCAAAATATTAAATATACGAAATAAAATCTCAATAAATAAGTGCAGTCACTAGCATCTTAACCGACACAAATTGGGGTCTTTGAGGCAATTTGTCTGCTGGGCTACATCTGCCGACTCAGGCTAGACAACCCAGCACCCTAACTCTCACCTGACTTGGAAATATTTACATGTATCATTTACTTGCTGACTTGCTTACTTATTAGCAGTATACTGGCAATGATCATATTCTACAACAGGAAAAAATTACTGCAATAGAGGAAAATGTAACAGAATATTCTAAAAAATGTAACTTATTACTTTTCAATCCAATTCGTGTCTACCACTTAAAAATTTCCATACACATTATTACAGTTCGCCCTCAGCAAATAACAAACTCCACACTTACAGTTACACACACACAAACAGTGAGTGGCAAACAAACAAAATACTCGAGAGAACAGCAACTGATAAGGTGAACTAAAAACACACTGCAGCTGTTTATCAAAAACTGTTGGAACAAAAAAGCCATTCACACACACATACATACTGCAACAACACACAGAGAACGATACCAAACTAGTAAAAAATACAGCCAACAATTTACACAACTGCATGCACGAGTCAAAAGAAACAAGCTAAAACTGCTGCTGTGCTCAAACAATATTATACTACTGAGTGTCATAAAAATAAACCTATGCTCCTACAACTAACCAAAATGTACCTACAACCCTATAGGATGTTCACGACTGTAATATCACACTGCGACCAGGGGTCGCTATGAAAATGTTTAAAATGCTAACATTGGCAACAGCAGCACCAAACCGCCTATGCTATCGACTGTTGTGAAATATAGTCAAGTTTGGTCAACATTTGGCACATATTGCCAAAATAAGATGGTATACTTTTTGTGACTCAAAGTGTAGAAAACAAGGAAAGGCACTGAACAACAGTGACACCACACACCCAACAGCCACAGCTTCAGCGTCACTAAGGCACAGCAGAGTTATTGCCATACTGTTGGCACGCGAACTATCACAGCAATTTTTACTGTATACTGTCAGGTAAAAATAACAAAAACATTTATAAGGCCACAGCTACCTTAGCTTGACCCAAAATTATATGTGGTCTACACATGATTTGGTAGTACACATTTACTGATCAACGACTGAGTCAGGTGGGCCAAGTTTTTGGCAATACAGCACAAAGTATACAGTAGGTAGGCCTATATAACTGAGCAATAGTGCAACTTTTGTCATACAATACGAATACGAAAGTCTCATGAGCAGACGACGACCAGTTATATCTGAGAGATTGACAGAGCACTTTGGCATTCCACAGGTCTAGGCAGAAAAACTGTTTTTTTCTGAGGCAGTAGAGCAATTTTTCCTACATTCTTCCGTAAACAGCAGTGAAACATCCTACTGCCTAAGTACTCAGCAACTGCTGGGCCACATAAAATCAACACACTCAGTTCGGCGTTAAAGTACACGTAGTTCAAGTTTTAACAAAAACGTGTTATAACACTTTAAAAAGACACGTCGAAAGTCAATAATAGCAATGTTCGGTCCTCAACCCTTCACAACAATATTGCATACGTTGATGAATGTTTATAGCTACAGCCACTTGAATATTTTTTAATGCACCAGGTGTCTAGAAGCCGTTCAGCAATTACAGAGTTCAAACTGCAATAAAAATCATTTACTTAGTTATTCATTTCAAAATAATATGGTGTCCTCAATATTTTAATCTGAACATATGTTTTAACTTTTTTCGGTCATAACAGAAAACGTGACTTAACAACGCTTAAGCTGCGACACACCTTCCCTCGAACACAGCGTATTGGAATTCTGCTGTTAGCGTACTGGTAATCACGCAAAAGTTGCCGAAGTCTGCTTCAATATGTGCTGCCGATTACGTTTCAGCATCAGCCGCTCTTGGATAAACTGGCAGGCAGCAAAAAACTGGACCAGGGAGAAGGCGTAATGGCCTCGGAGTAACCACGGAGCCATTAGATCGGCGAGCAGCGCCAATTGGCAGTAGAGCAGGGCCATCTGACGTCCATCCACGTTGCATAGAAGGATCACGACCGCGTCCAGAATTTCATCGCCGCTTAACTGAGAAGACGAGTCGCCGTACAGCTCCGCATAAAAGGCCGCCAACTGTTTCGTCGTTTCTCGGAGGCAGTCTGTCAGATGACGCAGCTTCGAGCATGGCGTCCGAGCCTCGATGGCTAGCTCGAGTTCCTGCAGTGCTCCGGAGAACAACGTCAGATAGTGTGGCTTTAGTGCCATGGTCTTTGCCGACAAACTCATGTGGGAATTGCTTTGGATCGAGTCACGGTCGCACGGCAACGGCGCAAGCTTTCGCTCGTACACAAGCACTGATGTCGGAGAATGCGGCATAACGATAACTGGAAGTGAAATGCGGACAGTTCGAAGTGGCGGGCGCCTGCTCTCTTCGCTGTGTGAGCGCAGTAAACGCGACAGATCGTCCGCTTCGGAGTTCACATCCGCCTGGCTTTCACTTGAACCATCGAACGACAATGGAACACTTGTGCGATCCAAAGATACAGATCGGCTTACGTTTTCCAGACTGCTTTCGGACGCTGTTAGAGTACCGCTCTCAAACGAACACACCGACTCGTCACGTGGATCTTGAAGTAAGTAAAGCAAGACCGCTTCGTCCAGACTGAGGTCGGTTGACGTCAGCTCCAGAAGCGAGCTGCAGAACGCATCCGTGATGTTCGCATATTTCAGCTGGTAGAGTTTGATGAGCGGCGCCATCATTTCCTGGTAGAAATGGCTCTCGTAGTCGAGCCAGACCTGCTGACGCAGCGACCTGGACGACGACGACGCCAGCTCCTGCTGCAGCTGTGTGCTGATGGTTTCAAAATGAATCAGAATCTCTTTTCGAACTAACTCCAGTGCCGTCTGGATACAGTCTCGGCTAGTGTCGAGAACGATCACTGGCGAGTCCTGGCCGCTGTCCATCTGTGACAGACTGATCAAGCCATAAGGAACGTAACTCTTGAAAGATGCCTGTGCCAAGGTCGACGACTTCATCTTTCTACGGGACCGTATGTTCGAACGACCTTCTAGCTTCGGACTGACCTTCTGCGAACTGGACACCGATAGGCTGCGCATGCTCAACACATCACCGCTAGAACTGTCTTCTGGATCTGTCTGCATCACTGGCAAAGACCGGCCCAATGTCGCTTCCTGACTGCCCGCTCCCGTCCTGGGTAACTCCGCCGACTTCACCAACTGGTCCCCGGGCAACGAAACACAGCCGCTTGCACGAAAAGCAGAACCACTAAGGTCCAACTCTAACTCCGATATGCTGCCCGACGAACAGCTGTGCGTCAAACTGTTGCACGCTTTATTGTCCAACCTCGGCGAGTTGTTGCTACTGGAGAGTAGAGCCTGCACAGACTCGTCATACAGCCGTTTCTCCACAGCGGCCGCCGAACACACATCCGCGATATGACGGCAGAAATCTCTATGAAGCCTAGCGATTTGGTGGCTATCATTAGCCAGTATCGATGCAATCTGCTCGGCAATGGACTGCCACGGAGCTTTAATGTTGCCGCCAAGAACATCAGTTGAATGGGCGGCGCCAACACTATCGAACTCTACACCGAAACTATCATTACCGGACCGCAGGTCACTCGCGGCCAGTCGAGCAGCCTCCTTTACACTAGTGGCCAGCAGTTTATTGTGCGTTATAATCTGGTTAAGCTCCTCGAACTTGTTCAGTTCGGTGACGATCCTGACGTAGATTTTATGCTCCGGATCCTCGGCACCGGCCGCAAAAACATCCCTGACACGCTTCACCAATCCGCGCTTGCTGCGCTTAATTTCTTTCAGTTTTTCGCGCGACGCGAGCAGCGACTCGTACTCGGCTGTGGCGACGTCCCTTTTAGCTCGGTGAATTATCAGCTCAGCGTCGTTGGCCTCCGGATTATGCTTCAATTTTTCGACCATCCCCTGAGCATATTCGACACTCGTCCACGCACTTTCAATGTCCTTTTCAGTCCCTCTCAGCAGCTGGTCAGTGAATTCCATCGAAAACGCACCCGCGAGATCCTTTCTGTCATCGGCCATGAGCCGACAGAGCATTTTCCTTCGCAGGCCGGCATGCGACTGTTCCGCAAGACGAATCTTTTCCGCAACTTCCCGTATATCTTTGTCGATCTTGTCAATAATGACTTCGAGGGTGTGAATGCAAGCCAAAATGCAGTCCAAATCGTGCACCGTCAACCGGATGCTAGGCAGAACGTGGACGTGCAAAAGCTGCATTAGCGCTTTGTTGAAATCTTCCCGCATCATCTCGTTGCTTTCGTAGCGTGCCACGAGATCTGGAACGACGTCGAAAACCTCACGCAGCTGACCGCAGAGTGTGTCGTCGCTGCAGTCAATCAAATGCAGCTGGTCATCGTCCGCCGAGCCGCTCGAGAGGCGGTAAGTGCCACAAAAGGCAATTCCGCTGTTGAGGGCGGCAAAGTTCGATATTGATGCGTTACAAAGCGGAACCCAGGAGAGCCGTCGATCGTCGCAGTCAATTGTAATGGCATCGAGCACCATGACTTTGAACCATATGGCCGGCTCAAACTCAGCGGTGCTAGGGCGGTATCCACCGACTGACGGTCTATAACCGTCGACTAAGGCTACGTCGGAAACATCGATGTTTATGCGGCCGGAAATTATGTACAGATGCATGACACTACTGTGTACTGCAGCCAACCACAAAATGATGCCCTCAAACGGTTAACTCTCGTAAAAATCTTCCAAACTGTTCTACGTTGCAAGAATCCGAGTACAAACTGTCAGGCTTAACTGACTTGGGATTTAAAAGCACTTTCAGCACACACAAATTGTCAGGCACTTTTTATCATTCTCGTACTGACTGGTCAAGCAGCAACGCAGTTACAAATTTTCCAGACTGTCATGAAGCATCATGAGTAACAGGAAACTGAGGTATCTGAAACATAATCATAACAACCCAGTATACCACTATGAACAAGCAGGCACATCAAATCACAATTCAGGACCTTTTCCTTCAATAATATAAAGCTGTTGATCCACAAATTTACCAATACATTGTGCTAAAAGTACGAGTTCTTCCACACACACAAAATATTTCAGCTAGCCCGAGTTCACAACGTAAGTCAACAAGTAACCGAATGCAGCTGCCGTCAACTTTTAATCTGCTTCCATTGGACGTTTAATTGGTTCCAGCCAAATTCCAACGTTTGTGAGGAATCATTCTCATTTTCAACAAAAAACAATTCAAGCACTTATTCAGTGTATTAGAATTCAAGGCCATTTCAAGACCAGCCTAGACTTCAAGGCTAGCGCCGGAACCCAGCAATCAACACCCATAAGCCTATATGGTTTACTGTCCGATCTGTTGCAAAGTTACTATCACAAGTGAGTGAGTAGGGTTTAATGTACCATCCAACACATAATATGTCATTTTGAGGATGATTTTAGAGGCTAGTACATGGTACATGCAAAGCAATGACGGACAACATAGTCTGTTGAGGCATGAAAGGATCAATCTCGTGAAAATTGCACGATCGACAATCTTCATTTTACAAGAGGCCTAGTGAAAAATATGAAATCAAGCAGATGAAAACCTTAAGGCTATCCCACAGAAGTTCACCGCACAGTGATTTCCACTTTATTCCAGCGAAACAAATGTGTATCAGTCAGCTTGGGCCTCGTGTGAAATGCAAAAGTGCGAAAGCGCAAAAGTGTGAAAGTGATCAAGTATAAAATGTTAAAGTATTCATAAAAGTACTTTCACAATTTATTTACACCTGTGCCTACCTAAGTTTTACAACACCTGTCATACGTGAAAAAGAATCTATTTAAAGAGTTACTGCGACTATCAGCTAGGCCTACAGATTAGTGAGTAGTGACGTAAGCCTGTCTATCACTTGCATTAGGTCTTACCAGCCTCGGGAAGATTACACTACGGTATCAGAGCGGCATCATATTTCAAATCAATATAAGCATTTTCTCTAGGCTTAATTTTGTAACTATGGTAGATATTTGCTTCAAAAATTTCGGATAAATACTATTAAGTCAAAATAGTGTTAGAAAACTCAACTTCTTACAAAGGTGAAGATGACATTGGTATTCTGAAATAAGCTTATTTCAAGGTAAGGATTGCAGTTTTGTTATATCTTTTTCCTTTTCCCTTTGACGTCCAACATAATTGCAACTGGTGATGGGCGATTCGGCAAAAAAATGTGATGAAAAATTGACATTGGACTGGGCAATAACGCGCCACCATCTTTCACATACCACCACTGCAAATACCTTTTAGTAGACACCGCACTACATTGAATGATGCTGAACACGATAGGCCTACACTATATTTATGGTAATGTGGTAAGTGTTAAAACATACTTAAATGTTTGTGACTTAGGCATCAGGGCCCGTATGCATGAACCGGGCGTAAGTGCTACGTCGGGACTAAAATCGAGTTACGCCGGACTAGCATGCAAAGTTGGTATGCATGACACCGTCGTAGCTCTATTTACTCTTGGCGTAAGTTCCGTCGTAACTTTACGCTGACTCGGTCCTAGGCGTAACTTCGCTAGTCCCGACGTAGCAACGCTGACGTAAACATAAACAAAAATGGCAGCTCAATATTCGATGCCGATTCAAGCAACAAAGAGTGCTTCCTGTAGTTACTGGTCGATGCATTTCGTTCAAACGCTTCGAAAACAGCCAGTTCTGTGCTCGTACATATGCCTTTTATTGGTATTTGTTATTTAAAGCTATTATTTGTGATCGGCTGTGGCGTCAGTTTATCGGCACATAATTGCAAGTCTAATTTATATAGTTTTACGGCTTTAAAGCGTTGTTCTGACTTGCTTTCAATCTAAACTAGGCTTTTTATTTGTCGTCTAAGGCTGTATTAGTTTGACATAACCTATAATGCTAATAAACTGTGAGGTAAACGTTCGCTTTACTGACTCCTCCTTATAACTTCGCTTAGCGTCAGGGTTAGGGTTAGGGTTAGCCGGAGCTGTGACGCAAAGCGAAGTTATAAGGAGGGGTCAGTAAAGTGAATGTTTACCAACTGTGAACTGTTGCACACTTCCTTACTCATTTAAAGATATAGTGCCTACCCTAACCCTGACCCCACTACTACCAATAGTTGTTCTATAGCGCCT
>Ga0056115_1001282_pt1 | contig 11789 bp, 11 predicted proteins | sample WorMetOlspDAHAB1_FD_77007 | JGI IMG/M metagenome (GOLD analysis project Ga0056115, IMG submission 77007) | Marine gutless worms symbiont microbial communities from Max Planck institute for Marine Microbiology, Germany - Olavius sp. DAHAB.1 ... | reverse complement strand
CGGCTGGAGTTAGTGAAGAAGATGGGAGGGGAGAGGACGGGGAAGGGAAGGGAAAGAAAGGGGGAGAGGCAAAAGCGGATTTAAGGGGCAAGGGGGCAATGCCTCCCAACATGCTAAAAGTCTCTTTTCTTTGCACCTTTGCTTATGGAGTGCATATACAGTCTTGTGGACTTAAATTACCATTACCACAAGCATTAAACAGTATGTATCATGAAGTTATGATGCAGAAAACATTTGCTGGTGCTAGTATTCATTGTAAATGTATAACTAGCAGCAATAGTCACAAGCACACATGTTTTAAACAACAATAAAGCCGTGACTGCAAAAATATGAAATGTCCAATATCATGACTAACTGTGTAGCACCTTTCTTAGTGACTATGCACTACTTGGAACTAGCACCGTCCGTCACTAGTCTAATATCGTAATCAACCAAGATGCACATGACTAAGAAAGCCGAGCTAACGCATATAGATGACGCGTGTAGTAGGGTATCGGAACGCGACAGACAGACAGACAGACGGACGGACGGGCAGCTTTGCCATGGCCAATACGCACTGCACTAACGTGCTGCACGTGTAAAAAGATCATGCGGCATGCAGACAAACGTTGCAGTAGGCCTAACTAGTCTAAATAATCAGATTCAGGCGTCTGGAGCTGAAAGGCGCAAACTTGTCCCTAGAATGCACCAAAAGTCGCCATTTGGAGATCCAAATTTGAAAACATTTTTCTGACCCCCTCCCCACACCTTACCCCCTCGGCGCCTTCGGTGCCTCGATCCTCGCGCCTATGGCGCTCGAACTCGGCGCCTGCGGCGCCTCGTCCTTAGCGTTCCCCTTCCTCTAATTTTACAGTTTGACCACTGGCGTCAAACTGCATCTCCTCCATTCATGCAACACCGTCTGCAGCAAGGAGTATTTATTACTAATTATTAATTTGTTACTAATTATTACTAATTTATTACACTGCAAAGTCTCAATAACAGTGCACAAAACTTCACCTCATCGCAGTTGAACACCAGAACCTGGCGGCCAAACAAGCCACCGAGAGCCTTCACAGATTCCGTCTTTCCTGTCCCGGCTGGACCATATGGATTGCCTCCGAGCCCAATAGCCATGGCTACATACCACACATAACTAGGAGTGAACTTAAACTACGTCCAATCATTTAAAACTGTTCATTCATATGAGATTTATTTTTTAAAATCACATTTAGCCATGTATAATTCTTTATACCAAAAATGGCTCACAATGATGACAGTGAGAGTAAACCTGAGTACAATGTATACATAAATTGACAACTGCTCACAGAACCATATCAAACGAAAACCACACAGCATAAAATCAACTTCCATTCCAAAAGTCACAGTACTGTAAAATAACATAATGCTTTGAAAAAGTGGCTTCCATCTCAGACAACAAACGAATACAATGGCTACGTGGCTCAGTGGTTAGGACGTCGGTCCTTGATTGGCAAACTTTCCCTGATCTATGCCTGATCTATCGTTGACATGTGACCATTTTGTGGGTAAGGTGTCCGCTATGGGTCAACCAACCAGGCCGACTCAGCCTTTTATCCCTCCAGGGTCGGTAAATGAGTAACAATTCATGTAACTGCATGGATTAAGAACGTGGCGACCATTAAATGGCAGATCAGAGCTTCGTATGGCTGTTAGCTGCAGGTCAGGGCCCGTGGATGCGGGCCTAGCCTGAAGCCTATAGGCTGCACGCCGCTTTGTCTGTGACATAAAATGCGCATTAAAGATGGTTTCAGGATGACGCACTATACAAATTCACTTACTGACAGTGGGATTCAAAAAACAGCAACAAAAACAAACAATGAATCAGTCACCAAAGTCAGAAACATTTTTGAATGCATATAGATATCAGTAATTATGAGCGAACCTTGAGTCAGTGTCAGATAGCACTTATCAGTTAATGGGGTGTGCACCAGCTTCGGCGCATTGCCCTGGTATTCATATGTGTACTCAAACTCAGCATTCACCATTCGCATCACACAACGTCCATCTTTTGCATAATACCTGCTCACAAGAACCAAATAGCACACAAAATAGTTCATATCCACAAAATGCACTATTTTTATCACTGTTGTTGTTGCTGTTGGCTGTCAGGGGTGACCGATTTCTCAGCCACCACAAGCTGAGGCCTTCAGTAGGCCCAGTGCTCAACCCGTATCCACACAACGGTGTGTGCGTGTATGTGTGTGTATCGGCACAAAGCCAACATGTCCGCATATGCATGTGCATATGCGTGTGTTGTGAGCAGTCTTTGTCCAATTTATTTTAGTTCGCCGGCTACACTGCGCCTCCCGTCCACAACACTGGCCATCCCGTCTCAACCGACCCATATGGGCCGGGAGTCAGTAGACCAGTGAAGTCGCATTCCTACCGGCACAGTGGTCGAACAGATAGCACCCATCGCTGCTGTTATGAATGCTACCAGCGTTCACAGTTTACAGAGGACAACGCCAAACCCTCTTTCCTGCCCGGGATTAACTTCCTGTGTCAGTTCACAGTTCCCCCCGAACCATCCTCTGGTTGCCTGTGTTAACCACAACTATGTGGACGAGGCTCACGACAGTGGCCAGTCAACTAGCAGTCTGGGCTGGGGTACGTGAATAACTGCGCCTCACGTCATTTGCCATAGTTGGGGGCTTCAAGTTAGCGGGCCTCCGTAAGCTATGCAGTGCACCAGGTAGGCATGGAGCTGGAGAGCCCCGTGGCCAGCACTAACTGTGCCACACCCTTCCATGACATTAGACACTGGCTGCCAGCCAAACATTTCCCACGCCATTCTGCCCCGGCGAAAATAGGTCGACCTCTGGCGCAAGACTCCTCCACATACACGCCCATTCTGGCTCTACCAACCTGCAGCCAGGCAACGAAATAAATTTTTCCGAGAGCACACACTGTGGGCGGGCGTGGGGATTGAACCCAGGACCTGTGAACTGTTTGCCAAGTCATTAACCGATTCGGCTATCTAGGCAGGGCATCACTATTTTTAACTACTTACATCCAAACACGAAAACATACGATCCTTCTGCAACCACTTATCACATTAGTTTAGTATTTACTAATCTTAAGTGGTATTACGAGAAAAAAATATTTGACCAATTCATTGAAGTATTATTCATAACAGAAAAAGTATCTGGACAAGGTGTAAGTGTACAAAAGTAAATCGAAGAAAATCTTTGCAAACTGCATAACAGATAACCCAGGTGCCAACAAAACAACAGTTGAGTAAACGGTTTCAGAGTTATATTGATTAACAACGTGAACATTCGCGTAATTTGTCAGACAAAATGGAAAATGTCTCAGAACCGAAACAAACCGAAGCTGCTTCTGCCACTGCCAGTCGGCCACATCGCTCAAGCTGGAAGTGCTGAGCTGCTCAACGACTTCGATGTTGTGAATCATGTCAAGAATCAGCGCCTTCAGTTTCAGCTCGAGAACGTGAGCGCCGACATCGACCTGGCTTGGGTCGGACTCAGCATCGGACACACTGACTGAAGTGTACGATTCCAGCTGGCTCTTGAGTTGACGCACGAAAGACGGCAGATCGTGACGACGAATCGCCTCCTCGCAGTTTTCAGTGAAACGGATCATTTCAGCCAGGCACAAAATCTACAGTGATTCAAAAACCTTCTTCAGACACACATTTTAAAATTGCTAGTTTTAATGTGCATTGATCATGCAACGACTTTTACTTTGGTTCAAACATATTTTAGAGTTTATTTTAATTTAGCACTTCTGTTCTTATTTTGTGTTTATATGTGCTCCACAATTTGTTATGATGATGATCATGATGACGGCGATGACGCAACGATGATGATAATGATAAAACTAAAATGTAAATTTTAAAAAGCAGCTGACCTTACAACTACAAAAAAACAGAGGCCAAGGCATTATCAAGTTAAACAAAATCAAATCATGAGTTTTATGCAATCACAAGGAGAGACATACCTTTCATGAATTAGGAACCTTGTGAGATGCTGTTAGTGCACAATGTGCAAACATCAGTTACTTAGTTACATTCACTCAATACAAAGTTAAAACGTGTAAGTGTTCAACTCTCGAAACACTGCGCACGCTATTGACCTGTGATGGATATCTGTTTGGATCAAGTCCACCTTTCCCGGATTTGGCATCTCGCAGACAGTTCTTTAGTAATTCTCGCAAAGTGTTCTTCATCTCCTCAGACAAATGGCTTAACCAAACCTGATCAACAGCATCATAGGCACAAACTGTGTTAACATGCATGCAGACAGTATCGTACCATTCCTAAAGACACATTACCAGGTCAGAATAACAGCTGTTCATGACATGCTATATAACTCTTGACTACAGGCACATTGTGTGGCTCAGTGGCATAGTGGTGTTGGATTTGCGACTGGAGATTGTAGGTTCAATCCCAGCCACTGTACTGTCTAGTGCAACCTTGAGCAAGTTGTTCAAACACATTGCCTCCGTCACTAAGCAGTACAATTTGGAGTAAATAGGCAAACCGAGCAACTCACTGCCTCGTGTCTACAGTCTTGCATCTTCGGCTGGTGTCTGGCAGAGAGCACAGTAGCAGACACTATCCCGCCCTATCGGCCAATATGGCTCGGGAATGACTTTACTTACTTACTTAGAGGCAGATGATGGCATACTTTGTTAATCTGTTGACGTCAATAAAGCAGCTCTCCTTCGGGCCACATTACTACTGGCACAGGCAGCCAATGGCATTCTATCAGACACGTATTCAACTCCATCTCACCTATTTAATCACACAAACACTCGACTCTTCATTTGTGGGGAAACAGAAAGAATAATGAGAGTAATATTGTCAATCAGGATAATCCATTAACAGCGTCAAAATGAGGGACAATGGCATGGAACACGGTGCATAATCATATTAAGCCAAATGTCCCTACTGTTTGTCATATGACAACCCTGCTAATGAACCTGGCTTTAAACAAGCTCAGAATATACCAGAGCGTATCAAGTATGAATTTGTTTGGCTTCAGTATCCGTATAAGGGTACGTACAGTTAGTGCCAGGAAAAAGCTGAAAGCTAAATAAGTCCAAAAGTGAGCTGCCGTCCCTCACGTGGAAGCATGTATGTACCTTGCTGATCCAAAAGTAAAAGCCGTTTTCTGAGCTACACCAGAGAAAGACTAACCTCAACTTGTGAAGTGACCTTAACTTGGTTGATCAGTGGCACAACTTCGCCGTCAAGAGACTTCATAGCCGTGATCGTCGTCTGTCCACTGTCAAACTCAACGCTGTGAATTCCAGCAAACAACTTCTTCAGATGCGTCTGAATCACAGCGGGATTTGTCGACTGTCCAAGAATCTCCAGTAGATCATCGTCGCCGATGAAATAAAATCGCGGAAACGACGAACGTTTTTCCTGCAAACAGACCAATAAAACAGTAAACTCCAACCACTGGCGTAAAAATTTGCTCCCAATAATTTGCAGACCTAAGAACTGACTCCAAACATGTAATTTCATTTTCAAATATACTGTTTACCATCAGGCGATTCAGGGCATGATGACGATACTTAACATCCACAAGTGAGACAATGGCATGAGAACAGGAAGAAACATGAACCCTAACAACCTCAGATATGCCATGCCAACGATGTAGATTGACTAGAAATACAGTTCAACAATGTTCAGTCATCAGCCACAAAAAAATAACTAACAAAAGATATCGACAACTTAAACTGAATATTCTAACAGAAGAACACAACTGCACAGCAAACATATGCATCTAATGTTGAAGCTTCAACCACATGCAAATCAATACTACTAATAGTAATAATCCAATACATGAAGCACATATGCAGTTCAGGGGCACTGGACAGAGGCAGTTAAGCGAGATAAGAGCACATTAGTTATTAAAAAGAAAGTTTTTAAACGTGATATGAAGCCAGAATCATTGCTACAGAATAGAATGTAACCTTACACTGTTTAAACAACTGTTAATGAACTGTTGCTGTTAAATAACGGTTACAAGTTAGCAATGACCTCGAGAAATTCATTGAGTGATTTCTGACAACGCTGGAGTTGATCAAGCATCTGAGACAATGTTCCTTTGAGACCAGCGCGGTTCACAAGCGACAGAACGCGGTTGTCACGCTTGACATCCATCAGAATCCCACTGCACAACACGCCACAATTGCACGACATTACAACCGACTTTCGAGCTCTTAGCAGTCCATAATAAATTGCATCTTTTCCGAGACGATATTTTTCTAGGAAAGTGCGCATCCTGCAACTTCAATGATTCTCCAATGTCAATTAGATCAATTATTATGCAGCATCCAACATTATACAACTGGTAACTCAAATGCCATGTAATCTTAAACAAAATAATCATAATTTGTGAATGGGTAAGCTTTTGAACGTCAACTGTAACCACACATCATGTCCTAAGAAATATTCCCCCTGCAAAGTTTCAGAAATATCAGACAATGTCAGTTTTTTGTAATATTTTCTTAACATACACACTTTAGCTTATGAGCTACAAATGTTTGAGAACATAGTACACACTGCATTTTTAATCACTAATATTAGGTTTTAGATAAAATGTCTCACCGAAATTCGTCGTCAACCTTTTTGAATCGACCCTGTTCTTTCGGAAGTGCTCCTCGGCCGAAGATCGGCTCCAGGTAGACCCATTTTCGCTGGATCTGATTCAGATTCTGAAGAACAAAGTCGAGGTCAGCCAGGCGAGTCTCCCAGATCGAAGCCTTGTCTTGGAAATGCTTGTAATATGGCGAGTCCTTCAGCGATTGAAGCAAAGACTGATTGTCTCCAACCTATCAACGAAATCACAGTAATGCCACTAACGACAATACACAACTTTTTCAAGACAGTGCACTCATACAAAATGAGCCACCACAATACATGACACAAATGCAGTGCTTCTGAGCTGTCTGTGTCTACAAGGTTTCTTTTTCCACATGTTTTGTTAGCTTTTAACAAAAAATGCATTTCGTGTCCTAAGGCTATAAAAAGATAAATAATTTTATCCAGATTAAATGTAATATTTTTAAGAAAACAGACAATGTACACAAACAACCATATTAAACATCCATTTCCCTTTCGTGGTAGCATCTAAATACCATTGTCAACAAAAGAACATCGTCAATAATAGCTAATACGTAATAGGTACCAGCAAAATCGCAAAAATTGCACAATAAAAACTAATATAGAGAGAAACAAAAACCAACTTGAGTAACAAGCTCTTTCCACTCTTTAATCAGCATAACTTTAGCCTTGTGGCTGTCTTCATATTCTGTGAGCTGGAACACTGATCCTGCACCCCACATGTCCAGCTCCCTCAGAGCATCACGAATAATCACTTCTCCTTGAGCGCGCATGTTTAGCTCCTACAAGACGTACAAACATTCTTCAAACGATGGCTAATGTCAAAATGTTACCTCAAACATATCACAATATTGTTACGACAACCAATTTCACACAAAATGACTCACTTTGAATAAAACAGTAGCATAGCACCCAGTACAGACAAATGCAGCTGAATTCTGGCTACCAGCTAAGCTGTCTGACCCACATAATATTGCTGAATGTGCGAATAAACTCTTCACTCAACTAACTACAAGTTTGTCAAAAATAAGACCATTTAAAGCAAACGAAGATGCAGTACTTTGAGTGCATCGGCACAGTTGATGATAGCATCGGCGTGCGCAATGAGGTCCCCAAACGTCAGCTTTTCCAACGTCATGGTTTTCGGCAGACCAATCATGCAGAAAAGCTCGACCCAATTGTCTTGTGACAAAGGTTCACCACGGACCCACTTCAACACTGGAATGACCAGCTGCTCAACAGCAACAAAACCACTGCGACCTCACACTGGCCACAGAGCAACCTTCAACACACTTATTCAAATAACATGATAACAATACTTCCTCTTCTCGTGGCATACTCATACCCTCAGCATCACCATGTCCACAGTCTTATTTAATATAAACGTCGTGCGCATGGTACACAAGAGCTTAAAACTAATGATAAAATAATATAAACACCAGGAAAAAACTTTAAAAACGTTAACAGTACAGTATACACACTAAGCATCATGACACCAAAAACACTAAAAAAAATGCTTATCAAAATTAGTATTTACTAAAAATAAAAACAGTCCTACAACATCTATGTATCAAAAGTCTTTCTGCAGGCTGCTGAAATTCAATGGCCAACTCGGGTCAGCTTCTACCGAGCATAACCAGGTATGGCTGGGTCTCCCATGCAGCAGGTTGTCTCCAGTCACAAAGTGACTGCCTATGAATTAGGGGGTCACAACTGCTCGACAATGGTCTTCATTTACTGTACTCACAGGCTATATGGCTAAAGCTATATAGTGGCTGGTTTTGCATAGTTGTCCCATCGTTGGTCCCATCAACAATGTAAAGTTACGTCGAGCCCGGTCAGGACTGGGATTGGTTGGTCTGCCATCCCGGTAGCTCTCCATGCCACTCGGGTCCACTCAGTCGTAAGTGCAGTAACTACTAATGATGGTTTCAGTCATCACTGGACTGGAGAAGAAAGGGCGACTTTAGCATAGCAGTGGGTACTGCGACGAGTACTGCTGACATACCGGCTTATCGCATATGAATAACTGGGTCTTACATGGGTCAAAGGTCGAAGGGGATGAGCTCCCTCGTGATGGACCTCACAGTTTATGCGCAAATCTTCTTCTTCTTCCTCTATGGTCAAAGAATCACAACTCCAGCAATTCTTAATATAATTATCATTTAGTTTACAAAATTGAAACTAATCAGATTCAAATATACAATAATACAACATTAGAAAAAATATGCAGTTCAGACATATTCACCTTGTATCGATCAATGTCTTTCATCAGTTTCACGATCATAGAAGTCTTGTCGGCATTTTTCAACTTCTCCAGCCATTGACCAAGAAACTCCTCAAAGTGATAATACTTGCTCCTAACGCCAAACAACACAAATAATCAACAGTCGTACAGTGTAAAACTTTACATCGAAACCTATACAAAGAACAGCGAACAATACGTTGAACTGATCATCATAATATCAATCACAAAGTGGATTACCAACATCAAAAGATTACCAACAATATGGAACATTGGTACTGCTGCATTCGGTAACAGGTCCACAGCACCCAGGCAAAGGTGCTAATCTCCCTGTATTACGCCATTGAGTCCGCAGGTGGTACAAACCACAAAGCATGCATGGCCAGTGTGATGCCAGACCTACTACGGTTACCTTCCTAGCATGGGAGCATCGCTGTCCCTCCACAAGCACCGAATTACACTGCTTGGAGACAGAGACACGTGTGCATGAGTGGCTTGCACAGCGATGTATTCAACAACGCAATGGGTAAGACTCGTACCCGCGACCACTTCATTACAATTCCGAAGTTCTACCACTAGGTTATCAAGCCGGATTAACGTAAGAAAATTCCAATAACAATAAAGCTAATAAAAATTTTATTCTTTAAAGTATAAACGTGGCGGAAAAAAATGATAAATGAGTATCAATTAATAGACAGGTAGAATGACAAATACCTGAACGAAATCCAGTCTTCCTTGCGCAGTTCTTGAAGCCCGGTGTTGAACTCCTCAAACACACACCACATACTCTCGAACTTAGCAAGGTCTTCTCGCAGTTCAGCAGCTGTCGTGAACTCCGGACAGTCCATCTCAAAATAGCCAAGATCACGCCTGCACGACAATTAACACTCAACTTCAGCCAACGACCAGTATGAACGGAACTTTGAGAATGAAAAAAAAATGTTGGCGTCAATATCGAGATCAAATATGCATGGTGGCATATACTGTAGTTACCAGAAACAATTTACTGTAAAGTGGAAAGTTTTTAGAACTCTTGTAAAACTGCCATCACAGAGAGTAGTTTTCAGATCGTCTTAATAACTAGGATCTTGGACCACCCATAAAAGGGCGAACAACGGTACCAAAAAGCGATAAATGGATAAATGACTCAAACATGAAGATGCTGTTCGTTATGGAGCCATTCAAACCGCTAATCTTCAACTTTAAGATGAATTTAGCAGTACGTCACATAGGGCCTAACGGCAGAGAACTTCAAGCATCTACAGGCCGTATAGAGCCACTGTGGGCTCAAAGGCATCAAGCAAGTGGCTAAACATTATACAAATGTAAACTTATACACTCTTAAGATACCATTAATGACATGCAACAAGCCCTTCATTATTTTATTTTATTTTTCACCAGTTTTGGTCTCACTTTTAACCCCCAAACACCCGGGCCCAGAGGCAATGGTCCCCGTGTCCACGCTCTCGCTGGGCCTAAGCACTGGGACACATATTACTGAATGACAATAACACAGACAGTGCAGCAGCCACAGAATCTCAATCACGCAGCAGCGTAGTAGAAATTTAGCTCAAAGTAATAATGAGCAAACAAGAATGTCTTAAGATTATGCCTAAAAACATCAACAGAAAGTGGTGCGTCTCTAAGATATTACAATAAACGACTTGGCCAGAACAGCTAAATGCATGATATCCTTATCACAGGTAGACCAGAAAGAAAAATACTCGATGGCTTCTCGTGTCATCTCGAGCTCGTCAAATTCCTGCTTCTTCTCCTTGATGAGTTTGACGGCCTGTTCGCCAGCACCAGGATCGTCATCAAGTAGCGCATCACTTGGCTTCAGCTGATGCCAACGAGACTCAAACTTCTGCAGCTCCTGCTCGTAATTCTTCAGGCGAGACTCGACGTTGGTCTTCATCACTCCAAGCTTCAAACACATACAAACTAAACAGATGACAGCTGATGCTGGTTCAAGTATTTTTATTATGAGAAAATGATTTCTATGCAGTTTGCATATTCAAAAACGAAAGCTATACTATATACAATGTTAGTTGGTTGGTTGGTTGGTTGGGACTTAACAGAATTTTCAGTACAATTAGACTGCCAAAAAGTTTAGAATGTAGTTAAAAAGTTGACGTTAGTCGTTAAAGAGAAAGCCTTTTATAGTGACGCCAGAACTACTACGGTTACCCCCGTAGCATTGGAGCACCAACAAAAGCAATCGACAAGGGATGAAACAATGGGTGCTTTGCAATGCAACTGATCATATGTACCTCTTACATTATTCCTAACCATTCAAATCTCTGGAACAAACTACCTTGGCACATCATCTCTTAGAGTTTTCTGCAGTCTGCTTTAGATACATTGCTCCAACTGCTCCCTCCCTCACTTTCTCTAGTGCCTACTAAGTGATAGCTATCATTATTGAACAATTTAATTGCTTAAGTTACTTAGGTCACATATATTCAATTTTCCATTTTCTAATGCAAATGCACAGAAAAATGAGAACATGGTCGCTAACCAAATAACACGTGCAACACAATGAACAGCACCTTAAGTGCTGATGCTGAATGAACTGCAAAAACATCCTGGTACCTGTTCTCTGACCATCAACTGATGACTTTCCATCATCAGTTCAAACTTGTCCCATCGAGCCTGCAGGTTGCTCATCTGCTCCACTCCGCCACCAGCAACTGAACGCATCAGTTTGTTCTTCGTATCGGCAGCTTCGAAGAGCGGCAATATCTAATAACATTAAACCACACCAATAAATACTCAGAACACTTGGTCTAACAATGTATTACAACAGTCATTGCATCATCGAGTAAATAATGATCATGAATTCTCAGCATGAATTCTAAGAATGCAAAGCATTTGCAATTAAACTCTCTCCCAACCATTAGCAATATTTATTAACTATTGTTT
>Ga0056115_1001281_pt1 | contig 11791 bp, 10 predicted proteins | sample WorMetOlspDAHAB1_FD_77007 | JGI IMG/M metagenome (GOLD analysis project Ga0056115, IMG submission 77007) | Marine gutless worms symbiont microbial communities from Max Planck institute for Marine Microbiology, Germany - Olavius sp. DAHAB.1 ... | reverse complement strand
AATCTATTAAAGTTGCAACACTTGCAGTTCAGTGTGGAAAATTCCAGGCTGCTTGCAGCTCCACTCCCCCCTCAGGTTTTGTTCCAGTCTGATTTTTTACAAACTAAAATAAAAATGGCTGTCATCAGATGTCATATTTTAAGGATATAATGCTCAAAAATCGACTTCTTCCAGCATATGCTGGGAGAGCTTACAGCGCTTCCCCATAACTCCTAGCTAGATTAAAGGGGCCCTAGTTATAACGGAGTGGAGGGAAGAAAAGGGCCTTAGCCGCACAGAAAAAAAATTCTGTTTCCGCCACTGTTAGGCTACTTGCTGACGAAATCAACAGTACATATACTGTTGATTTCGTCAACGAATATGAATGTTAAATGTGAATTTCTGTTATGGCTTTTGAATTTAAAAAAGGCTAAAGCGCATGACTTAGACTATCAGCGCGTGCGTTATGAACTTAAAAATTTCGTATAGGCAGCTGTTAATGCCCAAAGACTTGACTTTATCGAAAAACAAATGTTTATCAACGTCTTTCACACGATCAGCGCATTAAAATCCATCATTCTTGTTCATGTAAACTATGCATCGTATACACACAAGATGGCGTCGTAACTATCTGACCATAGACATGTTCAAATTCACTGACGTCGCTGCATCCCATGTATACTGCTATAGCCTGCTAGCAATGTCAACTGTTTCAGTTACCGAGTAGGCCTATACTAACATCGTAGTAATTGAGTAATAACTTACAGTTGGGCGTCTAATGACAGTTGTGATGGAAAATTAATGTGTAGAAAAATTGCAAATGGGCCGTTGGGGGGGGGGCAAAGCATCCATCTTGGGGGCACCCCCTGGTCCCAATGTATAGCTACGTGCATAGTGTGACGGCTGGAATAAAACGCTGTTTTATTTCAGCTTTATTTCAAATGTGCAGACATTATAAAACACTGAATATATTTCTAATGTATGACATTAAAACTTAAAGGGAGAGCAAGCCAGGTTGAGCTGAAGTTTACGTAACCCTGTCTGGTTCTAGACTGTTAGAATCACGGCGAAACCGATGCGTGGGTTCCCCGACGAGACACTAAAACGATGCCACTGCCATCGCCAACTACTGGGAAGGAAATTGTGAGGGATTCAATTTCCTTTGCGGACGGGTAACTGCCAGTGGCCTAAATGAGTATTCTGTCGCGACCGTTGCGTGATCATCCTGCAGTAATTAAAACTGCTCAGCAAACACGACGTATAAAAGGGCCACCGTGTACGTACTGTAGCCGTCTAAGTTAGTAGCTGCTGCCATCCTATTACTCGGGTGGGGCGCGTTTGTGGCTGTTTCGAAGTAACTGACGAGTGTCTAGTTGTATAGGCCCCTAGTTGTATGTGGATTTTGGTTGCGATCGTCGACTGAGCTGTCATGTGTTGATAGAACAATATACGAAATACAAGAATATGAGAAATGTTGAATCTTAAAGTGACCTTTTACTTTCCCCAACCTAATCAAGTAGTTCAAACAAACAACCACGGACAGCCAAACGGAAGTGTGACAATTACAACCTAAAGTCGCGCAGACGGTGCAACAACATGCCTCGTATCACTCTATCTGGATACTTAGTACATGCAACTATATTTAGTTGAATGTTCATTTTGCGTGCTATTTAGTAGTAGGGTTAGGGTTAGGATTAGGGTTAGGATTAGATTTAGTGACTGGTTGGTAAGTTGTTACGCACAAGGTATTGTCGCCAATGAAAATTAGCGTACGGGTTTTTCAGTTATGAGCATTACAGCGTTGTCACCGTGTGAATTTCACATGCTCAAATACGTGCGAAGTTGCACAAAAAACATGTCTGTAAAATTTCACTTCAAAATTTCAAGCGCTTGCGGAGAAAAACAGAAAAAATATCTATGGGTATACTTTTTCCACACCCTGTATAAATCTAATTTTTTGTCAGTAACTGCATGTAGGAAGTCGGGAACAGGGAGGCTATATCAAATCAAATAAAATCAAATTTAAGCAGACGGACCAAGATGGTCACTAAAACTGCTACAGTAGCACATGACGCATATACTGTATAAGCAGCCCAATAATAAAATAAATTATAAGCAAGAGACGACTAACATAGAGCCACACCCAGAAGAGTAAACTCTATCAACCAAGAAGAAATATCATGATTTTGCAACCGTGATTTGAATGTTGTGTGTTGGAGAGTTAGGATATTATGTGCGTTTAATACATGGTTACATAAGTACTGGTACTTAATTTATTACGTATGCGTGAGGTGACAGTGATGACGCTCTTTTTACGACAGGTTCCGCCGCCATGGTGGAGGTATGCTGCGTCGCATTTTACGTCGTAAACTCGCGTATGCTTGCAAACTGGTGTGTGCGGAATTACACACACCAGTCAAAAATACACGTTCTGCAAAAACTTGTCTAAAAATTGTCAGATTTCCGCCATTTTCATTCACCCGTTGTTCACATAAAGTATACCTCCAATATGGCGACGTGGTTTTATGCTTAGTTCAAATACGTCACTCAGTCGTGGCTCAGTGGTTACAGGACGGCGGTCTTAGGCTGGCGGACTTTCCATGATCTATGCCTGATCTATGGTACACATGTGATCACTTTGTGGGTAAAGTGTCCGCTATTGGTCAACCGACCAGGCAAACTCAGTCTTCCATCCCTCTGGGGTCGGTAAATGAGTAGTAATCCATGACTAATTACATGGATAACTGGGGTGGAGACCATTAAACGGCAGACCAGGGTGGCGTATGGGGGCCATGCTTAGTGTACGGCGTGTAGACTGTACGCCGTCTGTCTGTGACATGAACAGCGCCGCTGCAGCTGGGGTATGCGGCTTGTGGCGCTATACAAGTCTTATATGCCTTTTGCACGTCACGTCTATTATGGTGGAATGCTGTAATAGCATTAGCGAACACAGCGAGTAAATACAGCGAACAGTCGGAAAAGCGAAAGCACGTAATTTACGAGATAACAGCACATCCATCATGATAGGGGGCACGTCTTCGACGTAACCTTCTCTGCAATCGTTAGTGATACGTCTAGCCGTCTGGCAGATGTCAGGTTGAGGTCGAAAGGTGGAAGGCTTTGGTCTGTCGTCTGCCTAGTCTGTCTCGGTCGATTCCCACTTTTTTTCTCCATTGCGGCGGGACAGCTGACACAACGCTGGTCCGAAAGCATGACAATAGTAGCCTAAACGATTTTTCGTATTGCATAATCTGCTTTGCATTCCCTTCTGCCGAGCGCTCAGTGCTGCATTTGGAGGCGCTGAAAATCGTGTTTCTGTTGACACAAAATCAGCCGCTACAGCTGTATGAGTTCGATCATTTACAAGTGCACAAATGCGTCCAAAACTGCACACTTTATGTACAGAACTCTATACAGCTGTGGTTACGACATTGTGACAATTACAAACTAGCACAAATACGTGTGCATAACAACTTACCAACCAGACACTAAATCTAATCCTAACCCCAATCCTAACCCTAACACTACTACTAAACAGCACTCAATACCGCCTGAACATTCAACTAAATACAGTCACATGTCCTACCTATCCAGAGACATATTGTTGCACCGCATGCGTTACTACTTTCTGTTGTAATTGTCACACTGCCTGCGGATGGTTAAAAGGCATGAGACATATTGCCAAAAATGCGAAGTTGCGATGGTTAACTTTTTTGAAAGAAAAACTAGTTTTTTAAGCCATTGCAATGTACGGAAGGATAACTTGAAGAAACGATTTCGTCGAGTACCTACATTTATCAAAAGTATAGGAAACACCCAGAAACAAAGATTATTATATGATCACGCATTACTAAACTATGGAAAAGAAGTAAAGGAGAGCAGCTGTAGAGTTCTGCAGCCTTCTCTTTCCTGCTCATATATTGTCATGTAAAAATCTAATTTTATATCTAATGAGGAAATAAGATGATGGCGATGAGTTACTGGCCGTTAATACACTACAGACTGCATTCGTTGCTAGAAAAAGCAAATAAACATTTTTGTGCTCGAATGGCGAGGCAGAGGAATGCGAGTTAAAGTAGAAACGAAATGATTAAATTAGATTTCAAAAAAAATTGCAAAACATGACGATAAAAGCGCACGCATCATCACAAACATTCGGCCGCGTTGAGAAAAAAATTAAACGAGAAAAAGTCAGTCATATTAAATAAAACTGCCTTGATTATTAGATCTTATTGTTGTTGCTACAGCCTAATAGTAATAATAATAATAATAACAGCTTTATGCTTTTAGCCATCGGAATCTTTACTACCGAGGGCGAAAAATAATAATAATTATTATTATAGTGTCATCAAACAAAATTCTATGCGGTGAATTTTACTGTTCTGCGGCTGTCGTCAACATCGATGTCGTGCAGTGTATTGCCGCCATATTCCATTAGCTAAACACAACGAAAATATGCCTCCATTTCATGCAGTTAAATGTGCAAAAAGTTAGTATTGGTATAGATTTAAGGTTTTTCTATAATTGTGTCGTACGCATACAGCTGTCTCGGTGTAAATAATGCCATATACTTTTTGTCGTTTTTATTCGTAAATGTACAGTGGCGCCGGAACGAATTTTAAAGTGGGGGCACCGGTCCGGTGCGAAAGTGGGGGTCGTGTCCCTCCACTTTTTGGCTCTAAAAGTACATTTAGTCGTTTTGGTGAGTCGGCGCCACGGTAAATGTATGCTAGTAGGCTTTCTTTTGATATTTTTATTGTTGTTGATAGGATTAAAAGTAGTTGCTTATCCTCCGGTGGTGTCCATACCGCAGCAAAACAACGGGTCGGCGGTGTGCGACTCTTACACGGAAGCGACGTGACTCGTCGTGGTCGGCACGTGCCTTCGGCGTTCCGGCCACGTACAGCTGACGATCATTTCCGTTGCACTGCCGCGCCCGTATGTGGCCATCGCCTGCCGTGTGTGGTTGGATCGTGCCGCGTCGTCGACCGTTCGAAAGCGGTAGAGCGTCATCGCCGATCGGTCGAGCTCGCCGCCGGCGACCGACGCGTGACGGCCGCCGCAGCGTTTGCGACGCAGTCTCGCGTAGAAGATGAAGTTGCCGGCGAACTTGATCGTCTGGCAGAGGTTGAGTTAGTGAGTGAGTAGAGTTTAACTCCCCACCCGACACAATATAGGTCATTTCGGAGGTGGATGCACATCTCCTATTCAGTAATGGATGACCAGCGACATAAATACACCCCCTCATCTCGCATTGCTTGTTGTTCGCAATGGCTCTAAAAGGGATGGAGCCAGCTCCTAACCCGCGATAATGGGAAGGGAGCAAAAAACTCGAAGGGGCTCACTTAAGTTTGTTACGCCAGCGCCAAAACATGAAAAGGAATGACTCAACTGGCAGAGGTTGAGCAGGACGACAACGGTGCGATAGACGTCGAGCTGTGCGTCGCTGAGCGTCTGGACGCCGACGACCAGCGCCACCGACTCGACCACGATCGAAGGACACACCAGGAGGATGAACGATCGCGCCGTCCGTCGGCCACCGAGGAAACGCAGAATCGCGCGGTTTCTCTGCGCAAAGACAGGAGGATGAACGAGACGGCTGTGCCGACGACGGTTCTCGTCACCGCCGAAGGGTGGTTTGGTTGGTTCGGATACAAGCAAATGAGCAAGTAAGTTAATAGTAACAAAACGACAATTTATAAGGCGCAGTAACATGGTTAGAGTCACTACAATGGCGCCGTACATAGTGCATGGTGATTTAACGGCACTAGAAGGCAAAAGTTTTGGGCAAGTTCGTCACCGTCGAAGGGTGGTTTGGTTGGTTCGGATATAAGTAAATGAGTAAGTAAGTTAATTATAATAATAATAAAGCGACAATTTATAAGGCGCAGTAACATGGCTAGAGTCACTGCAAGGGCGCCGTTCATTAGTGAATGATGGCGATCTAACGGCACAAGAAGGCAAATGTTTTTGTCACCGTCGAAGGGTAGCTGTTCTGCTGGCGTTGACTATGTCTCTGTCCAGTCGCACACGCAACTTCGCTTCGACTTCGACGCTGGGTCGTCAGCGCCTGCAGCAGCTTCGTTCCAGACACGAGTAGGCAGCCGAGCGGCAGCACCACACCGACGAGCGTCCAGATAACGTTGTAGACGCGACGCGACCGGACACTGCCGAAGGTCGGCGTCGGAACGATGTAGAGACAGCGGCAGCCGGGAAGACAGGTGCCCTCGACGGCGCGAGAACGCAGGAACAGCGGCAGACTGACCAGACCGGCGACGACGAAGACGCCGACGTAGAAGAGAAGTGTCCGATGCAGACGAATCATCAGAAAGCGGGCTCGGATCGGCCGACTCACCACCAGGTACCGCTCAACAGTGATCGACGTGTCGTTGGATTATTGGGATTAGTTAAACAACAAACAAGATAACCATCATGTTATTATTATTACTGTTTGTTTTCCTTTTTTGTACTGCTTAAGGCCTGTTTCTGTTTTAATGCTTTCAACTAAGGTTTACTACGTGTATGTTTAACATAAGGAATACACCAATAGTAGGCCTACCGCTCAAATGCGCCTCCGACCTATATTGTGTTGGGTGGGGCGTAAAAATCTGGTCACTCACTCATGCCTACCGCTCAACGGTGATGACGGCCACGATCCAAGTACTGGACAACAGAAACCAGTTGTGCAACGCACCTCGGTAGAGCTCGTAGTAGAAGCTGAGTCGTGCTTGTGAGACGCTGGCCGCTGGCCTGAACGGATCCGAGCGTTCGGAGACGAGCAGCTGCGGAAGTCCAACGACACAGAAAAGCAGATCTACACCGTGAAAAAACCAGACGCTCTTGCGGTGCTGCCTTGAAGAGATCAGCGCCGCACTGAATCGTTGGTTCGGGAAGGACTTTAAGCTGAGATTTTTTCGAATAATACGGGCGCTTTCTCTCGCTGCCCAAAAGCAATACTTTCGAGGTAGACCCTGCCAATGTTTATGGAAAGCAACAGAAAAGCAGATCTACATCGTGTCGGGGGTTAGGTCCAGCCACACATTACGGGTACTGCTCCACCAAAAAGATATCACACTTTAGAGATAATACGCGATTTTGCGTTTTAAAAAATAAAGACGCTTGCGAGGCAGGTGCTGCCTTGCAAGGTGTTACGGGTTTGATTTCTATAGAAGTGAACAGAAAAGCAGATCGCTATGAAATACTGTCAGTTTTTTATTGTCAAACCTGATAACTGAACTAAACTTAGTTCCTCGTCAAATCCACAGAGAAGGAAGCAATAATTTCTCATATACTGATCTCCATGTTTTCCGTCCTGCTCCCCCAACAAAAACCTCAAGTCCCTTGCGAGTAGGAGATTTTGTCTCACCCCTCCCCTCCCCCAAAAGAGAACTCAAACACTTTCGAGGCAGTTACCGCCGCCGATTTCGTTTCGGGTGTGACCAGAAAAGCAGATCTGATGTGACAAGTGCGACCAGTCCCGCGGAAGCGGACCGCTCCAGTGACGACATCTGGCGACGACAGCGCACACCGAGCACCAACGTCATCAAGACACTTGGCGACGGTGCCGCCATGTTGTGGGTACAGTTGTCGCAGCACCAACGTAATCAAGTTGCCGACCACACCGCCCAGCATGATAAGCGGAATGACTCCGTGGTATACGTAGAACCTCACGACGAGATAGACCAGTTCGGTGGTCCGTGGACGCTCCGCGGGTGCGTGCTCGACTGGAGCTTGAAGATCAGTCTCGTTGAACAACCAAGACTCGTTCGAGATGGTGACTACATCTCGAACAACTGTCGGTAACTGTCGCAGGGACACGTTGGTGACGTCGCGACAGTACAACATCTGCATGTCGACGGCTAAAATGACAGCGATATTACACGATTCGACAGAACCGGTTTAACTGGTCTAGTTAAGTAACTTATTAATAAACAACATAATAATAACAATAATAATAACAAAATTAGACACAGAATTCGACAGAACCGATCTAACGCGTGTCGAAGTGCCGTTCATCGGCAACTGACAAGTCGAATCGTTAAAACCGAAAAATTGTCGACGGAAACAGCTGTAAAATAGTCCGTCACGTCCGTATTACTATTTTAACTCGACAGCGACGCTACGTTGACTCGGTTTCCTGCTTTTAGTGTCAAACTCTACCTAGGAGACGAAGAGACAAAGACAAAATGACAATTGTCTTTTGTGTCTGTCTTTCTGTCTCGTTGTCTTCTGGGTGGAATTTGACACATACTCGGACTAGAAATAACACTAATTATAACAACAAAGCGACAACTTTATAAGGCGCCGAAATGCGGACGCCTAACAACGTCGAACATGCTTCAGGCGTAGAGACGAACGCTTTCGGAAGATGCTCTGACCCTTAACTATAGCCTAACTCAGGTTATTATCCGCAGTTAATACGCACGCACGAGCGCGGATAAGCAGAACTCGCTATCAATTGTCGTCATTACTGCGGTGTCGCGTCTGTCTGTCAGCAATAGAAGCCAATTTCACCACGAACGTGCAACGTGCTCCATTCTGAGCACAGATGGCACGTTGCCCGACGGATGCAGACTAAGGGCTGTGACCGCGTAGCTACATGGATGGGGAGGAGACGGAGCCGAGAAATGTCGATCCGCTGCAGGCTTTATCCTCCACCTTAGTCTGTTTCTATCTGTCGGACTGATCTCATGGCTCTAGACTGTTCACCGGACTTATTTGCTCATCGGTTTTATGTTTTAGTTCTATTTTTCTGTTTTAGTTATTCCTGAATGCGGCAGACTAAGTTGGCAGTTGGTCAACTTTTAGGCGCACTATAAAATAGTTGATTGATTGATTGATTGATTGATTAATTGAGGCTTTCATGGTAACAAAGTTAGTAAGTAGGTAAGTATAGTAATTTTATTGCTCACGAATCAAACATATCATTCAGCAGTAGAAATTGGCAGCAGAGCATAACGGCAAGATGCCAACAGTCGCCAATGGAATTAATGCTGTTTAGTGCTGTTTAAAGTTTGTATTTGTATCCTGTTATCGGTGTTTTTTGTACTTAATTTATTTGTACACATATTTTCATTTCGGTATTCATGCATATTTAAAAAGAGATTTTAATGTTTTTTGCTTATTTTTTGTACTGTTTACTTTTTTGCTTTTTCCAGTGTTTACGATATAAATTTTACGATATAAACTTTAATTTTAGACTGTCGTGAACCCCTGTATGCATGAATGCGCAAGATGTAGTCAGTGCGTGTAATAATTATTAAATAATGTTACCGTTGTTTTGAAATGAGTGATACTATTTGATAATACTTATATTCTTATAATCGTTACCTCTGTCATTTGTTATAGCAGCAAGCGACTATAGAATTGAGAAATTCAGTTGAAAAATTCCCATAACACCTAACAGACCGACAAACAGACGTGCACATAAAAGCTCACGGCAAGTGCATAATAAGACAAGGTTGCAATTATAACTGACAGCTGATAAAAAATTTCTGAACTCGCTAAACAGTTCGTTTGTAACTTATAACTAATTATTGGTAACAATCTTGGGTAACGATCATTTACAGTCTTAGGCATATCGCAGCATGATTAAAACAGATCATGTGATGTTTTGTACCCGTACTCATTGAGACAAGTGAAGAGCACCGAGTTATGTAAGCAGGAGAATCTTTATAAAAAAAATCTTAATTTCTCAAAATAATAAGTGTAACTAAAATCATAGTCCAACCGCACAATCAATTATGTTCGTCATCATCATTTATTTCTTCGATAAAACGTAACACAGAAAATTTAGGCAACTAAGCACGCCATCGAGGAAGACAATCAGGCTTAAAATGAGGTCTTACTATCGCCTAAGACCTATAATAAGCGAATGTTAAGTACTACAAAAATACCACATCTGTGAACACAGAGTAGTTATGTCAATCCGGTCTAACAAGGTCTAAGTCCTAAAGGATGATAAGGTTCTAAAATAGATGACAGAGACACAGTGGCGCCGGTCCGGAGCGAAAGTGGGGGGGGGCACCAATCCGGCACAAAAAAATTGTTTGGTCGTGCCCCTCCACTTTTTGGCTCTAAAAGCACAATTAGTGGTTTTGGTGAGCGCTTTCGTGATGGTCAGTACAGTTTGGTCAGTTTCTTGTTTGCTGTTCTTTTACTCACGGTGCCCCCGTGCCCAGCCATAAAAGTGGGGGAGCACGTGCCTCCCCGTGCCCCGTGGAGTCGGCGCCACTGCAGAGGCAGGAAGTTTGTTCCAGGCATTAATCACCTCTGCAGCTTGTTTGAACAGGTTGAAATGGTGGGCCGACTGCATGTCGCACATGTCGAAAAGCTGCTCAGAATTAATGCTGCACAATGTCAAACAAGACTTTGTAACAATGGATCAGATCAGATTTTTTTTGGCTAGGAAGTGTTTGCGCCATTTCTTGGGGCGTCAAGACGCCAAATACGCCGAGATCGCCATGGCTTGGACTGTGGGGTGTGCCACTGTCAATGGGTTAAAGGTTTCGCCCCCAGGGCGCAAATACATCTCTGGTTCGCTGTCAGACTACTCCATTAGCGAGGCAGGAGTTTGCGTTCGTACTGTATGATGATAAATGCCAGTATGAGCGGTCACCAATCTTTATCACGAGCTCACGCGACTTATGTAATTTACGCGTTCCCAAATATATACGGGATGGTCCAAAAATTAGCTCCTACAGAATAATATCAGTAAGTCGTGTTAAATCCTGCCAATAGAGAGATTTTGGGTCAAATTTTGACGTAAAAGAAGCACAGCTTAAGTATCATATGTTGGGACTAAATATTCTATGCGTGACTAATTCGTGACGTCATCAGTCGCTGTGCTTGAAGCTGCCATATGACTAAAACGAAGAGCACGCCTGTTTAGTGCGACGTCTAGTAGTCAGTTCTGAACAGGTATCATATCTTACTGTTAGCTGTCAGTCGTGTGTCATTCACAGCAAAGATGGGGCGCCTCCAATGTTCATCAGACATTGATGAGTCAACAACTATGCAAACGTGTTAGATATACGCAGTGTTTCATAAAACCGGACTGGGAAATGTGGTGATCACTAGGTCAAATCTTAACCACTTTGTTATACGTTTTCTACCGTTATAAAGAGAGTAAAATTTGTAGAAGATCTTGTATATAGCAGTTTTTGCCACACTTGCAGATGCTATACGTTCCATGACGCTAAAGAATTTTCTTTTCAATGCTATTAGTATTTCGTGTGATTTAACAACTGCTGTTGCCAACATGTGACACCGAAAACTTAACTACACCAACCAGTTGCCTGTTGTGTAAGGAACTGCACCAGTCGAGCATCGCTATCTGCCGTAATGAATTATTGGAGGAATCATACTTTGTTTAGAGTAAGTTTTCCTGCATAATAATAATAATAATAATAATAATAATAATAATAACTATGCAAACGTGTTAGATATGGCAAGGAGGCAAACCTTTGACTTGGGACGTCACCGTGGTGAGCACACTGGCATCTTCTTATTTGTCGTCTTCCGCTCGGTCTGCCGGCGCCGCAGCAGACCTCGCTGCCAGTCGTAAAGAGGCGAAATATACGAGCCTCACCAACTCGTATATCTTTAAACCTATCGCAGTGGAATCCCACGGTTCGTTCAGTGCCAGTTCTCTGTCCTTCCTTACCGCTTTGGGCGAACGCCTGACGGGCACCTCCGGCGACTTGCGCAAGAAGACATTTTTATTCCAAAGACTCTCGGTCGTTGTTCAACGTTTTAATTCCGCCTTAATGCACGAGAGCTTTGTTTCAGACTGAACGATATTTTTACTTTT
>Ga0056115_1001280_pt1 | contig 11792 bp, 8 predicted proteins | sample WorMetOlspDAHAB1_FD_77007 | JGI IMG/M metagenome (GOLD analysis project Ga0056115, IMG submission 77007) | Marine gutless worms symbiont microbial communities from Max Planck institute for Marine Microbiology, Germany - Olavius sp. DAHAB.1 ... | reverse complement strand
CAACGGCCATCCACAGGTCGCCCAACATTTGGAGAATGTGCGCCAAACTTGGGTGGATCTAGATCGTAGCCTATGGTGAACGATATTTTCTGGATCTTATTTAATAGATATAGACGACTTTGTAATTGAGTCCGTGTCCATGTGTTTCAGTGCGTGTGTATTAATAAACTACTGTGTACTATTATAATTGCACGACATAAACACGTACAAATATAGTGGTGCCGAAGTGTCCAAGACATTTCGGCACCAGTGCCGAAATGTCTTGGGTCCGAAGTGTCTTAGGTCCGAAGTGTCCGTACACCGCCGGTAAGGCTAGATCTTTCCGACTAACGAAACATCAGAATAGAATAGTACGAGGTTACGAGCTGGTGTTAAAATATTCCATGCACGACGCAATATTGGTCGTCATCAATTACCAAGTTTTAATATGGGTAAAATAAGTGAATACGATAAAGTCGTAATACTGAAACCAGGGAAATAAAAAATATGGATATCAAAGAAACTCAAACTTTTGCATGAATTTCCACCTAAAGGATTGTTTAGGAGTGGAAATATATATAGCTGCTTAGAAGAACTTACGATACAAGAAAGAGCAGTGACATCATTTACACTTATTTATTTGACCCATATAACATTCGCAGCTTCGCGGTTCACACACAGTTATTACATCGCACATTATGCCACGCATAGAATATTTAATATCAAGCAATACCATGCTCCTAAACTCTGTAATTCAAATGTAAAAAATCTAATCTTATTCACAGGGTTTAATGAGACTTCATGCCACTTATTGATAATTAGGTAGGGCTTCCTTTTTTGGACCATCCTGTATTCATTGGTTCTGATGCTAGTTGCGTCCTCGCGTCAGTATCGGCCGATAATTCCTTTCTCTCCCCGTCCGTCATCTGCTATTGCTATCGACCTCAATTCTCAACATTGAATAAAATTTTTATACGTGAAGTCAACAGCTGTCTCGTTTAAAAGTACACACTTAGGTACAATGACAACGGGAAGTAGTAAATACGGTGAAATAACATAGTCTAGAATGAATTTCTCTGGATACGTAGGAAGTGACTACATTTAGTCGAAAGCTTACTACTGCGTGCAGTTTAGAGTTAGCATTGGGATTTAATAATGTCTGGTTTGTTAGTGGTTATGCGCGCGTATTTATACGACTTCACGTTGTCATTGTACCGTACCAACTTCGGAGTGCGACACAGCGTTTTAAACACAAGTCTTTATCGCGTTGTATTATGCGTATAACCGTCATTACAATACTTGTGTGCATCATCCAACGGATACTGTACCTGCTTGCCACGGCGTTTTCCGAACTATATAAAGCCCCAAAATTCTATGATCGTCCACGCAAAATAAGGATGTCCGCGAAACAGTAAGATAGCGGACACAGAGACATGTCACTTACTAGAACGCAGCAAAAACTTGCATGCGACAAGTTAAGCAAATATTACATTTCAGCGGCCTGGATGTTATCGCGCCGGTCAGCACAGTCGTCGACAATTATTACGCTATTCACGGGGCTGTCCACAGTTTGCCGTGGCTTTCAAAAGGAATCAAATTTGTATAGCGCCCCCTACAAAATATGGACGGCGGTGCTTAACAATATAAAAAAGGAATTGATTTTACAACTGCATAAATTTCTCCTCTTCCCTCCCCTTCCCGTGGGTCCAAGTTCCCAAAGTGAAAACAGGCGAGTCTGGGGTAGCGCTGTAAGCTCCCCAGCGGGTGCGGCACCGTAAGCTAGGTGCTGCATTTGGAGCCAAAAATCGTGCTTATTGTCTTTAAAATCTCAACACTTTACATTTTAACTACATAAATTTGATTTTACAAGGGGCCAGAAAAAATGAGGCATTCCTTCTACAAATGCAGCACCTAGCGTTTTGGCAATTCAGATACAGGCTTATATATGCTATTAGTAACCTAAATCTGATTACGCACTCCAATCCAATTTTTCTTAGAATCTGAGTGGACCTGTTGCAGAACAAAGGGAAGCTCCTCTGGCCCCCCTGTAATTCGAGCAGTGGCCACAAGAGTGTACGCAGATGCTTAACTAGACGGTAGCATGCGTAACACCACAAACTGACAACTGAATACAGCAATTTAATTCCAGAAAAACATACAAACATCAAACATGTTCAAAAATAAATTTGTAGATACTCAAGAGGATTCCGTATTTGAGCTGGCAAAATTCCATCTACCTGTCAGGAAATAATGCATCCGCTCATATATCGTCACACTGGAAATGAACACAATAATCTTCACTTTCAGGTTCCGGACAAAAGAAGAGAGAGGAGTTCACCACAACCAGTAACATATGACAGCGAAGTCAGAAGTCTCACTGTCACCCATAGACATACTAATCCACTAAAAATGATATTAATTCAATAATATTATGTACGAGGCATCATGGAATTACCAACAAGACAACAAAGCAGGGCAAGCGAGATAATCTATCGCATAATTTGTTGTTTTAATATCGTAAACGAAAATTGTGTGTGATATTAAAACTATCGTGGAAAATGAGTGAAGCTCTCCACTGGCAAGACCCTGTAGTACTAGTGGTCACTGTAAAATGCCTAGCAGCAGTAATAGCGATATCGAACATAAACACCACAACACTATGACGTTACAAAAATAACCTACACTGTCCGCCCAGAAGTATATCATTAGAATGCGCCAGTTACATATCACAGTGGTCAGGATGATGGCACAATATACAAACATGGCAAACATGTTCATCATAAATGATAGATAAAATTTCTGTACTGATAAATGAGACATTTTAATTCAAATAGCATATAAACAAAACCCACTGGAATTAATCGTGCAAGTAGTAGCAGTTTTTTTCAGTCCGTTTGCAAAACCGGTCACCCAGCATACAGTCATTTCAGATGCGTAAAACACAAAAGCACAAAATATAATGAAGCCAATGGTCGAGAATTTATTTAAATATCTGCAAATTGTTAACATTTTTCAGTACGATTAATGGCAAAGGTCTACATTTGAAATACTGTTATCTTCACATTCAGTATGTATCTAACCTCTGTTGCTGCAAAACAGCAATAAAAGTGAAGCGATTCAATATTGTACAGGAACTCAAACATGCATGCTTTCGGCAATACGACTTTCAAACCATTTAAAAGTTGTTCCTAAAGATTCATTAAACGTACACGAAGACATAAAAGTGATCAAAAGTAACGAAAACGTACAGTTGAACACAACACCAATAATTTCTACCACAAGACCAACTAACAGAAAAACGTCCCAAAGTTTCCTGCGTTCCGTCGTGATATGAAATCATCTTCTGCCACGGAAGCCGTTAGACCGAGGTCCACCTCTGCCATTGCTGCGGAAACTCTGAAATCGGCCACGATCTGCAAAGCATCGTCGACCTCCATATACTAGTAACCATGTTTAAACGCATAATACAAATACTAATCACTTGAACAGTCATGTATTTCAGTAGGAATGCATGACTGGCAGCCACATTACAATTACAAGATTACTCGATACACCAGCTGCATGCTGAACTGTTTTAGCAATCGTATCCAGACAATTACAGTATTTTAATAGTGTTTGCAGTTCTAGTTCTCCCCGTGGTTTATATCGATTTGATTTGTTTTTTAAACTTTAATTCCTTTCCACATTCTGTATCATGTTAAGTGCCTATGTCCACGAGTTGCCATACAAATTTTTGTTGATTGATTCTTGCTTCCAACCAAATGTACAAAGACCTGACGTGAAAGGTGCAAAACAAGTGGCCGACCTTCCCATGAGCACTTAATCAAGTGTTAACTGTTCAGCCATGGGGTATACAATGTGAAGTGGGCTTTATCCAACATGACCATAGTTGGGATGTTCATCTACCTCTCACAGACCCTTGAGCCTGTGCGATGCCAACCTACCTAGCTTTGGGAGCATCAACTGCACATTATACTGATTGGCACATGTGGTGAGCAGCTCGGCAGTGCAGCAGGAGACTCAAACCCGCGACCTCACGATCACAAATACGACGCTCTACCGCTACACTACCAGACCACACATGGAGTACATACATAGGAGTGGCTTGCAAACAAGGTTTCACAGAACCTGACGGTTCCGTAAACGCCAGTAAGTAAGTAAGTCAATACACTCTTCAGTGGCCAGTAAAATAATGGCTGAAATCGTTGAAAAAACACTAGTAACGGGTAACAATAAAATAACTAGTAATATTGGCTATTCTGACCACACGAGTTTACTTTTGATTTAGGCTACAATTATAGTGCTACACACCTGCAGGCCTATCAACAGGTGTTTTTGTGCATACAGGAAATTGATGTTTCTGTCACTGTATGAGGTTCCACGAGCAATATGAACACTGCAAAGGGTTCCAGTCCAATAAAAAGGATGAAAACACCATTGTACAGTGTAAAACACATCCCGTCTGAAAACCGACCTCGCCTTCCGAATGAAGCGCAGGAGCTCTCCATCTGCAGCAGCTTTGGGTTGATCGCCTGCTTCGCCTCATTCAGCACGGCTATCAGATCGCGTGCTTTCGGAGCATTCTTCGGAGTAAACAGCGTGTACGCTGTCCCGTAGTGGCCGGCACGACCGGTGCGCCCGATGCGGTGGACGTAGTCTTCGGAACAGTTCGGATAGTCAAAGTTCACCACGAACTTCACGTCATCGACATCTGACAAGTGACAAACAACTCTTTGTTTTCCCGACAAACATCATTAAGAAGCATGGTGGTTTAAGGCGCTACGTTGACGCATGAGGAAGAAGGCCCCTCTTCGTTTCTGGAGGGAATGCCATTTGAAAAATTTCCACCTGGTGGATTTGGGGGAGGAAAACAAGAGGGGAGAGGTACTGGAAAGGGAAGGGAATAAGAAAGGAAAGATGTAGCATAGACCCACCCAAAACATACATTGTCGATTAGCGGAGGAGACAGAAGGGGAGATGGGAATGGATGGGGAAAAAAGGGAAGAAAAGTACGAAGGAGAAGGGGGTGCCTACTGCCTCCTCGTTACACTGATCCTGTCTGTCAGTGGTACCTATTTATTTTAATCTCATCATGGAAGTTTGAAGACAACCACATGTTACTGATGACAACACTTTCGTCCAGTTTGCTGGATATTTTTTTCATTTTCAGGCCAACAACATAGCAAACTAAGACAGTAACACCTTGCATCATTTCAGTAAAATTAAAATGCAAAATTACGCAGTGACTGTTGCCCCGTTTCCGACCCACAAAATTATTCGCGTTAGCATGAACGCGCATTCGTGCGAATAGCTCAGTCGTAAAAACAATTATTCAAGTTACTGTAAAATGGCACAAATTTTCTGCTCCGAAATGCAACTGACGACAGCGGCAAACAGAAAAACCCAGAACGCACCGAACGCCGTCTTCCCGGACGAAATACCACATCGGGAGAGCGTCGTACGGCCGAGTTGTCCACCAACGGCGAATCCCAAGCATCCGAATCCGCCGCCAGCAGCAACCACTAGACACTAGTGCTGCTCACAGCCAGCACGACGCTCCCAGGACTGGCTTGTTAAACTTGCCAGTCCAACGGTGTGCACAACGTCCGAAGCTGGCATAACGTGTTAAGCCAGTTTGGGACCTACAGCACCCACGAAGATAGACAGCAATAGTCAGTCAGTTAAAATTTAACGGAATTTTCAGCAAAAAAAGGCTAAAGCACGCCTTTTAAAAATTAGGCAACAGTAATAAGCTTATAACAGCGAGTAGGAAATATTACTTGCTGGGAAATGCATAATTCGAGAAAGTCGTGCAGCAGAGATGCCAAAAACAAAGGGTCAAAGAGACTAACAGCTAAATAAAGCAAACAAATCCAATAACAAAAAAACTACCCGAATTAGTCGTCCCTTTACCACACTCGGCCAGGAAACGAGGTGGGTTTATCTACCGATTCTGGGAGCCAACACAGGGCAGAAATAGCCATACAAACAGATATCACTGAAAAACAGTTTGAATAGTCTGTATATCACTCGATCATAAACTCAATATTACCCAGTGTGAGAAGTAAAAAACAGCTTGATTACTTAAGTAAGTGAAGAGGGTTTAACGTCCCACCCGACACATAACAGGTAATTTCGGGGACGATAGTTGGTTACTTTGGCAGAGTGACAATTACAAACAAAAGTCGCACAAATGGTGCAATTTCCCTGGTTACGTAGGACATGTGACTACTGACTACTGAAAATATTTAGTTGAATGCTTACTAATGCGAGCTGTTTAGTCGTGGTGTTAGGACTAGATTTAGTGTCTGGTTGGTTTACAGTTATGCACGCGCAGTGGCGCCAGAACGAATATGAAAGTGTGGGGCACATGTCTGGTGCCGGAAATTTTGTTGTTGTTGCCCCCCCCCATTTTTTGGCTCTACAAGTACTGTACAATTAGTCGTTTTTGTGAGCACTTTCGTGATGATCAGTACAGTTTAGTCAGTTTCTTGTTTCCTGTTCTTCTACTCACGGTGCCCCCTTGCCATATGGGGTTGAAGCCACTATGCACACGTATCTGTACCACTTTAGGTTGTCGCTGTCACACTGCCAGTTACTTCTGCCCCCAATAAGCTCAGAAACAGTGCCTAGCACAAAAACGAAACTGAAATTCAAATTCATTTAGAAACCACTGCAATGTCATGTCGCAAAAATTTTCAGTATTATGGCTTTACCCACGGTTAGATAAATAACATAAAAAGAAGAACGATAGACTCTGTGTAGAGTTTACCTCAATGCTAAGAATGACACATTGTAATAATGATGAGAATAAATGCATTACATTTCCTGCAAGAGAATGGGGCATTTAACAGCTGACTCATTTTCCCCGTCAAGTGAGATTTTAAGTTTTAAGTCGAAAAGAGCCAGACACATGAAAATACGCAGAAAAAAACTGAAGCCAAGGTTATAGTCTACGATACAAAAAGAAAACTGCCACTTACCAAGACCACGTGCAGCAACATCGGTGGCCACAAGAATCGGCGTGCGACCATCTCGGAAATCTGAACGGCAGCACCATCAAAAGCGGTGCATTACATTACATCACACTAAATTTAAAGTGAAAAATGACAAAGCACTTCGAGTAACTTTATAAACACTAACAATTTGGAAACTGTGAAAAGGACACCAAGAATAAATGTGATTTTAGTTTGGTTTTGAAGTTTGATAGACAATGTAAAGTGTGACTGTGACAACATCCTGACAATGTCACACATCGTTGAAAACTGCCCGCTGACCAAATTTGACAGCAGTCTACAACATCTACACACTGTAGACAAGGCTGCTGTAAATTGGCCGACGTCATATGCATGTATGTCAAAACAACAACTAGAACTGGAACTTTACTAGTCAAGCAACTGGATGCACGATCTTGTAAAACTTATACTAAACCATTCATTGTTCGTCCAGTTTACTGAGCAGTTAAAGACCCACCCCGGGCCTGACACGGTTTAGGTCAAACATTGCAGAAACAAAATGCAGAACAGGAGATAAGCGGACAATGATACAAACACAAACAATCAGCAAGTTCAGTCTCCCTAATAGGACACTTGGCCAGCATATAAAGTGGGCTTCGTCAACAGATCCTGAACAGGGCAAATGTCACAGCTACAAACCAATCACAATGTGTCAGAACACATTCAGTTCTGGACTGCAGTACTGGTTTACGACTGTCTGCACAGTATGGCCCTGCAATACCTCTTAACTATTTGTTCCACTCACAAGCAACCATTAAGATATTCTCTACGTTTTGCTTCTAGTAATCAACTTAGTATTTGCTCAAACTGTTCAGCAAAGCAGCTTGTGGTTTCAGCTATTATTGTCCAGTAGTTTGGAATAGCCTCGCAGAAAATCTCGGGGACTCTATCGCTATCTCTTGGTGTTTTAGGTGAAACCTTAAGAGATTCTTGTTTGCTCGTTATTAACACTGTAGCACTCCACAACTTTTATTATTATTATTATCATCATTAATCATCATGATAGGACCTACCATGCAGTACAATGTCACGCTCTTGTTGTGACTTATCTCCATGAATGCAAGCGACCATCCATCTGTGCATACAACCCAGTAGCTGCTAATATATACACTGTCTTTAAAAACGAATCCCTCACAAATGTTGGCTTAACTTCATCATAACAAGCCGGCTATCAACGACTATTTGCATTAGGTAGCTCCATTCCATGATTGTCGTTGATAATGGTATCGGTCGAGAATCAGCTGCAGTTTCCATGGCTACCATATGGTCGCATCGGCTATGTTGTTCCGTTGCCGTGGAAAATGCACAGCTGGTTCCTGATCGATACCAAACATATCAACAACAATCAAAACACAATGGAATGGTGAGGCCTCCTGCAAATAATCATTACTAACCTGCTCGTTTTGGTGAAGTTAAAGCCGCATGTCGTAGGGGTCTGGGTTTTGTGTGAACAAGGTGTAGAACTGATGTCACAGTAGATGCAAAGACAGGTACACAATCAAGCACAAACATATGAAATTAAATTAAAACAAATTAGAAATGCGTTGCCACAATTTTGGCATTAAGTGCAATATCCAGTTAACAACAACACAAAACAAAAGGTAAAGTTAAGGTTCACACTTATGTAGCACTACAAGCCACATATGGCACCTCAGCAGTGCTGCACGCCACAGATAGGGCTATCATTCAGCCTAGGCTGCAGCTCAAGCCCGCGCTCACAGACTTTGGCTTGCAGCCACACAGCCGCACATAGCCCTAGTCTGCCATTTTAATGGTCTCCACCCCCATAATCCACTTACATACATGGATTACTACTCCTTTGCCGACCCCAGAGGCATGGAAGGCTGACTCACAGCAGACAGTTTACCCACAAGTCGTCACCTGCCAACCATAGATCGGGCACAAGGCACCGAAAGTAAGACAGCCAAAGACCAACATCCTAATCACTGAGGTACGCCACAACTATTAGTATTACTATTAAAGTACTATTATAAATGACAACAACAATAACACATAATAAAAAGATGTTTACAGTGAAATTTATTTGCAACCAAATGCAGGTACAGGGACATATCATATACAAAAGAACAGAGCCATTGAAAACAGACAGGAGACAGACATGCAACACAAGACAGACAGATGTACAATATAATATACGAATGGTAGAGAATGAATAATAACAATAAAATAATAATAATGTCCTCTATAATGCACTAAATTCGCCTAAACAGCATATTCATAATAATTCATATGCACTCACTGCCATTGCTCCCATTCTCTAAAGTCCTACTGTGTTAGTCAACAAAACAATCAGCAATAAACATCCATTGTTACAAAAAAGATTAATTACGTAATTAATTACCCAGCTCGTTTTAGCCTGTATGTGATGTCGTCAGCACGCCTCTTCGTCTCAACAAAAATCATAGTCTTGTTGTCGCGTTCACCCATCATCTCCTGCAGCAGGCGCTGTAATCTGCCGCAAACACGCACCGCCAAATTTTGCCACTTACGTACTGTCGTTTAACACTACGTGTGGCCTGTAACGCAATTTCTGGGATATTTAACAGATATGATCAAGCTGGGAAGCTTAAGCGGTTTTGTCACAGCTGTAGAATGATGGCTAACAGACTCGTGAAGATTTGACGTTTGGGACAGTAAGTGGTCAAAGAATCACCACAGGGGAAAGGAAAAGTACGGTCCAACAACTAACTCTTGATGTCCGCTCTATGAGAAACACATTGCACTGTCTAGGACTTGGGTCATTGTGCAGTCACAATGGCACAAGAAGAGACATTGCTCAGTATGTCTTCTGAATTGAATCCTCAATGACTAATAACAATAACAACAACAATAATAATAGCAATAGTTTTTAGCCTTTGGGATCTATAGTAATGAGGGCGTTAAAAAATTATAATCCGATTTCTATAGCACCACCTGGAGGTCTGCTAATGTCTCAAAGAGATTATATTATATTATATTATATTATATATTATTATAATCTTACCGGTTAGTTTGGGGTTTCACTTTGGGCCCGAACTGTGGTGTCCGTGCTAGCTGGAGTCAATTAACACCATTCACCCCAAAGAATAGGTACAGGAATGGTATGACAACCGATGCTGTTTTCCCAGCAAGTGACAGACAAACTTGAAAAAGATTCATCACTGATCTCAATGGACTCCGAGAGATATAAGGATGGCTGTCGGATGATGACAAATTATGAGCTGAGGCCTTCATTAGGCCCAATGCTCAACAAGAAGAAGAAGCATCATACTTTGTTTCTTTCTCAGTCTCGTTGCAAACATCAATGATCTGAAGGATGTTGTGGTTTGCGGTCAGCTGTGTTGATCCGATGTTGATCTGGATGTAGCTTTTCAGAAACATTTCGGCTAGAGCCTGGACCTCCTTCGGCCACGTCGCACTCCACATCAGCGTCTGTCTGTCGGGCTACAGAAATCACAGACAGCATCATCCCCGAATTCATTCATAACTGGGACGTGCAAGGACTCTTTTAAAGGCAGCACAAGATATTTTTTTCCCAAAATTGTCTACATTTCTCGTAGACATTTTGTGCTCAAAGTATCTAGGTCTGTGATCCATCAAATAATACTCTACTGATGGAGGCAAAAACGATACAAAGACTTTTATTAACTCACACACAATCTGAATTCTGCAAACCAAAATTTGCAACTCTCTCAAGAATTTAGAACAGCACGTACTGTCTAACAAACATAGACTGAATTTATTGGGAAATAGTAATGCAATGGATATTGTTGATCGCGACCTGGCCACTGCACAGTGTATGTGTATGTTTTTGTGGTTTAAACTTTGTTTGCCAGATGTGTTCATCACAAAGCATTCCCAAAAACAATACAATCCTTCAAAAAAACGTGTGATTTTTTATCCTCCAGTATTTTATGTTTACTGTTCGACTGTATTTTCAATCTTATCGATTTTAAAGTAAGATTTTGTAACCGGCTCAGGAACATATCTAGATGGGCAGCATTGGGAGCTCTCCATTGGAATCTGCGGCAAAGGGGCAAATGTCAAACTGGAATTAGATCTGGTGCATTTTTAACCTCATCTGCTGTTGCCGATGCCAGCAGTGAGAGTAACTGATATTCCTAACTTAGCATGAAAAGTCCTGAGGCATTACACACTATACCACTATAAAAAATGGTGTCATGACTTTGTAACTGTTTGTAACTGTTGGTGCATTCATCACCAGAGAGTTCTGTCGAAGCCAACTGGACACGACGTGACTTACTCTGATCTGTTCGACTATCTTTCTGATCTGCGGCTCGAAGCCCATGTCCAGCATCCGGTCAGCTTCATCCAGCACAAGATATGTGCACCGACGAAGATTCGTTTTGCCGGCTTCAAGCAGATCGAGCAGTCGACCTGGAGTTGCGATGCAGATCTCGGCACCTGCAGCACGACGTGCACACCACTTTAACGGCTATTTTCCACTTGCACCTAGAAAGTTAAGCTATGTCGAGCTCAGATAGTACTGAGATTAGTGACCGCCTTTGGCTGGTCTACCATCCCAGTATTTATCCTTCCTCTTCTTCGCCAATAATTCGACACCTGTGCACTCTGACAGGTCATCACTTTTCGTGTGTTCAACAAACTCATACCAAGACATTCTTGAACGTCATCTTTCTAGTGAGCGCGCTCCATGAATGACACATAATCAAGCCAGAACCACATTTTCCAAGACAGTAAGTACAAAGTATCAGACAAGACTTATCAGATGGAACAAATTCTCAGAATTTCCAGGCAATTTTTAGAGAGTAAAAT
>Ga0056115_1001278_pt1 | contig 11796 bp, 10 predicted proteins | sample WorMetOlspDAHAB1_FD_77007 | JGI IMG/M metagenome (GOLD analysis project Ga0056115, IMG submission 77007) | Marine gutless worms symbiont microbial communities from Max Planck institute for Marine Microbiology, Germany - Olavius sp. DAHAB.1 ... | reverse complement strand
TGAGGAAGGTAAAGGTGAAGCAGATTTGCGGTTTAAGAGTTTATTGACAGTTTGCCAGAGGCGCCGTGGATTATCAGATGATGAAGAGACCAGTTTGGAAAAATACTGTTTTTTGGCATCAAGAAATGCCGTATATGATGACGAATGGGAACTATAACAATAGTTAATGACAAAACCGTACGTACTGCACAAAACCAATAAAACTTACGACGCCCCAAATTAGCAACATCTCCAGCTGTGTGCTAAGTGTGCGCATTCAGCAGATACACAGAAGCGAAAGCGCGTACGCCATTCATCGACTGCGTTATTCATAACGTGGCGCCGCAGAGGTTTTTTTTTCTTCAGTGCTTCTTTAAAAAACTGGTGTTAGTTAATGAAGAAAATCATCACTGTTTTATTATCCTGAATGTAATATATTATCACTATATTATTATTATTATATACTTTCCCTCATTATTCATATATGTTTGCATAACAGTTGGTGATGTGTTGGTGATGTGCGATGCGTGTCGCTCTGCTACCAATCTTGGTGAAAGAGTTACTATATTATAGGTAATAGACACAAATCTTTTATCATAAATAAAAATATACATTGAGTGATAGGCCTAATGGTATAATTGTATTATATAACTGACACCATGTTGTATAAATATTATGTTGTACCGGTAGTAGTGTAACACTGTTAACTTCATTGTGCCTCCAACTGTTGTGTGTGAAATGTCACCAATCAAAATAGACTGTTCATAAATACACAGGTTTTGTGCATTTCAGTTACCTCGCTGTTTTAAGTATTACTGCATAACTGCAACATGACGATGTGGTTTCAGTTCAATGACGTTACTACATCTCACGCATACCTTGTTTTTGGGTCATGCCACGAAATAGTCCGAAAACCGTCAATGGGAAAATAAACCAACACAGAAATGAACTATAATGCATAATATACTTCAAAATATGATTACATTAAAAGCTTGAAACGCTATGCATCTCGATGCAATTACGTGACTGTTATAAAATCTAATATATAATAATGCCTAGGCTTATCAGACAAGTAAACATACACCATCCACAATATAATAACAAACAGTATATAATGCCACATCTTATATTAAGAATTTTATATTAATACAAAATATGCTAATCATGCAAATAAGAACTACTCTGTACAGAAGAGATTCAACCTCATGCTGCTTAGCAGACAATAGCCCATTCATCTACTTAACAAACGTCCTGGCTGGATGTAACACCCACGTCACAGTTGGATTAAAACTCAGGTCACAAGGTGACAGTCAGACCATTATACGTAAAAATAACAATCAAATCATTTGACTGTTATTTTTACGTATATTAATCAGTCACAGCTTCTCCCACTTGACATCTCTCAAGTCACAAGTTTTCGTCAAAAGTGCTCAAATCAATCACTGTATTAAAAACCTTGGCATGCTGAAGCAGTGGCCCTTTATAAGTAATTTATTTATTATGAACATCGTATACATGGTACATAAGATCTTAAAAATAATAAAATCACTAGACAAGGCTAAACAGTCAGCAGTACAAACAATAAGCCTTACACAAGACAGAGTATCAACAAACTTAACGTTATTATGCATTGCTGCTTGTAGGAGAAATCTCCGAGGTACCTGGTCGACTGTTGCACGCCAGTTTCATAAGTCACTGGCCGTTGACAACTACGCTTAGCCAGTCGACACCACCTTACTGTGCTGTGTTACCGGCTGAGCAAGTTCAAGGGCCGGGCCTTTTCGGTCGCCGGTCCTATTTCGTGGAACTCTTTACCAGATCATCTCCGTACTCCAACACTGAGTTCGCAGTGGAAATGCTTCATGACTCTACACTATAGAAATTCTCGACTGGCATTAACATTTGTGTATTTCAACACAATACAGTACAGACAGATAGCTGAACTTGCACAGTATAGCATCACATTATCATGTAAGGTGAGCACAAATTGCATACAGCATGGCTTTCGCTATCAATATAATCCACAAATCAAGTAGCATTAAAGTTAAGTAACACGAAACATATCAATATCATCATCACCACTGGCAAACTCCGAGGAGCAAAGCCATGTTGACAATTTCTCGCCACATCAACATGATTCACCTACTACTCTTGCAGAACGTCTCAGATATTGAATGATCAGAGGCGGTCGACGACATCAAATGTCCGTTTGTTGTGTTACAAGGTTTATCTGGATCGAATGACATATGCGGCTCAGCAGCGGTTATGACTGTTGTTGGAACAACTAATACAAGACCTTCTTGCTCTGGATGGCAGACTGGATTGCCCGACATACTGGAATTATGTCGAGATAAGTTCGGCTGGAAAACAGGAGAAGCAATCTCCCCGTCTGATTCTTCTCGGAGAAAAATAGACGAAGAACGGTCTGGCAATGCATCCTGTTGCAGTGGAATTCTTTCTTCATTCTGCAAGACACCTGAACCTGACAGCGCATCATGCATTAGCCTTGTATCACTGGAACTGTTGGGTATTTGGCGTCGACCTCTATACTGCTCGGCATTCAGAGTTGCTGGAAGACTCCGAAACTCTGACGGCGCAAATGCTGAGGTTCCATTTCCATGCTCCATCCCTTGAGTTCACACAGATGGACAGCAACTCAACATTCCAAGCAGCACAGCAGCTGTTTGATAGGAAAAACACTTGCACTTTTATTAATTCCACAGTAATGCAACAAAAACAGAGTGTATTGAAGTGCAGAAATCACCAACGATCACCAACAAAATCTTTAAGAGAGCTTCACTTCAACCGAATTTAGTGTCGAAATAGAGCAGAAACCACACACTTATTTCAAATGAGATACTAATGGCTACGTGCTATATGGTCAGCTTTTGATATAAATCATAGTGATGTGCGACCGTATTTACAAAGAATCTTCCGACAAACTTAGGAGAAACTTAGGTGGAACTCAGGATTAACTTACGAAAATCTTATGATTATTTGTAAATATGGCCTTTTTGATTTTATAACTATACGTTCTGACAGTGACAGTGCACCAAGCCAAAGCAAAAAACAGACACTCTCTACAATGAATAGCAACAGCAACTAATGAAAACTGAATACTGTTCATTGTCTTAATTCCTTTCCACAGTCCACAAGTAAAGCCCAAATTCCACTTGTTGCGTCACATCACGTCACGGTCGTTATCACCCCGCCCCATGTTAAAGCGTCAATAAGTAAAGCTGAAATTCCACTTGTTGCGTCACATCACGTCACGACACGCTATCTAGCCCATGCATTTTGGCACAGGAAAAGGTCGTGACGTGCTGTGTCTCGCTTGTCGGACAGCACAGCGCGACATGGTCATCACGACAAGCACGACTCGCACGACACGTGTTCAGGGCGTCGCCACAGCGTGGACTGGGGTGGACATGTCCACCTCACTTTTTCCAATGTTGTTCCTGAGACTGATGCAAATCCAGAGCACAAAAGACTAAACTCGTACACGCAAGCACTACTGCTTCTTCGTCGTCCGCCTGCTCTTGTTGAAACAAGCACGGCGCGACATGCACGACAAGGGCGACACGCTCGTCACTACGCGCGCCACATGCAAGACACGTCAGGCATGTCGTGTCGTGACGCAACAAGTGGAATCCGGGCTTTATACAACAGACTTGCAACATTTCCACTACAGTAATCCCAACAGCATGCCACTGTCAGTAGCCTTTGGGCAGAATCTTGACTAACCTGTAGTAACCCAGGAAAAATTAGCTGGTTAAAGAAAAACCTGTGGCAAATGGCAGACATAAACAAAGAATACAACAAGGTATGGTGGTTCTGGTTGGAACCCATCCTATAGGATCACAGATACAGGCACAAAAAATCACTCATTAGACATTAGCATTGACTTGCCATTTTCGGATGGCTGTTGACATAGCACTGCTGCACCATCAGCAGTAGTTGTTCGCCGGCGCCTACGTGTCATGCATGCATAAATGCCAAGTGCTGTCAGGACCAAGATAACAATGAAAAGAACAAGTGGCAACACAATTGTAAGGATTTTCTCGGCTGGATGTACAGTCTCTTGTAGATCATTCACACTGACTGCGGTAGTTGGTGGCCGGATTGTTGAAGCTGAAACAACCAATTATGAAGTAAGTAAGTAATTAGGTTAGTAAGAGGATTTCTAAAGCACAGTAAAAGCAGTTAAATTCACACTGCGCTTTGATAGTTGTCCACCTGACCAAATAAAAAAGTCTTCAGCGACTGTCTGAAACGGCTGTATGACAAGTCTGGTTGTCTGAGGTCCGTTGGAAGATGGTTCAGCTGCACTGAAAGCTATTTCACTTAAGTTGGTGCGCGTCTGACTGACGAGAAGCGTATGAGTGTCAGCCGAGGACAGTCCTCTTGGACAAGTCGGTGACGAGACGGCAGTCATCAGTTAAGTAGCTGGGAGCATTCTCAGACAACGCCTGGTGAACGAGGGCGGGGACCTTGAACTCGATGCGCTGCTGAAAGAGAAGCCACTGTAGCTGGCAAAGAAGTGGCAAGATGCGGTCACATCGCCAAATGCCCGTCACCAGACACAACTACAGGGATCTATCATGCATAGCATGTGTTTATGTGTATATTTGTGAAACTAGTTCTTTACAAAGGACGCTGAAAAACCAGCACAATTTATTTCACCGTCTGCACTTTTTATGGTCATGTGTCACATTTCCAATTTATAGTTTGGCTATTATAACTTTCACAAGAACAGCTATCATTCACATACCGGTAGATCACATGACATTTAGGTATATTGCAGTTTTGCTATCACACCAGTGCTATATGAATACTGCACAGATCGTTGTGCTAATATGTTTGTATTTCTGCTTGCCCACACTGTTTTTCTGGTCATGCTTAAAATTGTGGCATTAACAAGATATAATGCATACTGCATCACATGTCACATTTTCCAAGATGCCTAATGTTATGCAAAATTATCTGCCTTTTCTAACTTGTCGCAAGCTCAAACAATACTGCACTGCCAGTGGAGTCACTGTTATATACTGTTATATGTTATATTCGTTATTAATCTGATTTCATTCATGTGAATCGGATACAATCAGCAGAGTAAAATGACAAGACACTTATCCTACTATGCTCATATGTTACAAACCTGGGCACTGTGCTCGGCAGTAGATATTTGGTGTGCGTGGTTCTTGGCAGTCAGTACATGGATGACACAGCGTTGTGTGTGGATCGTAATATGTTGAGCCTTTACACTGTAACGCGACTGACACTGTTGCAACTGCTACAGAGTGCAATTCACCCACATTTTGTTATTCGCTAAAAGGGGGCATTAGACAACAGTCACAACTTCCAAGGCATAATAGTTACTTCCGAGGTATATTTTGAGGAAACCTGCAAAGTAAGTAAGTAAGTAGCTTCTTTATTAACGTCTGACATACGCAGAGCATACATATGAAAAAAAAACAATAAGCAATAATTATACAGCGCAGCTAATACATGTCTCTAAACAGCAACAAGAAATTCATTTCAAAATTCAATTGGCAAATGTGAAACATAAAAAGCAAGTTGCAGTTGTCTAAATTGAAGGACAAATCGACGTATACTGAGAACAGTACAATAGTCAATCAAGAGGTTTCACTAATTTCAGAATTAATGATAGCTGCATTCATCTCTGTAAACTGCTTTGTGATGAAAATGCAATCAGGGTGATGTCGTATGTACTGCATAAACATGTGACAAACATTACGACAACCACTCCTTGATTCTTACCAGAAGTTGGTGTTATATGTATCATTTTCTTACTTACTTACTTACTTACTTACTTATTTAAATCGAGAAAGCAACTACACTGTATCCGCAAAAACGTCCACCTTTTGTTTCTGGAACAACTCTGTCAAAATCAGCCAACTATTTAACATTAGATCGTTATTAAACTTCCCAGTCCATATTTCAACCAATCAAATGATTACATATACACGTCAGCAACAACCAAGAAATATGATGTCAGCGCCAGATGTCTCAGAATTACCGTGAAAATCGCTGAAAAATAAATTTTTGGACTCTTCGGGACAGTGCAGCCATAGTGTACTGGTGAAGTTGGCAACTTTATAACCGTCTCTGGTGTCATACTTTCTGTGAATGCTAGGTACGAAAAAAATAAAATTATTAAAATAAAAAAAATTAAAACAAAAAATAAAATTATCAAAATCAGCGGACTAAGGACTGAGTTATTCCACAGTGTTTTTTTTGTTGGAACACAGTTTTTGTAAGCTATACCAGGTGACTCAAAAAATACTCCACATGACAAAATGCAATTTCTCAACAACCCTGTGAGATTTTTACATCTACATTTCCTTATTTATGTGGGAGAGATTCTGCTACAATTCTGAAATCTTTTAACAGATTATTTTAGTTTTCTCTAAAGTTAAGGTTAACTATGCCATATTTTTAATTGTGCAAGCAGCAATAAACACACCATACTGCTGAAAAATAAAGCTAGATGGCAAAACAGATCCTGCAATCTTGAACAAGTTCTGGCCTCAGTGTTGCAACATAAAGTTTAGCATTCACTTTAACTTTGTCTGGAATAAAGTGCAATATTCCACTCTCCAGACGCCCACAGAAACGATGGCGCGCCTGCGCACATGGCAAAGCCAGCCCAAGATTGGATTGCCACCAACTGCAGTGAATTCACTAGTAAAGATCAATGGACTCTGAACTCATCTAATCTCAGCCCTCTGAAGTCTGGACTACATGTCTGGGGAGCTATGCCAGAGTGCCATATTTCAACCCTAGCCAACAGAACATCAACGAGCTCAAGAAAGTTCTGCAGCAGATGTGGGACCCGATACCACAGAACTCGATCAAATGTTCAGCTTCCCAAACTGACTTTGAAGTGTCCACCACTAGCATCCACACAAGCGCAAACATATGCTGAAATGAACCAGTTGTCAGATTTTAGTATTCGTAACAACATTCATTGTTTCTTGACAATGAAAATTACAAGTTGCTATTGATTATTCCATGCACAAATAACAATCAATCAATATAAAATATTTAATTAGCCACAACTCTGAAGAAAACTGAAATAACTTCTTTAAAAAAATCAGAATTGTAGCAGGATCTCTCCCATATAAATCGGACAATTTAGATATAAAATGTAATATGGTTGTTGAGAAATTGCATTTTGTCCGAATAGGTATTTTTTCTGAGCACCCAGCACATACTTGAAGAGACACAAAAGCTACATTAGCTCAAACGTGCTTAGTTACTATTAAAGTTACTGTTAATTTATGATAATTTTTTGGTATTTTTGCATTAGCTGCTTAAACTGTATTTTGCTTTACTTCCTCAATAACTGTATGGAGTCAGTACCACGACATTGTAGGTAAATTACTCTGTAACAAATGCCCAACTACAGTATGATAACAGTATCTATGACCTCACCTTTGCATTCGTTAATGCAGTAAATGTTGCTCCCTCGTCCGTCGGCACAGTCACTGCAAGGGTGACAGTCCTTAGTGACCAGATCAAAATAACGGCCTTCTCCACAGTCTGGGTTGTTAGCACTTCCCTGTAAGCTACTGGTGAAACACGACAGGGTAATCAGTACATAGCTAACATACATTCTGTATCACGATGCAGTTAACAGACATCTGAAATGCAAAATCATACACATCATTAAGTAACTGCAGCAAATGCATATATGATACACAACAGCAGCAAATCCTTTTTATAGCCCATGTTTGCAGAACAAACAGGTGGTAACTCCTTCACTGAACTGAAGAAAACAAAACACTTGTGCTCTCAAATGTTCGTTCACAGTAGCAAAACATGTTTGATGGTAATACCGATGTTGAAAAAAGAAAACTGGCTTACAACTGAATATCAAATCAAGTTTTTGGGTAAAAACTTTGGGGTCATAATCAGTGCTGGAATGAAAATTTCAGAATGTATGTACATTGTATGTACAGTGTATTTACAAAGCTAATATAGCAAATAGGATATTAGTATGACAAACAGAACTATTAAAAATAAGGACTATGAAATGATGGTATGATGGATTAGACATAAGGTATTGCACAAGTGCTTGGAAACTGCACCACTATGTAAGAAGTAGGAATTATTAGACAGGGCGGAAAAGCAATTTACTAAGACGGTTACTGCTTTGAGACACTTGACATTTGCAATGAAGTGCTTCTTTCAAGAATGGTGACTGACTGTAAGAAATAGTAGGATCAGCAGGTAGTTAATGCAGTGGAATGTATAAAGTTATAGAAACGAAGAATAGGATATCGTCATGGAACTGCACTAAACAACATGAACCTCACACAGTTGAGGCAACACAGGGTTCATTATTCCATTTAGTATATCTTGTCAGAAGATAGAACCAACAAACCCACGGGTGCTATAGAATAAAAAAACTGTCAACAAATTTAGAGAAAGAGAAAAAGAAGGCAGATGGAGTTTTTACTAATTACTCCAATCTACATAGTGCACATATCGACATCGCAACTTCTGACACTTCAAACGGTACCACCACACAGTCACAAGGCCAAACCAGAGGCACGCACCTTTGGTTCTACCTACAGCCACTCAGATGCTTGGTCTGGCTAGATGTTAACCTGAAGATATGTTGACAACCAGTGTTATGTGTTAATAAACTATAGTGAAATATGAGACTGATCTGTGTTGCAGCACCAATCACTAGTGATAATGGATGCCTAATTCACTTTGTGCCCGACAAAGCCTGCATAATTATTGGCTTGTCAGTGCTATACAATCGTGGGCAACCCTTTAAACAGAATCTGTTTAGCTATGTTACAGGTCTGGCACGTCACCAGCATGAGTGAATATTACCCAGATTTTAACCCCTTCACCCACTTAAAATAACACATCACCCACTGGAAATAAAGATCACTAGGCCAACCTGTGCTCACTGTAGCAGATATTCTTTATGTCGTCATATGTCAGGAGAGGCCATCCTGGGTATTTAAATTCATGGCAACCATTTTGTGGCTCAGGCTCTGCCCCAAACCCTTCTACCTCTTCTTAAGAACTGCACCCTGTGCTCGTCATCAAAACCGCCTGCATTAGCGATATCTGATCTTGGCAGCTTATTGTACTGGTGTCCCTGCATGGCTGGCTATGGACAGAATGAATGGACTATTTGCAGTAATCCCAACAAAAAGATTGTCCAATGATCTGGCACACTGTGAACTAATTCAGCACTGTGCATACTTCCAAACAAATATCGATTAGTGCAATTCAGCCACGTTCACATGGACAGCTGTTGACAGCCAAGTGATTGCTGATCATACTGAGACTCAGCATAGGAGTTAACATACTATGGTGTTACATAGCCAGCAGTCAGTTTCGTGTGTACTCGCAGAAAGCGAGTAAGTCGGTAAAAGGTAAAAGGACAATTCGCTGACGAACCAACTCACATCAGTCAATGCTCTGAGTATGATTTCCAGCAAATTACACTATGTGTACATTGCCAATATTCGATAGGGTTAGGGTCAGGATACAGATATTAATGTATTTCCGTGATTTTTAAACATTCGCTGTTGGCGAGATGACTAGTCTTCGAGTTGACCAGTCCGCATTTTGACTGACCGACTGCGAGTTGGTTTGTCGGCAAATGTTCAGTACATGTATATGCATTTTGTCTATCGGTTTTCTAGTCAGTTTTCTAATCTTCCGTCATTTTGCATGTTCCCAAAATTCGATGATAAGTCCAGCACAGAATCCTTGTAGCCTGCTAAAAACTCTGGTAACAGTGCAGACAAGCTCGCCACCCCAGATCTGTTGCTTATTCAGTAGAACTTATTTTGTTCTGCTGAATAAGCACAATTGGCGGCGTCTACATCCGCTGACATTTTTCCAGCAGTACCGATGGTCCGATGCGGTAGTCTTTCCCCCAAATCCTTTATGCTACACATCATTTACCATATTATTCAAATTACATAATTTATAGGAAATCACATTCACTTCACATCATCCTTCCACTGCAAAAGCAAACCAAACTGGTTTAAAAAACAACTGATCCTGGGAAAACCCACTCGGAACTGGAAAACACGATCATGGAAAGTATGCGAGGGAAAGTCCGCACGAAAAACGGCGGGCATGGTTATAATCATGGTTATAATTACGCATGGTGTTACGGCTGCAACTGTGCAACTGTGTCGCCGTTAAAAACTGTTTTTAAACTGTTAAGTTTTTTATTTATATTTGCTGTTTTACAATTTCCTGACAGTATTAAATTTATATCTAGTTTAAATACTACCGTCACCGTCGTGTTCAGCGACCGATATTGCCTTGCCTATAAAGGGGCTAAAATTGTGGCTATTTGACAACATGATAAGCGAGTTTTGGGCACATTTTCACTGCGCATGCGCAGAAACGGCTATTTAGGAGCTTCCGGTAAAAAATCTGACCCCGCCATTCGCTCTGGCGACCTCGATTTCCTATAAAACAGATGTATTTCCACTATATACCGGGTGACGTTTATGGGATATATACAACTTTTATGGGGCTACGATGACGATTAAGGGTAGTTTTATATTGGAGCATCCCCATATGTTAATGCGATTTTCGGCCGCAAAAAAGTCTGCAGTCAAAATCGGTCTCCAAAATGGCGGTTTTTCGTAAATACAAGGGTCTAAATATAAAATATAGTTATCGAAACTCTCAAAAGGCACTTCCTTACCCGGAACCACGTTATTTGACGTATATTGCATAAACATCCGTTTTGGGGTGTATAGCTGTAGCCTTATTGAAGAACCCCCCAAAAACCAAGAAACTATATAGTCACCCAAAGGCACGACAAAATCACGTATTTGGGGAGCAAAAACCCCTGAACCGATCACTACAAAATTTTGCATACCGGCTGGCATCCAGGACAATCACGCGCGCCAATTTTTGTGAAAATCGGTTAAGGGGTTTTGGTGTGATGAGGGGTCGAAGTTTGACCTTTTCCATTGACTTGCTTCGTCGCCTTTAAAACACTCTCGCATCACCGTGCGAGTGTGCGGTGTTTGTGTGTCCAGTTCATTGTGGGGGCTTCCGTTGCCAAATGTGGTATTTCAATAGTTATAGGCCAATATTTCTTTTAGGAGCAGCCTCAAAATCCAACGACAGATTTCGAATCACAGAAAAGTATGGTTTTGATGCTTGATGGTCAACGGTTCCAGGCTCTGCTGGGTGTTCAATCAGGGGAGGCTGGAATATGCCTCTGCAGCATCACTTGCTCAAACAGAAAGTTCACTCTAAAGGCAGATTTCTGATGAGGGTGATGGGTTGTGGACGGTGCTGCAGTGTCGAAGTATGCAGCGCTATAGACGTTTCGGTTGGGTTCAGCAGGATACCCAAAGTCGTACCAATTTCCGATGCTTCCTGTCCCCGGAAGTCGTCTGCGCATGTATATTTTTCAGTTTTGACTGTATTATCCAGAAAACAAACCACAAGGGGTATTCTTGTATGTAGAAACTATATACAGGGTGGCCCCAAAAACTGGCACACTTTTTTGTACTCCTTAACTTCTTATAACGTCAAATAAATACCGATTTTCAAACTTATTTCATTTTCTGAATCAGGAGAACATTTATAATAATACTGTCACTGAAGACCCCACCACACCTCAAGTATGTCACTACGTCCACACTACCTTGTGAAATGTTAGTGTCTTAAAATAGCATACAATAATTCAGGGCCTAAAAATTTTGTAGTAAGAACTCGTCCTTCTCCCTTCCTTTCCCTCCATTCCCTTCCCTCTCTCTCTCCCTTCCCCTTTTCGTCCCCTCC
>Ga0056115_1001277_pt1 | contig 11797 bp, 3 predicted proteins | sample WorMetOlspDAHAB1_FD_77007 | JGI IMG/M metagenome (GOLD analysis project Ga0056115, IMG submission 77007) | Marine gutless worms symbiont microbial communities from Max Planck institute for Marine Microbiology, Germany - Olavius sp. DAHAB.1 ... | reverse complement strand
TTAAAGTATGAATCAAGCACTATAATATTATTCGTTGGCATTAGATATTCTATGCGTGACCTACTTTATGACCTCAATAACTATGCCTGACCAGCAAACTAGCGATATGCGTCAGATACGGTAAATAATGTCAGCGCTTCCTCTAGCATCGGCTCGCCTTAGCAAGCTGTAAATTCATTTCTAAATAATCATTTAGATGTAAAAATTTCTTTTTTTCTATATTTTATATTTTTTTTTCTGGTTTTCAAACATGATTTTATCAGATGCGTGATTTTACCCATATCGCAGCTTCAAACACAGCAAGTGATGACGTCACAAATTAGGTCTTACATAGAATATTTAATACAGACTTGTGCTCATGTTCTAGTCGAAACTGATGAAAAATCGAGCCATAATGGCAGTTTTAACACGATTCAATGATGATTAGTGATAGCGGCTTACTTTTTTGGGCCACCCTGTATGGCGATCTGTGTGCAGTTATTTAGTTGTGCTGTTTATATACACAGAATTATATAGTGACGTGTTTGACTCACGCAACAAGCATTTTCATGTTTCGTATCCTGTGTCTGTAGCCTCTTCACTTTTTAGCCTCGTTGTTAGCCTTCTTTGTGTATGCACTGTATAACGCTGTACATAGTTGCTTCGCGAAGTAGAGTTAATTCACTTTTTGTTTGCTTTTCTTTTTTCCCTTACTTCAATACCGTCGCGGACAAACCACGTAGCCTCTTTGTGACACTACACAAAAAGTACACATATACTGATATTTTTACATAAGTGGTTTTCGTCTCATTTTTGTATCACTATAGTGTCGCATTGTGCAAGCTACAAGACGTATAATGCAATTCACAGAAGTAAAAACAAACAAATCAATCAATTTGCTTCAGTATGATGAAAAGTATTCTCTAATTTTAAAAAATGCAGGTCCATTATACTGAGCACGCGTAACGCAGATAGTTCAAATAACGAAAGAAAAGCACTGTTTATACATTCTACCTCATGCACATTTTATCGGCCGAAAAGTCGCAAGTATAGGTCCGACTTATTTCAAACGTTGAATTCTCTCTTCGGACCTTAAGTAATGATTCACTAAGGGATTTTTTCGTACGCATCATGCGTTGGATATCGAAGATGCAGCATTAAGCACTGCAACTTCAATTATTTTTTGGATAATGGACCCAAATCAATCTGACAAACTAACAGAGGTTCACTGTCATAAACTCTCATGAAGTCCTGCTAATTTAAAAAACAGATTCATTTATGCACTTGGCAATGGAGATATTCACTCGATAAAAATTTAATAACACCGTTAATAATAATAGTAATAACCAGTTATTTACTCTTTCTTAACTTCAGTGTTTAGTGTCCACGGCTTGTGCTTGCGCGCCAAAAATAAAAATAATAATATGATAATCCATTTACAGGGTGGCCCAAAAAAGTAAGCCACTATCAAGAAATATCATTAAATCGTAATAAAATCGCCAGTGCGGCTACATTTCTCATCAATTTTGAGTATAAAATGAGCACAAGAATGTTATTAGTATGTATTAAATATTCTATGAGTGACCTAATATGTGACGTCATCAGTTGCTGTGTCTGAAGCTGCGACATGGGTAAAATCAATGTATATGAAAAAATCGTGATTTAAAACCAGAAAAAAATAAAATATGGGAATCAAAGGAATTTTTACACAAATCTCCAATTAATAGATGGTTTAGGAATGGAAATCACAGTTTGTTAAAGCGAGCTGATGTCATTGGGAGCGTTGACATCATTTACCGTATGTAACGCATATTGCTACTTTGTATGTCAGTCATAGTTATTGACATCATAGGTCACGCAGAGAATATGTAATACTGACGGATAATATTATAGTGCTTGATCATTTCTTTGATTTGACGAAGAAATCTAATCTCATTGGCAGTCTTTAATACGATTAAACACAACTTTTTTGATAATTTGGTAGTGGCTTACTTTTTTGGGCCACTTTGTATATAGAGCCATTTGCAGAGCTTCAGAGGCTCTGTGATATTAGTAAGAGTTAGAAAACACACTTAATCTGTGACAGCAATATAGATTTTGTTGAAAGTCGAGAGTAACTTACCTCAACTGCTACAGCGAGTGTTTGAGAACTGCGCGGATACATAGCATCGCTGGCAAGTGGACACGCATTGATGAGCCTAGGCCATCGAGCATCAACCAGCAGCAGCATCAGCAGCAGCAGTGGTGACGACGACACCGAATCTGACGCGATGAGACCGAAACACTCAGTCACGTCTGGATAGAGTCGTAGACGCGGATTCCGGCGGCGACGGCGACATGACACATGATTGCCGCGATGATTGAACACGACCGTTGACGTGCAATCCAACAACCACGCCGCCCGTCGACGACACGGTCACTCACCGCCGCCAGATCGACACCGCCGCCCGCCTCGCGGTCAAGTCGCGTCTATATGCCTCCCTTCGACAAAATTCAGCAATGTATGCCCTTTACCAACGTCCTTATACTCATTCCTTGTGATGTCGCAAGGTCTTATATTATCGTCATCTTCATTCACAGTTTTTTTCTTAACAATAAACTTTAAGTTATCCAACAAGGAGACTGCATTGTTCTTTTACTTGTGATTTTGATTCGACTTTTATAAGTAGGGCTGGCTGTTGACTGAACTAGATCATGCTACGTAACTTTTTATACGAAATTTATATAGCGCCATAATGCCGTTAGGCGGCTACAGAGGCATGCACTTTGGAGCCATGCACTTTGTTCGAGCATGCTCATTGGTTTTGATTACTGTACACTATTGTGAAACAAAAAATTGACGACGATGACGATGAATTATTTCAGGCAAATGTAGGCTATACTTATCGTTGCAGTATGCGAAATACATTTTGTGCAGTTAACCACTAATAGCAACACGATTGCGAACGCCGCAACAGATCGCGTCATTTTTCATGGTCATTATTTTTACTAGAACCATGCAGACTCCATCACCACAATCTCTGCATTTTACTGACTCAGATCCATTATTCTACTGTCCATCGGTAAATATTTCCCAAACATGCTGCAACAACGTTTTACTGACGTTCTCATTTTATTTTGCATATTACATCCAGCAAAGAAACAGATACTAACCACTAGATATAACATTATTTCTAACACAACAATGATCAGTACGTCAGAATCGGCATTCTCTTGGCGATTTTGTCTAAAATTTCTGTCGAAATTTATTTCGATGGGACTTTGCACAACAGAACTATCTCGGAAACGCTGTGAAACATAAAACAATGTTACGCTGTGCATGGAAACCAGGCCACACGATTTTTTTATATTCCATACGTATAAGATCGTGCAATCTTGCCGAGAAACCAAACCTAACAAGAGTTTATCGCATGACGATGTGCGCTGTCGCGAAAAGCGTGGCGAGCGATGGCTGTTGATTTAACTAGATTATGCTACGTACTTCGGTGCCGCTTCGCTACAAACAATATAAGTTAACGAGATGCTGCTGTCTCCGTCCCCGCATGGTCTACACGTCAGCATGATGTTGCATCCCATGAGTAGCGTAAACAACCTCTTTTCTACTAAAAGAGACAGTAATTGCTCGCCTTGGGATCCGTTGCATGACCCCTGTGACATTTCGATTACGTCTGTTCAAACAACTGAACAACACAAACCGCTGACGGCCGGACCAATGACTTCCGTTTCATTGCTTACCAATCTTAACTTCGCCAAGAGTTTAGAATAGGACTGTTGCTGCAGAAGACAGTGTTCTAATCCTCCAGCAGTTTAATTTTTACTTATCCTAATGGAAACATGCAATTTGCTAAGAATGAGACGAATTTAGAATGGCCCATAGCTGATTAGCTGAGACAGAAAAAAATTCACGTCGAAACATAATGATCACTACTCGCTAAGCCAATCCGACGCGGTATTGTGCCGATGACACACGGAGTTGAAAATCGGCGTCGAAAATCAGCGCTCTAAAACGGTCCACTTTCAGACACGTGTGTCACAGAAAAACTGCGCCAATTTTCGGGGGCGACGTTTTCTGACTCTGTGTGTCATCGGCATTAGAGCGAGAGTGCGAGACCACATTTTTCGTCACTAGAATGTACCAGCAGCACTAGAAATCGAAACCACAAATCACGCCCGCAGCGTGAATAAATAAGTAAGTACTACTAGAGTCGTTTGGATTTCGATGCGTTTGAGGATTCGGGCGTAGGCCACGCACGAATTCGTCGCTGCAGGAGCCGATCCGTGCGGCGGACGCAGCCGCTGAAGCTGCCGTTCGGTCGCCGTGGTGGCCAGCAATGATCGATGCAACGCAACGCGCGTCGAACGCTAAACGAGGTGATGCGTTCATACATAATTTAACCGGAAGTGCGTCGGGAAATCACGTTACCTGGACGGGGGTATGGCAACGTCGAAGCCTCTCGCGTGCGCGGGGACCGGGGCTTGTGGTCCGTCCGTCCGTTGCGGGCAGACACATTAAACGGCGTGCCGTCGTTACGCGATTACGGCGGCACGGCGACAATGAGCAAACACGAGACTGCAGGCGCGGCACGGCAACCAGCTGACATATACCTTTCTGGTCCTTTCTCATTAGTCACATACTTCATCATCATTTTCACCTTCTGTTGCTATTTCCAGCCTTTTAAGGTCCGGTCCGTCTCAAAATAGAGCGAGTCCTAAATCGCATTAAACATTTAAGTGGCGTGAAGACGCAATTACAAGTATAGAAATATTTTGCCTCACGGAATGTGACTCCGTCCTTTGCATATATTTAAGTCTGTACCTGAGCACGAAATTGAGCCGGTTATAGCTTATTTCAATCAAACGACTTCTTAGTTTACTAAAGGCAACGTTCTGTCGATACTCTCCAAATAACGACAAGAGTCTATAGTGCATGGACGCAACTGGTTAAAACTATGCCTGCGTATAGAAAATAACAAAACTCAAAGCTATGGTTTAAAACTTCAATACGTCATGATGTAATATTTACAATTTGCATAAACCAAACGGAACAGCTGCAAGCAGCATGATATCCGTGTCGAAATAGTGGACAGCATGTGTGGCCGATGCATATCAACGTCGACTGTGATCTACACACCGATGTCGTCGAATATACGCCGCACTGGTGACGTACAAAATGGGACGGCATGTATAGCTTATGGTTCATTGTGATCAGCGCAGTATGCCTGCAGTGCTCGGCCAAGCGTGAACGCCTGATTCAGCGTCAGGCATATAACAGCAGCGACCTCTCAGTGACACGTTAACCCTTTACACATCGGAAATACCATAGCTATACGGCATCTTTACAGACTTCAGTATGACAGGTTCCATACATTACTTGGTCCGTGATAGGTATAGACAGTTAAATATGTACCCTATGCGCTACCAACAGCCAGTCAATCAACTTCATACTGCATTAGGCCTTCGTGTTACACGAATCAAATGGAATAAAGTTGCTCAACGACGAAATAGTTATTATAGTTTATTATGCCAAACACATAAAAATAAAACAATACAAAAAGAATAGAGCACAACATACATTGCAAATAGTGCAATGTATAAAATGTAAAAGCTGCACATACCATACGTGCACATGTTAAAACGCAAGTCAAAGAACTGTACAATGTCACTAGGCTAAGTGTCACTACAGTTTGTATCCGCACGGTTTGTTCTATTATTATTCTTCTTCTTTCGATCATCCGAGTAAAGTGCAATTACTGCAGCTAGTAATCTGCTGAGGTTCTATATTGTAGCCTACATGTCAACAACTACATTCACAGACTGGTGAGTGGTGACATCCGTTTGCGAGGAAATGTAAAATTGTGTTACTATGGTAATCTATTTTATCCATATACATATCCATACAGCCACGTTTTCTTATACAACGCTTATACAAATAGCAACAACTAAATTCACAGCGACTCTTCAACCGGAAGAAGGTACATTTTTTCGTTTCATTTTCGAATTCAATAAGTGTATGTGAGCATGCACCCACAACGCTCGACAAACTGAAGCGTTTTTAATGCACTGTATATCCAGTATGGCAGAGATAGCCTTGGGGAAATCATCCCCTTCCTGGTTACTCAAATCTAATTCGATAATCGTTAGCGGTGACTTGTTGGGGTTAAGTGGTGGCAATCGTAACTCAGCGAGTCGAGTCTCAGTGGTCGCTGGACAACGTGGCATGCAGCTGAAATGCGAAAGCGCCAGAAAGACGTATATAGGCCTATGCATAAGTGGCACACGTCTTCGAGTCTCCATAGGTTATAGAAGGGTACAAAGAAGACAGGAAATTTATAGAGGCGAACATTGTATTCCGAACTGTGTAGAAGTCTGCGAAACCTTAGATATGACATGGACATTAATGTTTGTTTCATCACACTTTCAACCACGGAAGTATAGGCCTATTATCTAGGCCTACAATAAAAATAACATTCGTTATCAGTTGTTTTAGTACCTAGCCTATTCCTTTTAAACGGCATGACCGAATGAAAAAATCGTATGAACTTTGACATGAATAAAAAAATTAATTTCAAGCTTTAAATAAATCCACAAAGGGAAAATGATTATTATATGTTTATTGTCCTCCTCAGCCGATCCGCAGGGATCCCCTGCCGTCAGTCAAATATAAATGATTCGCCGGCACCTAAACCTAGTTCTAACCCTACCCTAACCCTAGCTCCAACCTTAACTTACTTAACTTAGCTTAACCTTAACCTAGCTTAACTTTAACCCTCAACTAAGCTTCCAGTTTCGAAGAGAAAAACCGATCGTCACAACTACTAACAGAGTAAACGTCGTACGTCCATGCCTTCTTAATAACAAATCTGGCTCATTTGTCGCCTGCAGCCCAGTGGCGTGCCACATGCCAGCCAATCATAGCGACTGCCGACAGTGGATCCTTGGGGATCGAGTGCCGGTTGCCGGATACGGATACACTACGATGTGTTTTTTAGTTTGCTGTTCCTTTTGTGTGTTTTATGTTTTGTTTTACATAGAATGTCATGTGTAGATTTTTAGCTAAAAACTGGCTGCGCAATAAAAGGACGATGTTGATGTTATTAATATTATTAGTATCGTATAAAGAGTACAATATGAACCAACTAAGAACACACTGTGCAGAAAAATAGTGCAGTGCGTAAAAGCTGGAACAAAAACTATCGCTGATATAAATCTCCCCTTTTTTACAAACATAGAACTAAAATAAAGACCGAGCTACACAAATCTCCGATTTACTAATTAAATTATCACAGATTTTTTTTGAAATATGAATTAGAAACGTCAATTTTAACAGCCAAAAAATCAGCTGCAAGGCAATACTGCTGCAGGGTCCGAAGTGTCCGTACACCTTTGTAGCTAATTAAATTCAAGTGTTTTATGCGATGTTCTACTGAATGATACTATAAATATGAATTCGGGTTTTGCTGCTACTGATCCTGTTCGTCCTACGCAGTCGCATCTCTGGTTGTGGCTCTGTTCAACGAAGCCGGCAAATGCCTGAAGTCCGTTCCCTCTGCTGCTCATTCAGCCATTGTGGACGTTCCTTATTCTGTCTGCGTACCGCGTACTACATGTATTGGGTCATTGTTCTTATATTCATCGCAATTCTGGGTACGAGATTGCATTCATTATGCAACTGATAAGGCCCAAAAAACTGGCACACTTTTTGTACGCCTCAAGTTCATACGCCTTAACTTCATCTAATTGTTTTCAATTGTTGCTTTTAAGACACTGACATTTCACAAGGTAGTGTAGCGCCACACTTGAGGTCTGGTGGAATTTTTGGTGACAGTATTATTACAAATGTTCTCTTGATTCTGACAGTAAAATAAGTTTGAAAATCGGTCAATATTTGACGTAGTTAAGGCGTAGGCGTACAAAACGAAGTGTGCCAGTTTTTGGGCCACCCTGTATTAACGATAAACAAATTAAAAACAATGAACTTGTCCTTGCCCATTAATCAAAATCGCCAGCACCAGGCCTACTGCAGTTTGCGAGCTATTGCGTTACGCAACAACACAAGATCGTCGCAGGACAAGGGCTACACTACAGAGTACTGGATACGTCATTTCAGTCATATTCTCGCACTACTGTATTTTAATACCGTTGCCGCAAGCTGCATCGCCGTAGAGTGATATAAACTATTCACACGTCATTCTTCTGTATCAGCCGCACAGCAATAACGCGAGCTATGAGCCAATAGCAATCGGTTATAACACTGAATAGCTGCAGAGTATAGGGTATGCTGCATAGCGGGTGACGCAAAAAACCTGTAGTTAAAAACTTAGACAATCAACGTCAACGTTGATCGTTTTCAGTTACAGCAAAAAATATGGTGCACCGTAAGATTGATGAATGGTGACACAATAACACAGTATAGAATTAAGATTAAATACCATACCAAATTTTCCCTATTAATCCAGCACAATATTTCCTCATCAGTATGTTTAAAGTTTACTCCAACTATTAACTGAAGGTTAGTGAAGTGGATTTGCGCAGCATGAAACGCAATGTTCGGTTTTGTTAATCATCATGAAAGTAAAATATGTGAGGTGTATTTAAGGCATCTATAGAATCAAATTTACAAAAGTACGCGATCGAGCTTCCTGTTGGAAAATGACAGGCAGTTAGGCCTAATGATTAATTAATTGAATGTTTGAAATGCCCGTTGTGAACTCAAACTGAGCACTAAGGATTCGATCGAGGCCAATGTTCGAGAATATGATTTTACGTTTTTAAAACTTTTTTCAAATTTTAAAAAACGTGATTTTTTCGTTAGCAGATATTTGACCCGCAATCTTTCAAAATAAGATGACGAGCGAAAATATTCTCTTTAGTGCTTATTAAAGGGAATTTACAACTTCACACCGACATTAAATATTAATTTCATTTTTTGATTTCTAGATAATAGTACGTCGTCAGTATTTCGGACAAATAAAAGGCTGAACATATTAATTGGTCTCAAATTGTACCTACGTTTATTACGTCATTTTCAAACTACAAAACATGACTTTATAAGAAGTGCAAACGTTTTTCTCGAACACTGCTCGAGGACAGCAAACACTTCCGAATCAGACCGCATGTCGTCACTCACGACATAGGACAACAGCTATGCTGGAAAACCGAAACTCAATAACGTATGCCTATCCTGTATACAAGAGCTGAAAATGGCAATCTTGGGCGGCGCCAGCGGGGTGGCAGGGGGTGGGGAGCTGCCCCCCTGTGCCCTATGCTCTGCCTCCCACCAGAGAAAAAATTATATGTCTTGTCGACCCTTCCCGTCCATTGTCACAGCGTAAAGTTTATGTAAAAACCCGCGAAATGTGTCTAAACACTGCATAGTCAATTCTGAATTTCTTTTTATTTCCGGTTGTTGACGACCAAAGCACCTGCTGCGAGCTTGACCGCATTCTTAGCTTCCTCGCTGACGCTCATCAGCTCGATCGCTATAGCAGCAGCTACAGTCGTTATAGAGCAATTTGACAACAGACATGATCCTGCAGTGGATTACACTATTGTAAATACTGGATGGACTGCATTGACACTGCTGTCAGCTGTCCATGTTTACCAGTTTACATTAGCGGACTGGCCGCGAAATCCACGACGAGAGCTGGTGCTTGTGTCTGACAGCAATCAGAGCTTATCAGCTGCATGGCATCGCTAATATCTCTGTAGCGAGTATCACAGGCATAATCGCAGTCTAATGGTCGTTTAATTGCAGCCACTAGCCAGGTCAGTAGTTTATATACGTCACTATACGGCGACGGGGTTGGCCAATAGAGGAACTAGAGAATATCTTCTGCTTAGCAGCTATAGTGTCAAGTCGGTGAACTGCAGAGTGCAGACCAGTTTTCATTAAGAGACATCACATGCGTGCAGTTGGATCGGTTGTTTCGCGTTCTTCTGAGCGCAGACTAACTTACTTCACTACCACGTGATATCACAGAAATTGCTATACATGCAAATAATTTGGATAGCGTTCATGTGATGTAAAATTTATGGTGTGTATTTCATAGGCGCATCCATAGGGGTTTGATGGTCGGGGCTCCCACACAAATTTGGCCACGGAGGTCCAGGGATGCTATGTCCGTGTGAAGTACCGTCAAAACCCTTCGATAAAACAAATCTTGTATTTGCATTGTATGGGCATGGGCAACCTCATTCACTGTCTCGGGTGCGTCTCGCTTAATCCAGCTGTGGACGTGTGTGAAGTTCTCTCGTTGCTTTGTCTATAGAAAAGTCGAATGCTATGAGCAGGTATTAATTTAATCGATAAGTTACTTTGTCTTTGTTTCCTGTCATCGTGTGATTCAGGATGAACGAAGTGTAAGCGCAACGCGCGCGGGTGAGTGACAAGCATTTTAAAGAAAGTCTTTCCAACAAAGCAGGTTCGCTTCGCCAATATGCTATTCAGGTTGCCACAGAATCGGTCATTTGTAAGTTGCAAATTCACCAAATTTGATTTCCTTTGGGGCTCCGCCCCAGACCCCGCTGAGTGTGCTTACGGCGCTCCCAAGACCCCCTCGCTGTAAACGAAGGGGAGGGGAACAGCAGAAAGAATGGGAAAGGAGAGGATAAGGAAGGGAGTGAGGGGACAAATGGAGGGGAAGGAGGGAGGACCGGTTGGGAGTGAAGGGTTGACTTGACTTGAGGGAATTAGATGTCCCTGATAGGGGAAGGAAGAGGTGAGAAGGACAATGAAAGGGTGGGTGAACGGACGCCAAGATATTAGAACATGGCTGCGCCATTGGGTGTACAGTATTTACAGATATGCATCAGCTTCTGGGAGATGAATCTGAGGACTTCGTTTCCCAGACCCTGTAATTTAACCCTCTGAATTATGAAACTCTGTGTACGCAATGCGTATAGTGCGTGCTACCATTCAACAAGAAATATTACAGACATTGTCCTCACCGCGAAAACTAATATAGGCTAGTTTTCATCAGTTGAAAATTCGATAAGAACAATTTTCTTTCCCCCATGCCCTCCGCCTTGCCCCTCGCTGCCCTACCTCAAAATTCCTGGTGCCGCCCATGATGGCAATGCAGACTACCTAGAAGCTCTACGCTCTGCTGTTAAACGTACAATACGCCATTCCACAAACACGTTGTTTTTAATGAGTTAATACTCTGTGTCGGGAGCGGCGTTTGAACTCTACTCACTCACTCACGCTATTTAGTGACAAAAACGAAACACTGGGCCACCCTGTATAGAGCGTTATGTTCGTAAACGACATCGCTGCGGTGTTTATTGGCCGCAAAAGACGCCAGCACCACTGATCTGGCACGACGTCATTTTTATACCGTTCCTTTTTCAGTAGGCAGTCCGCAAGTCCATATAGTTCAGAATTGCTTAGGGCATACTACCGCGGCTTATTTTGTTCACTTCAAAAGTCGGCCGGCCGCCCCTCTGTACAGTACATATTATTTTTGGTGAGCGTTTTCGCGAACGGCAGTACAGTTTGGTCTGTTTCCTGTTGGCTGTTCTTCTACGCACGGTGCCCCAGTACCCTATGGAGTCGACGCCCCTCACCAGACTCTGGTTGTAACAGACTGCTATGTATGTGACATTAAAACGATAACTACAGAGAGCATAACAGTCTGCAGTACAGTACTGCAGACTGTTATGCTCTCTGTAGTTATCGTTTTAATGTCACATACATAGCAGAACACAATTCGTAATCAACAAATGCAGGTCCTAAATATTAAAAAAAAACCCAGTTGGTTCAACTGGCAAAGCGAATTCATGTTCAGTGACAAAATACGATGCAGATAATACTAAATAC
>Ga0056115_1001275_pt1 | contig 11803 bp, 7 predicted proteins | sample WorMetOlspDAHAB1_FD_77007 | JGI IMG/M metagenome (GOLD analysis project Ga0056115, IMG submission 77007) | Marine gutless worms symbiont microbial communities from Max Planck institute for Marine Microbiology, Germany - Olavius sp. DAHAB.1 ... | reverse complement strand
GGGTAGGGCCGTAGGGGTTAAAGCAAAGGACTGATGTGTGTGTGAGCTCAGAGCCGAACAGCCGTGTCGGCCGTGAGTGTCAATGACTAATCACTATCACCCAGACCACAGTCACAAACAGTGGCGCCGACTCCATAGGGCACGGGGGTATACCGTGAGCAGAAGAACAGCAAACAAGAAACTGGTCAAACTGTACTGACCATTACGAAAGCGCTCGCCAAAACGACTAATTGTACTTTAAGACCAAAAAATTGAGGGCACGACCAAAAAATTTTCTGGCGCTTCGCGCCGGACGGGTTCCCCCCACTTTCAAATTCGTTCGGACGCCACTGCGACAAACCCGGTGCGAGTCGCGTGTCAAAGCTGAGACCACCCTTCCATTAGACCGACCGACCGACCGCGGCTTTTCTAAGCTGGCGTTGGTGAAGTCGAAGCTGAGCTCCACAATGGGTCAAAAGCGACTTGAAGCTTGGAGAAAGACATTCTTCTGGAGCTTGATGACGCTGAACTTGTTGCTCGTTTCGCGTCCACATCGGATCGGCAAATGATGCTAGACTAAGTCTAGTCTGCAACGCGACTGAACTAGGCTCATACTGCACTTGCACTAGTTTTGTCGGCAGCTGTTGATGCTTGTGAAGTTTGTAATAAACACTCGGTCATTGCGCGCGTCAGTATAGCTTACCGAGTTCGTTGTGTATACATGTTAATATAGGGATTATCAGTGACGTACAGTATTTTTGCATTTCTGTCCGAATTAGCAACAATATGGGAGACTACGTTGCTGATTTTTCCTAAGCTTCTGGGGCTTCGCCCCCAGACCCTTACCGAGGCTCTGCCCCTGGACCCTGCTGGGGGACTTCCCCCAGACCCCCTGGTTTGCCCTTCCCCAACCCTTGCTGTCTAGCGACGCCACTGCCGCCATTCCAGCTTTCATCATTCCCAAGGTCTGCAACCGAGGTAACCCTAACGCTAGTTGTTGCCGACCTTGGGACTGGTGAAAGCTGGGAATGGAGGACCGTGAGAAGGTGGAGTGGCGGACCCGTAGGCCTGATACTCGCAGTCTTACGATATAATACGGTCAAATTTCTCTGGAAGTTAAGCTATAATAATTGCTGCAGACGCAAGACAGGGCACATCTGTATCCGAGGATCATGACATATGTTCGACTCGTAGTCTCGTATGTCAATGTTATACGTGGTCGGTGTCGATATAGCAACCATCAAAAGTTCAAAACATTATCAAATAAAAAATCAAATCAGTCAGTTTCACACCACAATGATCAAGATGCCGGGAAATAGAACAACAGCAAAAATGCACAAGGGCGAGAAAACTGACACAAAAACATTGTTTTGTGTAACGAAATGTTATCAGCAGGTAGGGTACAGCAGCTCACATGTTTGTGAATGGCAATACGGCCTGCTGTGACTGTAATGGCTGCTTAAGCAGGCCTATTACTACGCTAGTACGCTACGTGTCGCGCCGCGTTTTGCACTTGTTTTTGCACCTTCGTGCCAACGTAGCACGCGTACAGTAGCATAAACATTTAAGTGGTGTTGTCTTGTGAAGACTATATGACAACGCTATCATCAGCGCACTCAGCTGTAACAATGGTAAAAATCCGGACTTAAAGCCGCCAAAGCCCACAACCACACGCCATTCCATAGCTCACTATAAGCTAGTGGCTCTGTACACTGGCCTACGCACTTTGGCACCATGCCAGCGGCAAGACGCAATGTATTCTACACTGGAAAAAGTAGTTCTGCACATAAACATTTGCGTTCGTCTGAATAAGATTAAATATACATAAAGCGTATGTAAAATATTACAGACAAAGTGATTATGAAGAAATATGACGACGCAAAGTCCTCTAAAGTCAGCATTAAATGCTTACAAGCGTGCCAACGTGTGTGTACTCCCGCCAGAACTACTTGCATGAATCACTAGTTGTACGCCACAGCCAGTCTGGGCTGGTGCTTGCTGCTGTCTGACGCGAACGTTTTTAATGGTGGCGTGTTTGTGGAAATCTTGCACGTTTTGCGACGTTTGCGATACCGAAAATTACTGCTTGTTCAACGTCGACAGTGTCTCATCGCGGTGACATGCCGGAGAGAGGTCGTGAGGCGTCCGTTTTGTCGGATGACGGCTGCGTGGCGTCGGTCGGTGGCAGGTAGGCACGCGGCCGCGTCGGTCTAGCCAGTCAGCTGCGCGGCCGTCTGGCCTCCAGCTGTCTGGATGTCTGTCTGGAGTCGCTCTGGCAGTGTTTTTGCTTTCTCGCGCCGCATTCTGTCGATGTCTTGGCCGTTTATTGCGTTTCGCTTGTTTACCGTTTTGCACAAGATGCCATTTTGTAGTAGTAGTGTAAACATGCGCTGATGAACGGTGCCTGGGCAATTGCGCTGGCGTTTGTGTTTTGATGCTTATGTGCTTTGCAACGCATCAGAATGACGGAATTCGCAACCAACGTGTAATGCTGCTGACCCACATAAAAAGGAATCAACAATACCTAGTAATTTCGTTCGTGTAATAGTGAAATAATTGACGCTGTCAATATGGGTAACGGGACAAACCAACTCGCAGTCAGTCAAGTCGTGGACTGGTCAACTCGCGGGCTGGTCAACTTGCCGATATGTTTTGATTTAAAATTTGCAGTAAATAATCCCTATAAATGTGATTAGCAGTAGATTACTCTATTGAACGCTTTCAGTAGTCTATAGGGTTAGGTTTAGTGTTAGGTTTTTGTTTAGTGTCGACGAGTTGACTACTCCGCGAGTTGACCAGTCTGTGACTTGACTGACCGCGAGTAGGTTTGTTGGTGAATTGTCCACTAAGCATAAATATGCTTAAGCTTAAAATGTTGCGAGATACGTAATTTTGTTACATCTGAAGAAAATGCTTGACCATCTTCTACTGTTTGTATGCATAAACTTTGAAATGAGATAATAAGGCGGAATTATGTATATTTTAATTTTGGAATCAGTGGAATGTGATGTGTTGGGTGGCATTGGGACATAATTGACAAGATACAAAATGTTCTTACAAGCTACACGAAAGCTGTTATATATGGCTGGGACGACATTAATGGGCTGGTACGTTAACAAGATGGTGCCAATATTTTGCCCATAAATCTGCGTCTGGTCCTCAAAGCTTACAGGCAGGCTGCATTACAGAAAAGTTGTCAGTGCCATTTACGTGTGTATAGCCATTACCAATTTATTGCAACAAGTTGTGCATATTGGTCGCTGCCTTGGTTATCTGTTTATCTGGCAAGTCGATCACGTGTTTTCAAGTCAGTCGATCGGCAACCATTTCAAGTTGACCAAGTCAGTCAATAATTGTCGATGATACTATGCTCAGCGACCGACTCAGGGGACTATCTCCGCATAACAAAAATGCAACTATGTGGAGTTTCGTCACTGGCAAAAGTTGAGAGCTGGTCCATTTATGCGCTGATAATCTGCATGATGACTGTTAATGTCATACAGGCTATTATTCAGCAATGAAATTGTTGGGTGAAAGTCATTATCTTTTTTTTCTGTTGTGTAAACCATGGATGAAATCGGGCCGACTGCTGTCGGCTTTATGCTGTATGTATATACACAGCAGTATATAATCTGCTGACTTCATGAAGTCTGTGAGGCTGTAATTTGGCTACGACAACCCATTTACTACTTGTAGGATTTGAAGCAACGTCTGTTACTACGTAGAATTTTCTCCATGCATTTTCAGACCGAGTTACTGCGTCACACATTGTTAGGTGATATTACTCGAATGTAATCATTTGAGCCATGGACTGCAGAAAACATCTAATTATCAGCTTTAGTATTTCATTGTCCCATTCGTAAAGCATTTGTACACCCGCACCGTTCGGTGTCACTGAACAGAAGATAACGCTTTAGTTTAAAGACTATGTTCAGTCCTTTCAATATACATGGTCGACGAGCCTTTCTCCCTAAAACCGTTGAAGCTTGAAGGACCAGGGGGTAATTTGGGACTTTTTGCGTTTGTTAGTCACTATGCGTGCGGTGATCCAGTTTTGGAAACACCCAAAGGTTCATCATTGTCGTGTTAAAACGAATGTTCTGACAGTTTCAGGAAACTCCTTAACGCAGAGTGATTTGCTAGTTATTCATTGCAGTACAGAACCTGAACGATTCTGCGCTATATGCATCTACTGTTATTAACATTTGCCAGGACGTATTCGCCAGATTGCTGGTAAATGCGCTTACACACGTGACATGCTGGCTGGCTGCGTGCCAGTCTGATAAGATGTGGGCCACGTGACCAGTGGAGGCGTGGCTCACGCTACTATACCGCGCCATCAGCTGTCATGACGCATCAGAGAGTAAACACCCAGGCGATGCAGTGCGCCGCCTGGATGTTTTTTGAATGAATTTACTGGTCGCGTGAGTAGCGTTCATGTGACATACGTTCAGTCAGCTGATGTTGCCTTCAGCCAAGAGCAAAGCGCTTGTCATTCAGTTGTGCTGATGCTTAAAGCCACTGTGCTTAAAACTATTTCACTGGGCGAGTGGGCGTCATATCTGAATGGGGGGAGAGGGAAGGGAAGGGAGCGCTGAGAATGTGTGAGACGGATTTAGCCACCCATAAAATTCTACTGTTGGCTTAACTGAAATTCAGGACCTTTGGAATGGCATTGCAATGGCCAATCAATTGTTACATACTTATGCAGTCTCCAGTGGTCGTGCTGACTGCTGAGTATGAAATTTTTTAGTACTACGCAACCTACTTCGGTACTTCCCTCTTACTTCTTCTGCCCAGCGCATAGTGCTGCATTTAGAGCTACAAAAAATCATGCTTCTGGTGAACGCAATCAACAGATCAACTGCATGAATTTGATTTCACAGCTAAGCTACACATATCCATTTTGAACTGGACAATTTATGTAGAACTGAACACTGTAAAAATGCTGACGCTGACCATTTTACTGACTTAAGAAGTTGTGCCAGATCGTGCTACAGCTGTTCGTGTGTTGTGTCACTGGCACTGTTGCAGGTCATGCTATTTGCCTCGAGACAATGAACGCAAGGCACGAAGAGAGATTGCCAACAGTAATGAGCGACGTCGGATGCAGAGCATCAATGCTGGATTCCAGGCACTGCGTAAGATGCTGCAGCCAAGAGATGGAGACAAACTGAGCAAGGTCTCGCATTTCATCTGCATTGTTGTTGTTGGCTGTTATAATAATAATAATAATATGCTAGGTTATATGGCGCCAGTATGTCAAAAGACCTCAGAGGCGCCGACATACGTTCAGTCAGCTGATGTTGGGGGATGATCGATCACTTGGTTGTCACAAGCTAAGGCCTGCAGTAAGCCCAGTGCTCAACCATTTTACCTTGGCATTGTGAATAGTGAGTGAGTGAGGTTTAATGCTTAATGAGAATAGCCAGTGAACTGTGGCTTTTGTGGCAGAGCTTTTGAAATGGGGGAGGGATGCGCTGTGGAAAAGTCTGACATTGGATAGCCACACTTGCAGTGATTAATAGCTCCTATCACCTAGCTGCTTTTTGTATGACCTCGTGCTGCAGCATGTCAATTGGGTTCAGGAAAAGCAGAACGATGGAGCTTTTTTCGGTTGTAGATTGTATTTTTATTGATGACTGAGAACTGCTGTGGATGAATGGGACAGATCCCGTTTTAATTAGCCGATAAAATTCATTACATTATCCAGTGCAGTGTGGTGTGATGTGTCTGAACAAGAGGGCTGATTTTTAAACAGTACAGCACTGGCTGTGTTTGCTCATTGTGCAGGCTTCAGTCTTGCAGAAAGCTGTCGCTTACATCTGCTCTCTCGAAAACGACCGCTCGTACTTGATCGCATGCAACGATCGCCTCACACGTCAGCTGCGAGCTCTTGGCTGCGACATTTGTGAAATCGATGACGATGAAAGTTTCACTCGACTGTCAAGCCTCTCGGCTACCTCGTCCAAGCGACGGAAGCTGGATACCGAATCGTCGGACGAGGGCATTGGTGGGATGCTTTCTCCGAAAATGCTGCGCGGCGAACTGTCCACTGACGGGGCGGTTGTTGACACACTTCGACGGCAGATTGTCGACCTGCAGTGGCAGCTGGAGCGTCAGCGTCGCATATCTACCGAGTACATGCACCCTGATGGTGCGCCGCACCGCACTGTCACAGGACCGTTCTCTTCCTCAAACACCGGCGCACCTCGACGCGGCAGCCTAGAGACAATTGTGGAGGCAATTCGCTGCCTGGAGGGTGACGAAAAGGCCGAGTCAAAGCCGAAGCTGTCCGAGACGTGTAGAGCGGCTGCAGACAGCGAAGAACTGGTGGTGGCTGCCGCTGAAGCTCTGCAGTTCATCGCTACCGGACCTCGAGGAACGGCGTCTTCGACCTCATCGTCAGCTCGTTGGCAGCGGGATTTGGTAGACATTGGTAATGCGTGGCAAGGTTGTCGGTGACACCAATGTCGACCTGGTCTATTTGACTGCTGCGTGAAGCATTACCGTCCTGACAGCCACCCGATGGCGCGCTGCAACAACTGTGTTATGTTGCACCTACGTCGGAGCCGTTTTGTAACACGTTGTGACAGTCTTGTGTGTATTGAGGCCGGAGTAATATAGTTCTAATTCTTTTTTTGCAGAATTGTTGTGGTTGTTCATGTTGCCGCAACTCCACAATATATTGGAATTAGTATGTGCATCATTTTGTACGAGTACAACCCACGCACCAATTGTATTTTGCTTTTACTGAAACACTTGGCATACATGCACCTTTTATAAACAGTGAATGTAATTTAGATTTTAATGCATCAATTAATTATTAAAATTGTTCTGCTTTTGCTTTAGCATATAAGAGTTTGCCTGCTGTTTGTATGTGGGTGAGTTTTTCCTGCGTGACTTTGCAGTATAATTAGAAAGTAGTATGGCTTGGTGGCATAGTGGTTGGAACATCGGAGTTGTGATCAGAGGCAGGTTCAGTTTGCAACATATGTGCAGGGCAAGCTGGGCAAATTGTTTGTACGTACATGTGTTTCAAAGAAGTATAATTTGGATCCTGTAGAAGGATGAAGGTATAAATGGACACATTGTAAGACATAAGGTGTCCATGGTCCTATAGCTCTGGTAGTAGTTTGACCTGGAAGAACATACCCTATGTCTTTAGTCTTTACCTACTCATAAATGTCCAAGTGATCCTGTTATTATGAAAAATAAATGGGCTAATAGTATGAAATAGATTTTGATGTTGAATATAAAAATACTTAACTTGTAATAGTTAAGGTACGTATTTCAGTATTGACAGATTATACTAATTTATATATTAAGATCTAACCTTAGTAAGTAAGTAAATGAATGGGTGTTTAGTGTAAACATTAAGCTGATCATGCTGATAGTTTCTTAATTGCAGTGGTAGTACTGGGGCATAAACCCTTAAGTGACAAGATTCTTGCTGACAGTTCTACAATGGTCTAAATGTATTATATTACAAAAGTTTAGTGACAAAAACTACGTGTCGTTGGTCATTGTTTTCAGTATCTTTGAATAATACTAATAATGTAATTATGTTTCAAGATGGCAGCTTCTAGAATGGAGTGTATATATTGCCTTGTTTCTAATTAGTTGTTAACAAGAGTTACTGGAAAATGAATTTATGTCAACAGTTTATTTGAACTTTAAAGTTGAAATACCATTTGCTAATTTTCCTTACTATTAGATAAGAGTATTATCTGTGTATCATAAGTTAATAATGTTTACGTTTTTGTACCAGAACTAATTACTTAACAAATTTTCATTTCATGTGCATTGTCTTCACCATATTTTCAGTAAACTATACCAAACTAAATTTTCCACAAATTCCTTTGCATTTTGTTATATTAATTTTTATCTGCTTGTTGCAACTGTTAGTTTTGCTGCATTGTATTTAAATTCTATAATTCTTTTCATTTCAATGCCATGTAGGATTAGGAGCTGTAGGATAAGGCCACCTCATTTTTTGGGCGAGTGAGTGTCATAATTGAGGCGACTGAACCAGGGTATTTTTGTTCCGTTTTCTTGGTTTGGTTATAGGATTTTCGTGTATTGTTGCCGTATTGCTGTACTGATTAATATGCCGTTGTCAGTCGAGTGACTGGCAGCTAAGTCCATCTCCAAAATCTGCTTTTCTGCCAGATGGGCATAATATTGTTAATTTGGGCACTGTCTTGCTTTCTCATTTAATTTTTTCCTGCCAAAAAGCAACTGTTTGCAACTTTGCATCATGTTTGTTGATGTATGCCTGTCGTGTCGCTGTGTGAATGGCTCTCATTGTAATATACTCGAGTGCAATTTACCTCAGTTCTTCTGCGCATGCATGTTAATGCCTGACTGCAGTTATTGTTTGTATGACAGCTGTGTATAGCAAAAGGCCTAATATTGTTGGCATGGTTATAGGTTAATTCTGCAAAGTTTGTACACGAGATTTCTGCAATTTGTTTACCGATCTTTATTCTGTTAAGAGGCTCGAAATTTGTTAATAATTGTAACAGTAATAAACAATGCAAGATTTTTGTTGAAAATGAGCGGAAATTATGGAAACCTTGACATCATTGGTTCCCAACTCATCTTTGTGTATGGTGTGCTATGCCATCAGTGGATAAATTTGGATTGTCCATTAATAATCATAATTATGGCATACTGTGGCCAAAGTTAGTCTTACTGTTACATAGGGTTTGGAATAGTCCATTTAATGGTTACCAAGTTTTGTGGCACAAGTTCTGCCTCATAACTTTACTATATGGAATGCATGATCTTCCAAGTCAAGGCCCCAGGACTTTTGAGAAGTGTTTATAAGGAACAGATGGGACAGTGTATTTTTTTCTTTGTATTTTTTGTCTACATTAAAAACTTATCACAGTGTGTCTGTCATAGTGGTTGCGCATCTCTTGCATCTGTGTTTTGAGCAATACAGTACTGTGTCATCTACAAGAGTATTGTTGTTTCAGTAAGCAACTGTCAGATGAGAAATCGGTTCTAATGTCCTGCCAGTGTTATGTGAATTGTGCATCAGTCACATGTTGTGCCAGCAGGTCATTCAGTGCCTGCTTTCATGGATGTTGTGGACTTGTGCTATAGCTTTGGTGGTGGTGTCTGATTGCAGTAATTAAGTTTAGTTAACTGAATCCTCGTTTAGTTAATCTGCCTACCTTTTCATGTTGTTGATACAATATGAAACAACGTTTAATGACCCTGGAACAATAATCTCAGGGTGTATCCGCCTCCGAAATGACCCTTGTTATGTCGGGTGGGGCGTTAAACTCGCTCACTCACTCAACAATTATTAATAACTGTTAATTGATTAAATTAATTTTATTTTATTTACAAATTCCCTATTTTATTGTATTGGCAGTTTTGGCACAAACAAACAGCAAATACAATGAACCACAGAGTCAACACACTGCATAAAATAGTTTGTGTTAAAAAGTTTTAATATATTTAAGGAGAGCCACTTTTTTGACCTCTGCAAAATGTCATCTTGCAGCTGTTTGTTGTCTCCAGGGTTGCCGCTTTTCTGGAAAATATGGAGTCAGCGATTTTAAAGATGGTGAAACAGAAAGCATATAGTTGGTAATTTATAGGATTTGTCTTTATAGTGAGACCTATATTTTCTCAGCATATATTCTGATTATTTTTTCCAACTTGGGGAGGATTACAGTTACAAGGTCAATTCGTGTGAAGAAATTCATTTTTTTCTGTACTTCGATGCTGAAAATTTATGTGGAAAAGTCGGGGAATGTGCTCTGTCTGGGAAGTGGCAGCCCTGATTGTTTGTGGTTCAGTTGCTTGTATGTTCTCTAAAAAATCTGGATTTTGGTTTCGCTTAGTAAATCTTTGTGGTCTCCGTGTTTACTGTTTGTTCTCTATGGCCTACAGGGTGACCCAAAAAATTTGGCACACTTTTGTACTTTTTATAACTTCATCAAATATTGACCAATTTTCCAACTTTTTTCACTGTCAGAATTAGGCAAAAAATTTGTAATAATACTATCACTAAAGATCCCGCCACACCTCCAATGTGTCGAGACAGTAAACAACAATTGACAACAAGACTTCTGTAACAAAACAAATTGTAAGAAATTAACAACAGGAAAAAACGTGTTTATATTCTGTTATCGTCTAAAGTAACTGTCACATCCTTTAGTTTTTACATAAAATGTTCAATGTGTCCGCCTTGCTGCTGGCCGACGCACTCTTAAGATGTGTTGTTACAGAACTTGTCTGGTTTCAATTGTTGCTTTTAAGACACTGATATTTCACAAGGTAGTGTAGCGACACTTGTGGTTTGCTGGAATCTTTAGTAATGGTATTCTTACAAATTTTCGCCTGATTCTGACAGTGAAAAGTTTGGAAATTGGTCAATATTTGATGGTTATAAGGTGTACAAAATTGTGCCAATTTTTTTGGGCCACCCTGTAGGCATAGGTTTGCTGATGGCTGAAAAGTGAATATGTTGTTGCTGTCATCTCAGAATTTTTGCCAGCAGTGTAAACGGTATAAATGTACATAACATGAGAGACTTACTATGGATGTTATCATGTCTAAAAAGGATTCTTCATGAAACTATATGAAAATATGTACTGGTAATTTTTGCGTCATGGTTTTACACACGTGTTCCAATGATGTTAATGAATTTACTAGCGTAACTACGGCGCGTTACAAATTTTTTACAGATTACAGATGACACTACAGGACAGGGCAACAGACCTTTTGAATGTCGTAGGCCTACTTGTCGAAATGATTAAAAGATCCGAGTTGAAAATTGGTGACGGGATTGTCACCGGACAAAATGCTTACGCAGTGGGGACAAATAGATCCGCCAGTGACAGTGTGTATAGATAAAATCAGAAATAGGAAAGTTGCGCAAGGCACATAGGATGCCTACTGGAACAAAAACTCACCCCAAGACCTCTGAGCGCAAGTCGCGAAACAATCGCGCTCCTTTCACATGCAACTGTTGCAGCGAAGGACCGATTTTTCGCAATATCATCGCTGAAGTAGTGCACTATTATACGGGCTTTAATGTGTATGCTCAGTCCATGCATGCGATCACAAGGCTTACGCATTAGCGACCAATGAGAGATCCTAGCTATATCGGCATGAATACACGTTAGAGTGTTAAGACTCGGCCTGTAGCAGCAGTGTATACTTAGCCTAATGGTACTTCGTTCTTCGATGCTCGGACTACTAAAAGTCCATTAAGTAAATTGCGACTATGGTTAAGTTTGTTTACAAGTACCTTAAGTTTATCAACTAATTAGGCCTACTCAACCGCCAAATTAGCCTATAGTAGTGAATTAGCCCTTACCACGGGCAATAAATTAGCCCGTGGTAAGCCTATAGATGTATCTGATGTATTTTTACTTTTCAAAAGTAGTTAATTACCAGACCAAATTACTTACTTAGTTACAGTAGTTGCCTACTCATACAGCAATAGCCTAGTAGTTAAAATAATGATTACTGGGTAAAAGTGACTGAAGTATTTTACTTACTGTCATAAAAATAATATCATCATCATTTTATTTAATCAGGCAACGTGGCCCATACAACACACACATATATAGATAAGCAGACAAGAAACTAAAAACTACTACAAGGAACATTGAAAACACTAAACATTAAAAAAACACAGAAACTACTATCAAGCATACAAAAATACAATGACATGCATAGCACCTATCTAAAAAAACATCACAACGATATATCAACCAGTCACATATACGCAGAACTAACCCAAAGATAAAATGAGAAATCTTAATTAAACTTAGTTAAACTATAAATGTAATCT
>Ga0056115_1001273_pt1 | contig 11809 bp, 8 predicted proteins | sample WorMetOlspDAHAB1_FD_77007 | JGI IMG/M metagenome (GOLD analysis project Ga0056115, IMG submission 77007) | Marine gutless worms symbiont microbial communities from Max Planck institute for Marine Microbiology, Germany - Olavius sp. DAHAB.1 ... | reverse complement strand
TGCTGCACGGCGCTCCATTCAGCACCATTCAGAAGCTCCAGCGAGTCCAGAACAACGCGGCGCGTATCGTTCTACAAGCGCCTCGACGGTCAGACGTCAACTCGCTGCTCCAGACGCTGCACTCGCTGCCTGTTGAGCAGCGCATCAACTACAAGTTGGCCGTGCTGACGTTCAAGACTCAGCATACGTCATCTCCGCAGTATCTGAACCAGCGCACGCAACACTTGATCGTCGTCCGTCCCACTCCTGTGCGTGCCATTTCGACGGACTTCATTTGCCAGACGATCGTTCAGCACTGCCGCACCTCTGACTTGGAACTCACTGCCATCTGCCGTATTAAACTGCGACTTTCTCTCTGCTTTCAAATAAAGACTTAAAACTCATCTGTTTTCTACCGCTTTCTGCTATCTATTCTACCTACCTGTTCCGCCAGCGCCTCTGTAGCCGCCTAACGGCATTATGGCGCTATATAAATTTCGTATTATTATTATTATTATTATTATTATCTGTCAGTGATGCCTGGTTTCCAGCATTACGTTTCCGTTCATACGTATTTGTTTCCGTAAACCGTTTACGTAATCGTGCCGTCCTGTAGCGAACGGAGGCGGAAAAATAGAACTCGATCCTATTTGAACGGATGAACGGAAATGGCAAACTTACGGAAACGGAGAACGTTATTTTTTACGTAAGCTACGGAATTCTTACGGATAAACGTAATTCTTACGTATTGTTGAAACGGAACACTGAGATACGGTTACGGATGAACGGAAACGTAACGCTGGAAACCAGGCATGAGACAACACTCACCGAAGGCACGGATGCGATCATGAGTTTGGTAGTAGGGCAGCAGTCTGCCGGTGATCTGTGCTCCCAGCATATCAGCACATTGACTGAGCACTGACGATGACAGGCGTATAGAGTCGCTCAGCAGAGACACAGATGGATCGAGATCAGGGTAAGTTGCCAGACAGTCGTCAAAGTCAGCGAGTACAGTGCGCACTGGCATGCACGACAGCTTAGCGTGCAACCAGCGAAAGTTAAACAACACCTACAACCGAAATAATGTCGATGCAACAAATGAACATGCACAGAAATTCCAACGAATGCATAAAACCATGATGAATGTCACTGAAGCCGTTTTTGGACGATTGGTGAAAAAGTTGTTGTTTGTAAGCAGCATTTCAATGACTAGCCTATGTGCTATATATATAAAGTGGATGCGTTGACACTGACGCTGATCCCAACAAGTTGGTAGGTCTACTAATATGAATACGAATTTTCAGAGTTTAATTTCGACTGCCTTCGAGAAAAAGTCTATTGAGTATACACGCATGTCACCAGTAATTGCTGCAGTGAGGGTACAAAAGCATTTGCAATAACTGCTGTTATGTGATACGCGCCTATGTCTGAATAATGAATGTCATTTATCTAAATAGATCTCTATTTCAAAGCTTTGCAATTGTTTTGTCATTTAGAAGCCTACCGCACCAAAACGCGACACGTTATTCTGACAGAAATGAACACTGTGACTTTTCTTTTCGCAAATGTCACTCAAACATACAAATGTGAAGAAAGGACCGCTGGTGCTATTGTTTTCTGCAAAGACTATTACGTACAGGCCGGAGTGTGAACACTCATTCTGCCATTAGCCACACAAAGAGATAAACAGAACAGACTTCAAGAGTGCGGACCTCATCAAGCAGCTGGTCGGTTCGACGACATCGGACGAGATGAAACGGAAGCTCATTGAGACGACGCAGATTATATCGACGTTTCAACTTGAGTTTCGAGTTCGATGCATTCTCACCGTGTGACGTCACAGTCCGTGCGCTGCTGATGATTTTCAGCGCGGCGTCTGTCGTTCCGCCAGCGAATCTCGAGCGTCGCGAATTGAACTGGCGTGTTGTATCAGCGAGTGACGTCGACGGCCTTTCAGTCTCGCTGAAGTACAACGGCTGATCAGGAACCTCCATCGCACACCACACATCACAACAGTTACGCCTACTTCGTGTCACTTTCACTCTGTCACTGACGGATCCATGCGTATAGCTCACTATCTCACTCATGAGCTTATATTCAGCATATCCATTAACAGTTGGCGACGCTGATGTAAAATAGCAGGCTTATGCTATAATAACATCGCCATCTATCTAACTGGTGATCACAAATTATGCAGCTTCCGCTCACAGTTCAACTTATACGCAATGTTTAAAACTATTAACATTATATAAGAGTTAACACGACGTTAAAAATCACTTCAAGAATGCCATAAACACATGTATAATCTTTAATAGCAGCTCAATTAAATCACATCAAATTCTAACTACTGTAGTCTATCACTGTACTTACCTTCCGATCACAGGCGCCATGTGTTGACTCCAAACAGAAGCGCTGTCGCTGCTGGTTATTATATTCGAATGGTTTCAAAACGCCTCCGCCCCACACGCCCAGGAAGTAGTCGGCAAGCTGTGCGTGAACCGCCAGCGCAATGTTAACGTTGCGAAGATAGCGTTCTCTGGCGACACGTGCAAACTGGCGATGGTACCAGCACAGCACGCTGACTCCATCAGCCGATCGTTCCGTGAAGTACCACTTCAATTTACTGCGAACTCTAGTCCACACAAGCGGTGGCATGCGACGAACCGGCGGCAGATGATACTGATACAAGTCGTTCAGCACCTGCAGTGCAACAACCGGCACTCAGCAGCGCCTGGCGCTTCGCAAACACCACACTGTCAGCAGCCATTACTTCCGTTGCGCCACACCAGCGGTTTCATTCCTAATCTCAGCGCAACATCACTACTTGGCCAGTACCAAATTTCCCGCTTGCTTTTAGAGGCATTTCGTGCGAATGACGCTAAACCGCAGAAAAATTGCGATGTCGCGTCAAACGTGATTCGATCTGTGAATAGAAACTGTTGATCACCAACTTGTTCGTCCAGCGACAAAACGTCTTCCAGCTCGGACTCGGTGAGTCCTTCCTTAGACACAGTGATGTAGGCGAACGCGTGCGACACGAACAGTCGACCATGTTGCAGCTCGATGCGCTCCAGCAGCTGGTTAATGCAGGCGTCCACACTCGGAGCGAGGTACGTCATGTGACGACGGAAATAGGACCGCCACAGAACAACGTTGTCAAACACGAGCCGAGTGTACAGCGCGTTACTACATCTTGACAGCAACAGCAGTCGATCGCGCATCACTCATTCTATTGCAGCAGAGTCGTAGTCAGTCGCCGCATTTACAACTGACGACGTCATACAGCAACATATTCTAAATTTATCATCTAAAAATCTTTTTAGTTATTACTTTTTATATTATTATTGTTATTACTACTAAAATTAGAAACACAACTTAAGTCTGTGCAATGCAATGTCCGAAAACGTAAACTTTAATAATTGCTGTTAAAGGTTCATGGATAGAGTGATAGAGTACTTATGAAGTGCAGAGTGAATAATGTCCAGCTGATCACAGGTGACTGTGCGTCCAGCTTTGGCCAGCCAGCTCCGAAGAACGGTCGTCGCCAGCTCAGCTCCAAGTTCTCCCACGAGCACGAACTGAGTCTTGAGCGAACGAAGTCGACTGACGATCACGTCATGCGACGCTGCGACTGAAGCGACAAGTTTGCAGTGCAGAGGAAGTGAAGCCGGGAACCAGCCTAGTAGGTGCGCGCCGCCAGATGGCGCTAACATGTCGAGTGAGTCGAGAAACAGCAGCAGTGGGCATTGTCGGCTGGCGACGCGACCGAGCAGCGAATTGAAGAAGTTGATGAGCGGCAGTGGATCGCTGGGGATGAGGTGCAGAGGCAACGAGTGATGAAGACTGATCTGCTGACACAAACTCATCAGCAGTGACACTAAACTGGAACTGTCTGGAGATGTGCCGATAAATCGAACTACTGTCAGTGGTTGACTGGTAGGTTCAGATTCAGCCCAGACACGAGTCTACAACGGCACCATCTTCTCAATCAGGTACTGCTAAGCATACTTGTTGTTACTTTTATTAACCTGGCACGCCCAGCCGTTATGAGTGCCGATGGTTTTGAAACTGACAGTGTTATCACTAAGCAGCCAACAACGTTGACATTCGTAAAGCCCTTAATCCACTGAGTGTAAGAACTACTAATTAGCCTACTAACAACCAGCCAAACAGTTGGCTTACGTTGAAGGCTGGCAGCTACGGTAGCACGATTGCATGCTTAAGGTGACTCGTTGAATGACGTCACGTGTGACGTGTAACGTGATAATTTTTTTATGATAACATAATAGGTATCGAGTTTGTCTTTTAGAATTTTGATCTAGGTTGTCACAACTGGTGTCGTCTATAAGTCATTTCAGTGTTTTATTTCGGAGATTACACGCACTATTGCGGCCTGGCAGTCATGAGAATGATAGTGGTGGGCCGTGCATATGTATTTTTATGTTTTCATTTCAACTTTTTGCGAAAGTTTCGCTTTCAGTACTAATTTGAGGGTAAGGGTATATAAAACAATTTTGGTTCGAGTTTCAATCTGTCAGATAAAAAATCAAAATGGTCGCCAAAATCCAATATGGCTGCCAACTTCCAACTTTTTGTCGTATTACCCATCATAACGTTTGCACTATTGAACATAAATCGTGATTTTTGTCTCTATATATACGTTTGAATGTATGAATAATTGAATAAAATAGAATAAACATAATTGGAGCATATCTTCTCTCATATTGAGTCACACAGAGTGGCCCCAAAAATTAAGCCACTATCATATTATCAAAAAATCGTATTAAATCGTATTAAAGCCTGTAAACGAGATTACATTTTTTCATCAAATTAAAGTATTATTCAAGCATTATAATATTATCAGTTTATATTAGTTGGAATTAAATATTCTGTGCGTGACCTACTTTCTGACGTCAGTAACTATGCTGACCCACAAAGTAGCGATATGTGTCACATACGGTAAATGATGTCAGCGCTTCCTCTCGCATTCGCTCAACTTAGCAAGCTATGAATTCCATTCCTAAACAATGTTTTAGATGGAGACTGGTGACAAAATTTATTCAATTTGTGCTCATTTTATGTTTGATGTCAGTTGGGGAATTCTCTCCACGTCCCTAGTCGTCTGTGAGAACAGCCTCATTCGGACGAGGTCAAACATCATTGGCGTCGTTAGATTTGTTATAGTGCAGCCTACAGACAAAGCTTGCTGCCAGTTCTTTCAACCTTGTCGATGTTTAAAATGGAGTGTCGACAATAGTTGCAAATTGCACTGTGCATCAACATGCAGCAGGATCGCTTACCTTGAACATGAAGGAAGTACTGTCTGATCCAGTAAATACGTAGAAAAGGCTATAGCTTTGCACATTGTCGTGCCCAGATTTGTGGTGATAGTGTTAAGGGAGATCATTTTCGTTGTCTTTCCCGCTTTCAAGGAGGCCCAGATTTCTGCGGCCAGATTTAGAGCCGTGATGTGATGGAAATTACTCAGATGGATTTACCGATTATGGCAATATCTGTATGCGCCGTTATGCACCAGTATGCACCATTTCAAGTGACGAAGATTGGAGGTCGTGGAAGAGATGTACTAAGTCACGCGTGTCAGCTTCCTCATGGCCCCTGCCTCGATCCATTGATCCAGCCCACAACAACCCGATTAACCATGGGTGGAAGGAAGAGGACGGCAAGCTATTTCCAATTTGGACCACGCTGCCCCTCGCCAAGGATGTGTTCCACCTGGATGTGAAGTGCACGTGCCCAATTACCTGCTCTCAGTGCAATGCATGAACACAAAGTTTAAGTGTACACATCAGTGCAAGTGCACATGCGATAAGTAGCTGGACTAAAACAATTCCCAATACTAACATGAATATATAGGGGCCTTGGTTAAATTGTTAGCCATTTTCTTATTGAATGCATTGTTCGAGGATTTGTTTCCAGCAATAGTGTAAATATTTACAATTAAGTACAGGGTGGCTGATTGAAAACCAAACAAGAGAAAATATAAAAGTCAAATAAAAAGTGTCATCAATCTCTATCTAAACGATTGTTTAGGAATGGAATTAATAGCTTGCTGAGTTGAGCGAGACAGAGGAAGCGCAGGCATCATTTACCGTATGTGACGCATATCGCTACGTTGTGGGTCAAGCATAGTTACTGGCATAAGAAAGTAGGTCACGTATAGAATATTTAATTCCAACTAATACCAACTGATATTATAATGCTTAATAATACTTTAATTTGATGAAGAAACGTAATCTCGTTTACACGCTTTAATACGATTTAATACGATTTTTTGATAATTTGATAGTGGCTTAATTTTCGGGGCCACCCTGCGTGACCCTGCGAGAAGATATGCTCCAATCATGTTTATTTTATTTATATTCAATTACTCATACATGTTAACGTGTGTATAGAGACCGAAATCAGATTTATGTTCAATAGTACAAAAGTTATGAAAGGTAATGCGATAAAAAGCTGGAAATTGGCAGCCATATTGGATTTTGGTGGCCATTTTGATTTTTTTTATCTGACACCTGGACACTCGGACCAAAATTGTTTTCTAGATCCTTACCCTCAAATTGGTACTGAAAACGAAATTTTTGCATAAAGTTGAAATGACTGAGTACCTGGGCACCCCACTCTGAGATCAAATCATGACAGGAACAATACTTTTTTCACTTTTGGGTGGAAATGTCCTACAGAGTCGTAGTAGGTTCGTGGAACGATGCAGAAATCGAGTTCCAGCGAACATGTCCAGATATCGCAAAACTAGTCTCGGTCATGGTTAGTGAAACAAACAGGCACGTTGGGCAGCCGAGTGAAGGAATGCAGAATAACCAGCGTACTCTGGACGATGACTGACATCTGCACAATAATACATTGCAGGCCTTAATAATGCAGTTCTTTTACGGGAAGTTACATACCGGTCCGTCGAAGTATAGTTAAAATTCGGGTAGCTTACACTGTCTGTAGTTATCGCAAAAATAAAAACGCCAATTCATTTTTCGATTAGGCCTACAACATGGAGGGCTGCAGTAAACAGGCTTCATTCACTGACATGTACGCTGCAGACCTGGCTGTATGCCTTCGCGAGAACCGAAGTCTTTCCACATCCGCCATCGCCAGACAGGATTAGTGACATTGTGGACTCGCCACACACGTAGTCTCGTATCTGGTCAATGACCTGCAATCGGCACCCACGACACTTGCAGTAGTGCGCTACAAACACGACGTACGACATTCCACCGAACATGCACCTCGTATATTCTGTGAATAAGCGTGACCATACAAAAACGAATAGCCAAACAAACACGCTACTGTGCAAGGTCGAGAAAATTTCCGAAATAATCGGGATTATGTATCTCCGGCACAAGCAGTTTCAGTAACGAATCAATTTAGAGGTGTAAGTATGGCAAGCAGACTCGTCGGAAGATGTAACTTGAGATGGGCAGACGAAATTTTACGTTTTTCTTGTCTACTCGCGCGTGCTAAAACAAGCCGTATCGTAGGAATGGAACATTTCCTTTCAGCGAACTATATAAAAAAATCCCAAACACTAAGTTCCACCTAGAATAAGCGTCTGTTTGAATGAAAATGACCGAAAACATTATGTTTTGTTCATGGCTAGCATGAAAGCAATTTGTGTGGCCGAGGGGTCGAATTTCCCGTTGGTCCACCACTTCAGCATGGCCGTTACAACACTCTCGCAACTATCCAACTGTGCGAGTGTGTGACGACAACACTGTTGCATGAACCTATGGACGAATTCGCTGATCGGGCAAAAGTAAAACCTCCTCGCGGCCTTCGAAGTCGCTGGCGAATGTCTGGCAGGTGTGCAGATGTTTGAGAACTTCCGTGTAGATGCGATTGTTGGGAGGTTTCACTACAGCGGCGACTGCCTCGTCCACCAGACGCGTCACATCTCTGTGCGTATACGCAATACACGCTGCAGACGGAGCACCTGCTACAGTGTTATTGCTACTTAGCAATGACTGGCTGCTATAACCACATAATCACTGTGACCATGGGCAGCCCTTCTGCCAACAACAATTCTTATTACTCCAAGCAACTACCATCCCACTTCGATCACTGTTGTATAGCCTAGTGCGCATATGGGGTTTGGAAGGGAGACTGGGAGAGTATCTCTAAACCGGTTCTTTTTTTACATAAATTAAACAACCGTTTGCTGAAATCGCAGAACAAAATGTAGATTCCATTATGACAGTTCATGCCAGATGAAAATTAAAAATTTGTCGAAGAAGAAGATGTAAAACGAACAACTTAGTGGAAAATAAGAAATGATGACTTAATATTCTACCTCAAACTAACTTTACAGTAAACGAACATTTGTGAAGCGCAGCTGAATAAGATGGAATATTGTACTAACGAGTAGAAAGTGTTGCAGAAGTTGTTGAGATAATCGTCGTGTGATATGATGTCAAGACCATCGGGAGATTTCCACTGTACAGTGAAGTGTCGTACATTGGAAGACGACAGTTGTCTCGGCACAAACTCATCTCGCAGTGTCGACAGCCAGTGCTCTGCTTCTGTGTCGACGCTGGAGTCGGGCGTCATGTGCACGAAGTTGCGTGCGGCTCTCACGTCGCACAGGTTCATGTGTTCGATGTGTCTGATGTAGGCGAGACAGTGGTGCTCTGGCGTTGTCGGACATTTGTCTCGGATGCCTCGACGAACCTCGCGCTCTGTCACTATCGCATCGTCGTCATTACTCAGCGACATCAGTCAAAGTGCGATTTTACCTATATTCACTAAGTACAAGCGAGCGCCATATTTCACTATAAGCAGTGCAAAAACGCTCAAACAAGACCAGAAATGCATATAAATAAACTGGAATAGTTTATATAACATAGAGCCGGAGAACTGGGCAATAAGCCTACGTTTTCAGACAAATGGTTCATTAGGTTCATGTTCATTGACGTTTGAGCTCTTAGAGTGTTTATATACATTATCGAATGTGACATAATAATTTAGTAGGCCTAATCATGAATACAGATCTGTGGAATACTTTCAGAAAATTTTCTTAAAATATTAAGTTTTTAAAGACATTTCAATGTTCGTATTGGACTGTGTCGACAACTTTATAGTCTCTATGTGTGTTGTAAGAGACAGTGATCTGTCGCTGTGGTAGCATGGAATGCGTCATTTTCACTCGACACAAAATGTCATTTCACAAACTCAGCTCGGAGTCTTGACAGCCAGTACGTGTCGATGCTGCAGTCCAGTTGAGCAAAGGTATGCTGCTGTGTATCATATAATGTCACAAATCACCATTTTCAACCGCTAGTACAGTGAAGCATAATTTAACGATGAACGTCTCACTGCACTCTTAACGGCAGCTGACCTTGTGTAGCTACGAATTGTGAGTTATCATATCGAGTTGAACAAGTGATAATCATGATTTGAGCAACAAAACGGTTAGTAACGCAGGCGTGATATACAGGGTGGCCCAAAAAAGTACATGTAAGCCACTTTCACGAATCATCATTAAATCGTATTATAACTCGCCATAAAGGCTAGATTTTTCATCGATTTGGACTACAAAATGAGAACAAGAATATGTCAAGTCTTTATTAAATATTCTATGTGTGACCTAATTAGTGACATCATCATTTGCTGTGTTTGAAGCTGGGATACGGGTAAAATCAAGACATCCGATAAAATCATGTTTAAAAACCAGAAAAGGGGAAAATATGGAAATAACAAATATGTTTAGATAGATCTCCATCTAAAAGTATGTTTAGACATAGAATTCACAGCTTCCTGAGGCGAGCTGATGACAGAGGAAGCGCTAACATCATTTGCTGTATCTGACGCATATCACTAGTTTATGGGTCAGGCATGATTATTGGGGCAAGAAAGTAGGTCACGCGTAGAATATCTAATACCAACAAATAATATTATAGTGCTTGATTCATACTTTAATTTGATAATAAATCTAATCTCATTGACAGGCTTTAATACGATTTAATACTTTTTGATCATTTGGTAGTGGCTTACTTTTTTGGGCCACCCTGTAGTCATACCTGACATGATGTAGTTGTGGAGTTGATCGCGACTGAGTTTCTCATTCAGGAAGAGTTGTAAGGCGCCGTAGCGCAGTGTGGTCTGCAGCTCAGCCATCGTTCTCCACCATGTTGACTGTGCTTGCTCCATCAGTCGATGCTGACGCTACAACAGCAAATTCAAGTGGAGCAAATATACTACATCAACAGACAAAATAGGCCTATATAGGCATTCTCTGGCGCATGAATATTGTTTATTTATTCATCTTGCATTTCATCACAAGTTTCAGAATCCGTTTTATTGCATTACTTTAATTACACTATATTTGGCGATTGAAGTGGTGCAGCGAGGAGTGTCAGACATTAGATCACCCGGACAAAATGGCACCTTTTCAGACAAAAGGTCACCCCAACGTTGGCCAATGACGAGCGAAACAAAAAATTAAGTCTATTTCATAGCGTGCGCCATGTTATATCATACATTGAGTACACATTAAAATATATCGGTTACCTGTGCAGTCACTTGAGCAGATATTACGTAAATCACTGCAAAGAGGCGCGGATATAGGTTGCAAGGTAGGCCACTGTCGTGTGGCGATGAGTATACAGTGCAGCAGCGTCGGAATTCTGCAGAATTGTTAGACTTAACTGAGTCTGCGGCTGCTAATCGTTCAATCTACATAACTACCGAGCATAACTGTCATTTCCAACAAAGGACACCCTTTGTCCGAGTGACTTCATGCCTGTTCCTTTCAGCGTTAAAGTCACGATCACTTTTCACTATGCTACAGCGTAAGTTTTCAGGCTTGTCACAATTTTTTCAACTGTTTATACAAAATTCAGACTTAGTAAAAATATAACCAAACAGTCACAGTTGGAACCAAGCGTGTTGATCTAGCGGATTATGACGGCGCCAGTGGTTCCGTTGGAGCGTGGTTATTGTAACGATTCGGCCGAGCGGTGAGCAAATCGCACAATGTCCCAACCGAGTCAACACAACGGCGTATCATACAAGATATACATTTATTTACATGAATGTACAACACATAACTCTCCCGAGTTTTCCGCGTCGACTTCTCGACATCCAAAACATCGACTCTCCGACGTCCAGCTACCGCCACACAGCGCGGTCAGTAGCTGTCCGTCACACTTCCTGGTTCCGCCCACTCCGCCTTTTCCTTTAAACCCGTGCCCGCGGCGCCAGCGCGACCGCGTCGCCACTGCGTGACTCCAACTTCCCCCAACCGGCCAGAGTAGGCACCGGATGGCGGCCAAAATCGGCGTGTTGAGAGCCAGAAAGTATCAAGCTAACGTACATGTACATGAATATGAAAAGCATGCGAGCTGTCCACGAACATGACACTACGATAAAACGTAGGCCTATCCATTACAGTACAAATCGTAGCAGTCGAGATCTGGATGAAGACGGGCCGTAATAACGTTCTACTGTTCTGCGCTGTTCTCGATCAGTGTTCGATAGGTTACGTGATGCCACGTGACAGTTCACAGAGTATCGATCACAGTTGACATAGCGCCCCGGTCTTTCATCACAGACTCGACCTGCGAACATGTACAAAAACAAACGGTAGTATTCTGCATGCAAACGCCTATAGCCTATGCTGTTAGTTACCAGTGATGTTAAACGAGGACAAATTCTCGAGGCCAAGGCCGAGGCCGAGGACAAATCTTTGAGGCCGAGGCCAAGGCCGAGGACAAGTCTTCGAGGCCGAGGCCGAGGACGAGGCCAGAACCACGAGGCCGAGGCCGAGGACAATTTTCTGAGTCCATTGATAACGTACAAGAAATCA
>Ga0056115_1001272_pt1 | contig 11812 bp, 11 predicted proteins | sample WorMetOlspDAHAB1_FD_77007 | JGI IMG/M metagenome (GOLD analysis project Ga0056115, IMG submission 77007) | Marine gutless worms symbiont microbial communities from Max Planck institute for Marine Microbiology, Germany - Olavius sp. DAHAB.1 ... | reverse complement strand
GTTGAACATTTAACATGTGATATCAGTATGTCCCTGGTTGAGGATGATTTGAATACATTGGGGAAAAGGTCTGTTTTGTGTTTCATCGAGCGAAACAGTTGTTTATGAAGAGACATAATTTGAGAATTCATGCTCATTGAGCTGCTGAAGTTGATTTGTTGGGATTGCAGGTGCCTGTGTTGGTCACAACGTGGGCGAGGCATGCCGGACATCGCGTGAGGGAGTGCGCTGTGTGTGGGCCAATGACAAGATCTGTATGACGCCAGATACTGCTCAGCAGAGACTTGACAGCAAGAACATCGAGACCGTGCAGATGCCTGTCTGTGCTGAACGCGGTCGGTGTCTTCACTGATAAAACTTCAGGGTCTCACGTAAATTGTCCGTTGGATTAGTGATGCTGGTTGCTGTTGTACTCGTGCATCATAAAAACCCAGAGTTCGTTTTTGTATCGGCTCACCTGTGCTCTGCAGTCAGCAATGTATCCATTGCACTGGCCATGTCTCACAGACTCTGCAGTGTGTCTCACCTGTAGACTCAAACGCCTTTCAGAGGAAGATGAGCACCCTATCTGTCGTCCTGTAATTGGACCATGACATTTTTACTTTTCTGTCACGTTGCCACATTTGACCTTAAACGAAGCTGTAAATGTATATATGTGGTGACTGGTTGTGAGATAGCAGGCATCTGGCAAGCATCATCAGTTGAGGTGGAATGACTGGAATGACACTTCACCATTGTCTCTCATACTGGACTAAAACGCGTATTTCATTTCAACCCACAGTTTCATTGAAGGCCACAATTCACATAGCGACTGGCTCACTCATGCAGGCTGTGTTCTCATGAGACAAACGCGTTACTGTGGCCGAGAATTCAGTTGTTTTTTTAGTTGAACTCGATTTTATCAACAGTTTTTTCCCGATTGGATTACTGCAACAGTGTCCAGTTTGGACTGCCTGCTAACCTCATCCAGCATCTCCAATCTGAGCAGAATGCTGCTGCTCGGCTAATTTTCAGAATTCGACGGTCACAACACATTACCCCAGCGCTCATCAGCCTTCACTGGCTGCACGTCCCAGAACGTATCTCCTTCAAACTGGCAGTTATGACGTATCGATCCATATTCCATCCACAGCACCTCTCTGTTCTACATACAGTCATGTTTCACCCGCGTTTCCGACATGACATCCAGACAACGGCTGCGGTCTTTCACCTCACATCGTCTGGACTTTCCGCTCGTTCGTCTCTCTACAGTCGACAAGCGGGCGTTTCCGGTTTCTGGTGCCACCGCCTGGAAAGACCTGCCTCTCCACGTCGCATCTGCGCCGTCACTCGCGGTTTTCAGACGACTCGAGACCTTTCTCTTTTCCTGTTCTTACCAAGACACTATCATATGACTCGTGTGTTATTATCACCATTCATCACTGCTGTCTGGACACCTGTGGTCCTTGCAATAATTAACATTATTTAGTCTGTTCCTGTCTGTCGGACTGATCTCATGGCTCTAGACCGTTCACCAGACTTATTTGCTCATCGGTTTTATGTTTTAGTTTTATTTTTTCTATTTTAGTTATTCCTAAGTACGGCAGACTAAGTTGGCCAGCTCTCTGGTCAACTTTTAGGCACACTATAAAATAGTTTGATTTGATTTGAGTTGATTTAGGCCTCGTTAAAAATGTTGTTGATGATGATGATGATGATGATGACCGTTTTAAAGCATGAGTCGGTTGGTCACTGTGCATTTGAACTGTCTGTATGAGAGTGTTTAGTTATTCCTGTGAGATTTTCTGCCATAACTTTTGAAGCTGCAGCTTCTTTGCTTTGCCATCTTTTGGTGACTGTATGCTACATGTCTGATGTGTATTGATGGGTTTTGTTTTGACTGGTGGCTGATGGTAATTCATTACCAGTGCATGGTAATTCAATGGAACTAGGAATGATTGTTTGCTTGTAGGCGAAGATGAGCATGACTGTGACAAGGACAAATACAAAACTTGTCTTGGCTGCACGGTGAGTGAACTCAACTGTGCATGGTGCAACGGAGGCTGTCAGTTTGTCGGCACTTGTAACTCCGCACAGGTTTGTCGTTTTAACTGCAGTTGTGCTTTTTTTGTAGCGTATCGTTCATTTTTGTATCATGTAGTGCTCTGATGATGTTGGCCAGGTGGCAGAAAAGGTAAAAATACAATGATGGACAAGCGCTGTGGTGAATGGTGTTTGGATTGAGAGTGACATGCCTTGTATCTCCATGTAGCCTCCTGCTCCTGTAAAAGACCCAGACTTTGTTTCTGCAAAGACCTAGACTTTGTTTCTGGCACCAGCTCGTCCAGAGTGTCTTACGAAGACTATATGTCTGTGCATTTGTAAAGTGACATTCTATGCATGTTTAACAGTCTGCATATGATCTGAATCTGTATTACTGCTCAGAGGTCATCCATGATTTTTTTGTGTGGATTATTAGTTTTTCTCTTTGTTTTCATCTTCACCAATTCCCTGCATAATGATGAGCCACAGTAACCACACTTTTTTGTTCTTCAGCAGCTTAAGCTTTTGTCTGATAACAATTTAATGCCACATTTCTGCTGTGAGTTCTAGCAGTCCAGGTTCATATCTGCACTGTTTGTTAAGTTAGTAAACATTAGAAGTAAGCCGCTGTTATTGTGTAAAATCATATATATTTTTGAAATTTGATTTGTTTTATTTTACAGTGTAATGCAGTGCAGTGATATTTAAAGGCTAATAGTCTCGGATTTCTAAAAATAAATTTTCTTCTGGTCCTGAGTAAGAATTTGAAAATTTGCGAGCTTTTTTTGAGCCTGAGAATGTGTTTTTTTCACTCAGTGTGTATCGATGCTGTATGTTCAGCAGAAGGCTTTGACAGCAGATGAATGTCTGGAGTCGTTTCCGATGGATTCCCGTCAGTGTCCAAACCTGCACAACTGTCATGCATGTCAGCTCGATGCTCATTGTGTCTGGAACGACCGCGATCACCAATGTATGTATTGATTCCGTTTCTTATTGCATTAAGCTACGGCTCATCTTACACATGGCAGAAGAATGAAGTCGTTTTTCTGCACTTTTCAAGATGCCAGTCTACATGATCAAACAAGAAACAAACAGTTGAGTTTGTCAGAGTGTCAATTCATGCATATGCTGGTGGCCTGCAGCATGAGAGGTCCCAGGATCAAACCCTTGCTGCAGACAGCTTCTATGTTTTTCATGAAAACTACTGCAATTGCAGCTTTGGGCGTGGGCTGCACACTTATTGCAGTGCCTAGGTCGACTCAACCTTCCACCCTCAGAGGGTAGCAAGTTAAACCGGCATGTGTTCAAATGAAGGTCACTGAGAGGGGGATGAATAATTTGGATGAGGAATTCTGAGCAATGTAGGAAGTTGGTTCCAAAGATGAGGTGAAGCATGTCGGAAGGAGCGGTGAGTGACTTTGAGTGATGGTTTGATGATGGTTTGATCAGAGTGACAAGGTGAAGAGCGTGTGTTGTGACCATGAGGAGGCTGAATAAATACAAGATGCAGTGGCTGAGTGGTATTGAGAGTTTTGTAAGTGAGAGAGATGATTTTATACTCATTTCGTTCAGAAACTTTAAGCCAGTGAAGAATTTTCAGAATAGGAGTGATGTGTTGGAATTTTGAAGCCTGGATAACAGTTCGAACAAGAGCATTCTGGATGTGTTGGAGACGATTTATTTGAAATTTCGGAAGACTATAGTACAGAGAGTTACAGTAGTCAAGCTTGGAGTGTACGATGGAGGTGGCAGGTGTGAAGGTCAAGGTAGGGACAGATACAGCGAAGAGCACGGATGTGATGATAGCAGGATTTAGACAATGCAGAGATCTGATCAGAGAATGAGAGATGTTCATCAAATGCTATGCTATGCTAAAACGTCAAGATTAGGGCGACGTAAGTGCCAGAGCACAACAAGGGCGCCTAACGATGTAGTGTCCGTTAAAAGCACGATCGAATAAATATGTCTTCAGTTGTCGTTTAAAAACAGCAGCAGAATGAACACGACGAAGCGGTGGTTGCAGTCTGTTCCATGCGCGGGGGCCAGCCGCAGCAAATGACCGGTCGCCGAGCGATGACATTGTTCGTGGCACTGCTACTGTGCTGGATGCAGCCGATATGAAGCCAAGGTTGCAAACAGATTGATAAGTGTCTACTGTCTATTAAAGTCGCAGAGTTGTGAATCTTTGAGAGCTGCTGTTTAAGTCCTATGAGAAGAAACTCGGGTTTAGAAGAATTGAGAGATAAGAGATTGGAAGTTATCCAGGAAGTGATCTGTGTGAGAGCGTTCTGGAGGTGAGTGAGGACACAGCAGTTGAATAAAATGTTTCCAGATGTTATTTCAACTCTGTGTGTAATAATAATAAAAAATAATAATATTAATAATCCAATTTATAAAGTGCGCTGTGTAGAGATTCATAGGCACTAGTGTTATATCTGAGGTGTTGTGCTCGTAGAGCTGATGGGACAGTTCCGCGGATGTGGTCCGGCTGTAGCAAAACTCACTGTTGTCGAAAGTGTTGTGTGCGCATTAGACGTCGACCTAAGCTGCCGATTACGACCTCATTAACATCATCAGCTGAATACCTCAGTGGTGCTTGGCCCGACAGTGTGTGATGGACGAGACAAGCTATTTTGAAGTCTACTCATTGGCAGTACTGTGAACTTCCTGGCTGTAGAACACTCTGAAACAGAAAATCATGTCTGTGCCTGTTTTTAGAAAACGTCTGAAAACGCATCTCTTCGGTCATTTTTCCCCACAGTTTGCTGTAGTGCCTGTGCAGTTGCTTTGTCATTTTGTTTTTTTTATCTACTTACTTACTTGCACACCTGTTGCACCTGTTGTGATTGTCAGGTGAGTCAGTGCGTACCTTGCCAGTGACGAGCACTGATCGTGCCGAGTGTGCGGCACCATGCAGTGCGCACTCCACCTGCGAGAACTGCACGTTGTCAGCATGCATGTGGTGCAGCAGCGGACCACCGCACTGTGTTGAGTCCAATTCGTACATTGCTTCGTTTCCATATGGACAATGTCTCGAGTGGACAACGCTTACTTCCAAATGCCCAGGTTTGGCTTTGCGTACAACAAGCACATAATTCATTTGATGGCAATATGTATGCTGGACTGGCAGCCCAACGACATGCCTATGAATGAAATGATATAACTTGTTAATGTCAAACTCCACCTAACGGACAAACGGACATGTCCGTTGTGTCGCTTTGTCCGTTGTGCAAGTTTGTTGCTGTGTGGGAACACTTCTAGACCTTTTTTACTTTAATATATTAATATACTTTAATTTATGTCAGACATTGATGGCGAAACTAATTTTGGCCAGTGCAACGATAATTTTCAGTAGTTGTGCACTTTTGTGTAATAACGATCTTAAGAATAAAAGGCGTAATTTTGTGTGGCTTCAAGGTTACCTGCCGTCTCGTACATAATACGGCACTTACAGATCTCTCCAATTTTGAGTAACTGTTCAGTCTGGTGCAGTGAATGATCGGATTTGTCTAAGACGTCTGTTGTCTGTTTGTCCATTTGGTGGAGTTTCACACTTAGCAACATAGGCATACTCTGCTGGGGCTGTTTCATTTGGTCAATTGCTTGGCCCCCATGAGCTGATGCCTTCAGTTGGCCACTGCTCAACTGTGTTAATAATGTATACCTGTCAGTATAGTGCACTCAGTTTTTAGTCTATGAAATGCTGTGACTCGTTGATAGAAACAGATACTAGTAAGTTTGGAAACTGGAAACCAATAAGATCTCAGTAATTCTGTCCGTCAGTAAGGGCATGTTGCCTGTATGTCTGTCCTGTTCTGTAATGGAAAACTACAAAAGGTGCTCCATAATATGTAGCCGGCAAGCTGGTTTTGCAGACAAAACGTTAGTGTTAGAAGTTAGTGTTTTAGTGTTTAGTGTTCTAACTAAAGTTAGAAGTGTTAGTGTTGGGTGGGCAAGAAATGTGCTGGTAACTCTTGAGAAAACTTCTTTCACAAGTGTCAGTGATGTCAAGTGCTGTAACTGATGAGCAAAGTTCACAATGTCACTGTGGCACACTGAATATGCATGTGCTACAGTTTCCTGTTGCATGGCGATTGTTGTTTCACAGCGACTCGATGTGTTGACCTGAAGTCGTGCAGCGCATGTCAGCAGAATCCGTCGTGTGGATGGTGCGACGATGGAAGCAACACAGGGCTTGGGTCTTGTATTGACGGAGGAAGGGATGGTCCGCGCCTTGGAACGCATGCATTGCTGGTCAACGGAACTGATCGGTGTCCTGTGGAACGATGGTACTTCACGTTGTGTCCATGTGAGTGTGGTCACCAAGTTTTTTTACACAATTGCAAAGTCAACCAGTCATTCAGTCAGTATCCCACGGATATTGTTGAACTCGTTAGCTGCAGAACGACACACTGGTTTCTGTTAATGGTCACGTGTGGCAGACTACATTGGTCAGCTGTCTGGTCAACTTTTTGACATAGGTTATGCACTTTTTAGTTTTTGATTTGATTTGACACGTCCTGGTCCACGGTCTGCCAGTTCATTACGTACTGCTCAGTTCCCTGAATCCGAATGAAACTCGGCGTATGCACATTTTCCTATGAAGGTACAGGTGCTTGGAATAGTCTCCATGAAAAGACCTGCTCAGATGCAGCAAGTTCCAAAAACCTTTACAGGATGCACGTGTTTTTGGTATATTGCTTTTAATCACTTGCAGAGATCACTTAAGGCGATTCCTGATTTCTTTGCACTATTCCTACAATGTTCTTATCCCATGTAGTCATTGCTTTACAGATATTTCGTGATGATGATGAGGATGGTATGTGTTTGTTTGCAGTGTGTCAGTGCAACGGTCACAGTCATTGCATTGCAAACACTTCGCGCTGTGCAAACTGCGAACACATGACCACTGGTAACTTCAACTCACTTTTTCAGTTGTCATTCTGACACTGTTAATATCAAACCTCCTGTAAGAAATCTGGACCTCTGCTGTTCTACTCTGTTGATATAGCAGTGGATTTGTGATATCGATAATAGTGTTTAATTCTGTTTATGAATTCATTTGGCATTTAAGACAGCTGAAAAGCAAGCTTTGAACTGTTTGCTGTGCATGTCATGATGATGAAGTGCTTGTTTTTTGCAGGTGACAACTGTGAGCATTGTGTCGATGGGTTCTGGGGACATCCTGTCATCGGCGGAAACTGCACTGGTACGACTGCTACATTTTTTAGTCTCATATCGTTTGCACGCTTCTTTCAACAGAATATTTGTATGTTTTTCAGTGACTCTTGCGTGGAACTAAAATGTCGTCATGTAGTCACAACTGATGGTTGAACGAGATCCAATGAGACGTTGTGTGCAATAGGCTTTCTCACCATGCCTGTCTTGGTCATAGCTCAACAGCAATGCTCTGGCCTCTCGATTCTGGCCATATGTATAAAAAAAACTGATGATGTTGTTATACATGTAGTCTTGTTGATTTGTTGTCAGAGTGAGTGTTTTGACAATTACATGTGGCTCGGTGGCGTAGTGGTTAGGGCGTTGGACTTGCGGCTGGAGATCACGTGTTCAATCCCAGCTGCTGCACTGTTGAGTGCGACCTTGGACAAGTTGTTCACACACATTGTCTAGTGCCTCTGAAGTTACGACGTTATGGCGCTATATAAATCAGTTTAAATAAAAAATAAATAAAAATAAATACCTGTCTGACCACATCAGACATTCTTTGGATCCTAACTGTAATCCAGATGTCGCTTAAACTGTTATCAGGCACTTGCAAACAAGTTTCTGCTTGCATGATACTAGTAAATTGAGTAAATAAGTAAAACAAACCCTATGGTTAGTAGACTCAGTCACAGCCTACATCTCAGGGTGCATTGTTCATCTCTGTTAATCGGACTCGAGCCAGCAGCAAGCCTACACTCCATCTCAGTGGCTGAAGCATTCAGTGACGTGGGCAGTAGTTCTCACCTCAGAAATGACATTGACATGTCAAGTTTACATGCCACTGACCATTTACTCCCTAATCCAAGCTGCATTAACCAAGCACCTCATTTTACCGACCCCAGAGGGACAGCAGGCTGAGTTGGCATTGATGCGGTGTGACATTGACATTAACATTCACGTCCTGAGTAGCTGCAGGTATGCCATCAGTTGGAGTTGTTTGTTCTTGTGGCAAAACCAACATTGATGTTGTGCTAATGTTTGTAGTGTATATGAATGTTGAGTTGCTGCTGCTGTTGACAGCATGCGAGTGTGGCAGTCAAGCTGACCTTTGCAAACAGGACGACGGAGTGTGTTTCTGTAACACTCGTGGTGTCATTGGCGACCACTGCACTCAGTACGTTTCAACCATTAATATTGTGGTAATATTAACCGTTTCACCACTCAATGATAGATTGGTGCAGAGCGGAGAGTAGTGCTAACGGCATCTTGAGTGATGCAGTAACCAGTTTGCTGTCTGAGAAGATGCCTTATCAAGCTCCAAAATGTGAATTGATGTCAGTCAACCTCTGCGGTGTCAGCAATCATTCTTTGGTCAGATTAATTCATTGAATGAGTGTGTCCACTTTGTTGCTATGACATGCAAATATCAGAACATCTCCGTGCATTTAGTATCTTTGGCTTTGAACGTTGTGTGCTTTCTTCTTTATGAGCTCAGATGTGAATTACTCGGGTACGTTGAATCAGTTTAGGTTGCATGCTGTTTTTAATGGTTGATGTGATGTGAAGTATGTACTGATAAGCAATTTTATGTTGTCTTGCAGATGTGACACGGCTCACAAGTACTTTGGAGATCCATTGTCAACAACTTGTTACTGTAAGTTAACTACTGTGACGTATGCTGTTGCAACTGTTTCCCATAATTATGCAGAAATATATCAACATTCGTGTTAATGCCATGATAGCTGATTGTTTTTCTGATTTGGATACTTAGCCACACTACAAGGGCTAGTGTTGTTTAGGCATCAGTGCTGGCATTGGTTATCACCATCATAACAATATCACTTGTACTGCATCGATCTAGACACAAATGTTCTGCCAAAGTCACTGACGCACTGACACGGGAAATATAAGTTAGTAATCGTTAACAGTGGGGCCAGAATAATTGATTATAAACAGTTTCCTGAGTATCTCAAATTGACGGCACAAATGAGACCGCGGTGACTGATGCGAGCATTGCTCATGTAACTTATGCATGTGCATGTGTGTGTTGTGTTACACTGCAGACGAGTTGACTGTTGACTACATTTTCACGTTCAATCTGTCATACGAAGAGAACAAATATTACACCAAGATGAACTTCATGAACACACCACCCAAGGTCTGTCTGCTGATATCTGTGTGTGCTGTCTTTTTAAACTAAATTTCTTTGGTTATATATTACCGTATATTATTATTATGAGTTATGTCTACATATGAACTAAGAATGATAATGTGTCACACGAGACTGATTAAATGAAGAAGGAACTTGGGTTAAGGGACGTTATTATGAAAATTGATAAATTAATATTTACGTAATATGGATTTTTTGTGGGAATTATTATATTAAATGGGACGGATTTTTTTCTGTATGTAAAATGGGAATTCCTCATGAACCTGCCACGCATTGGACTGTATGCATACACAGTGAAAATGATGATGGCTGTTTGAAGTCAGGGTGACCACTTGTCTGAAAAACCTGGAAATGTCAGGGAATTTGAAACCTGTCAGGGAAATGTCAGTGAATTTGCTAACAGTCAGGGAATTGTCAGGGAATAAACCTTGTCATGGAAGAGGGTACCAAAAACTGGTTGTTGCTAGTTGATCTTGTCATTTGTTGCATAATGAAGTCATGTTTAAGTTCATATTCTGATCATTGACATTAACACTAGTAATACAGGCATGCTACGAGTACCACTTAACGTGGGCAAGAGTGTCGCGTATTGTCAGAGAAACGTCGGGGAATTTTGCAGTGTCTGGAGAATGGTCATCCTGTGAAGTACGCTTATTGGTGATGGTGTTTCAAGTGGGGTATGGTCAAAACGGCGACTAGTCAGAACGGCGACAGACCAAAACGGCGACAAGTCAAAACGGTGACAGACCCGAAAATAACCCAGAACAGAGACCGCGTTAGCACGAGATAACACTCGTCACTCCGCGAGTCGCTGTTACTGAGACGGTGATGAGACGGCAGTCTACGTCCAACTAATTGATGTATTACGGTATATATATATACCAGCGATGTCGCCCTACAATTTATATCAGTTTATATTACATTTTACAGAATTATTTCCTATTTATTCAAGAATTACTGCAAGCGGTGGTATCTTTATTTTTTATTATATGGCCTCCTATCCAATACCTGCCACTCGTTTGTACGAGACCGCGTTAGCGCGAGATAACACTGATCACTCCGTGGGTCGCTATTACTGAGACGGTGATGAGACGGGAGTCAACGTGCAAGTCCGTCACTGCTAACTAATAACTGCACTTCCAAAAGTGCACTTTTTGACTTCATGTAACTGAGGACGCTTTTACGCTTATTTTGGACCTGTCGCTTTTTTGACTAATTGTCGCCGTTTTGACTTGTCGCCGTTTTGACCATAGACCTTTTAAGTTGTTGAATTGTGGCACAAATGTTGGTGCAGGCTGATCGTGACGTAGACTTCAACATCAACTGCACTGGAAATGCTACGATGAACATTACTGTCAAGTCCGGTATGCAGCCATTGCTTTGCTCATTCTGTTGTTATTATTATTATTGTTTGTTGTTATTAATTGTGGGTGTATAATAGTTGTATGCAGTAGTGTTGGATTTGCAGTCATGAGACCTGCAGATCTCCGATACAAAGCAGTTCATTCGATCTGTGTTGTCTGGGGTACTGTGTCACCCATTCTTCTAATTGGCTGTCCAGTTATAATAAATTTAATGAATAAATTCCATGGATGCTTCGATGACAGCAAAAATGGCGCATTGCCACTTTCTTGTCGGTAACATTTGTCAGGCGTTCATGACATGTTGGATTGTTTGTTGCTGATCATGTAGTGTTTTGTATGTAGCCGCCGTTCCAGTTGAGCATTTCTTGGTCTTCAATTATCGCTGCACTGAGTACTCAAGAGTGTTTTCACACAAAGACTTCCACTTCGGTGGTGACCACAACACCACATTCTACGTTTACCTGTACAACTTCCGTGCTCCGTTTCTACTTCAGGTGAACTTTGTTGAACGTTGCTACCCAGATAAACAAAACAACCCACTTGATTGTTTTGGTTTTTTTTAATTTTGCTATTTAGTTAACAGTTTTCTTAAACCAAGAATGTCTCTCATCAAGTAGTACAGATAGTATGTGCTTTTTTGTTTGTGTGGGGTGGGGGAAGAGGAAACTGATTTCATTAAATGTATTGAATTTAATTTCTTTTATAGTTGTTGTTGACCGAGTTGAGTAGATTTCTGGTACATTAGTTCTACAACTTATTCTGCAGTGCTGTTCTGGATGTTTTGGCCTTTGTAACTGTCACTTCAGCAATCTTCAATGGTGAATTGTGCTGCTTGGTGATTATTGTGAACCAGGTCATATTACACAACCATTATTTATTCATAATGTCTATTTGCATTTGTATATGCAATTCATATTGGTTATCTGTATTTCAGTTTTTTATGTATTTAGCAGAGTTAATTTATGTGAACTGACTGTGTCGCATTGCAGTTGTATTTCTCGCAAAATGATCAACTTGATCTTCTGAGATTCTTTATTACGTTCTTCAGGTTAGTGATGATGTAACATGTAAACAAATTATACTGTTGCTT
>Ga0056115_1001270_pt1 | contig 11821 bp, 3 predicted proteins | sample WorMetOlspDAHAB1_FD_77007 | JGI IMG/M metagenome (GOLD analysis project Ga0056115, IMG submission 77007) | Marine gutless worms symbiont microbial communities from Max Planck institute for Marine Microbiology, Germany - Olavius sp. DAHAB.1 ... | reverse complement strand
GATATAAGGAGATCTGAAAATAATGAGTTTGTTTTATGGTCGAGGTATAGTCATAGTTAGAGTCAGAGTTCTTAGCACGAAACGCATTGATGTTATGCTGACGCGTGACCACGACGACAATCCATCATTATTTCGAGATCTGCTTCTGTTGCTGGCGAGTTTCACATTACCCGCAGTCACTTCGGAAGCGGTCTTTACAGCCAACGGCTTGAATGATACATACATGTAAAAAAGTATAGGAGAAAGTAATGGGCCAACGCAACCAAAATTATCATGATTATTCGCTGCTGTTAAACTAGTTAGTAACTTTATTTCAACTTTTATTTTTAAGTTGCACTTTTCTTTTTACTTTTAGGTTTGTTAGTGCTGTTGCCCATTACTACAAAAAAACTCCGAGACAGGTGGGGATGATATACAGTAAAATGTTTTGCACTCATCCCTACTCTACTGTCACAGCCCCGTCCGCATCCCCGCCTGTCTGTCTACATTGTTATAATTTTTGTCATCCTTCCCATCCCCATTCACTAATTTTGGCTTTGCATTTTATTTTTCTCCACTTAGTATTTTTGTATGCTGCTATTGTTCTGAGACAAGGGTACTGTAATAAAACATATGTTCAACAGAGTGAACATAGTTCTTCAACTATACATACATGTTTGCAGTCCAATTTTTCCGTTGAATGTCGTTACCGCGGTATTACTGCATCACATTTATCGTCCCCACAGTATTACCGCGAAATTTTCCCCGTCCCAGCGGTAATTACTGGGGTTACCGCGGTTTTGCCGCTTTCCCCATCCGTGTCATGCTCTAGTCGCGGTACCTTCTTGTAGACGGAAGTCGGGGCTGTGAGCAACCAATGAGAGGCCGGAAGCAATTGGAAACGCCAGATCAGAGAGGAAAGTCAGAAGACCGGTTGTTCTCAGACCGGAGAAGATGCACACTCGAAGTCCCGCGTAAAGTCGTTGGCCAGAGTGAATGAAATAGAACGCAGCCGCGATAGTCGTGCTCCAAGCATCTGGATACCGAACATCAAAAAAGTCGTGTGCTTACTTACTTATTAACTGAATAATTTTCGACATGGTCTTCGTCCACTAGCACTGGCGTACCCAGCAGGGTTATGGGGGTTCAAACCCCTCCCCCCATTGACTCTTCGGAAATTTTTATATGAGTTGTATGTTTGCACAAAAAATATTGTCCAAGCTCTGCTCCTATATAGTATATACTAAACAAATCCTTAAATTTTGTACAGGAAAACGTTAAAAATTGTACAGTAATTTCGTATGTTGTTCACCTTCTGGGGACTTCGTTTCTAGACCCCCTGCCGGGGCTTTGCCTCTGGACCCTACTGCATGGGTAACAAAGTCTCGCAGGCCCTCTATATAGCTCGGCCCCGGTTTAGAAAATTCCAACCTGATCCACCACTGTCACACTATCCATTGTAAAATGCTGGACACGCCAGTGGTAGCCGAATTAAAAGCATCTTTAGCTTTCCCCGTTGGTCTCAGCGAACCAGTGATATCTATATCAGTCGTAGACGTACGAGTCAGACGACTAAAGTTCAAAGTTTAAAAAGAATAAACATCATTAAACACGCACAAACTGTCGCGTATACAAACCAAAAAGTATGATAGAACCAGAACAAGTGGCAACGAAGTGCAACGTTTGAATGGCAAAGTGCAATTTGAAAACAATTACACGCAAACCGACAAATATCACACTATAATAACAGAAATGTCAGAAATAGTGAGTAAGAGTCCGCTACAACAAGAATGGTTAAGAAAATATACCAGACACACAAATACCACAATTACCATGCATAAAATACGCATAATTTATGCATAATTTGCATAAATTAGGTGACAGGGACGTACCGACGGTGACCTGTCTTGGCTGAGTCACGGTGTCGAATATGTTCTGGAAGCGCTCGCTAGGGGGCGAGTCGTAGAAGTAAGCGTTAATGACCGACCATAGAATGTACAGAGACCACACGAACGTCATAGAGTTGTACAGCTTGGTGCTGTACACAGACAACATAAATATAGAATTACACATAAAGGTAAAGGTAATTGTTTACTTATATATCGCCACAACTGCCGCCTCAACGGCGATGCCGTCACATACAGGGCCGGTGTACAGCCTATGCCGCAGCCAAAGCCCGCGCTCACGGACTTTGGTCTGTAGCCCTAGTCTGCCGTTTTAATGGTCTCATGACCCTATGCAATATGTACATACATATGAGGTACAGTCATGTCACTAACTGACCTTAGAACCATAATATTTGCAAATCAGTGGACATTATGAATACTTTCGTGCAAAGGTTATTCGCAGACAATGTATAAATATAAAGACCATAATTATATAAATAGTGTAATTCAAGTAATAAGTAAAAAATGACAGGATACTGCCCAGTTACACTTATTCAAAAGGAACGCTCTACACACAGTTCGGAAGTTTTTCAGTTCCAGCAGCCTACTGTCTTGTGTAAACAAGCTAGAAATCTATTATAAACAGCGTTCCAACAGTTTTACTGGCAAAAAAACTGCGACTTTACCTGGACGTATATGTTCCAGGACTTTGAACGGCCTGGAAAATTCAGGGGGAGGGGCAGTGGTCGGAAATTGGTGTTTGGAGTCCGGACCCCGGAAAAATTTTGACATTTGATAGTGCATTTTGGCCGGAAACGGTTCACAAATGCCGCCCATAATGCGTTATTAAAAAATTTAACAATGGGAACGGCGTTCCCCTCGAAATAACCCATGGGGGAAATTCAGGACTTTCCAGGATGCGTGGGAACCCTGACGATGAAATTGAGGATTGTGTACTGACTGCTTGCGGAACTCAAACCAGCCGCGTTTTCGATCGGGGTCTTCAGCACTCGCCAGACAAGGCCGATTGTAAGTAAGCAGGCGGTGAACGGCCAATATGGCGACTCTTCCTGTCTGCAGCAGCCAGTAAAGCTGCAGGTAGGACGTCGGTTTTGTCAGCTGTGACATCAAACTTCCGATCATCTTTACTGAGCCCGAGTCCAATCACCTGCCGATCGATCTACACACATGTTCATTTTTGCTTATTTTTATCAATTCTTCCCACAGTTTGCGGTTGCTGCAGATCATAAAATAGCAGGAAAGGGTGGAATGGAAAGACGAGACACACAGTTTCAGAAAATAAGAAGTTTTACCGAATTTGTATTCATATAGTCCTTACCCTGCTTTCCACTAGAGCAGCAGTGAGACTTGGCAAAACAGCGAAAACAAGAGCGTCATTTAAAGTTGTCTTCGTTGCTGTAAAGCTCACTGTAAAATAATGTAGTTAGGCGAACTTAGGCCTACTACCTTGTTGGTTACCGTCGTTTCAGTTAAGTTCAGTTCGAGAATTAGTAACGCGCATATCTTACGGCTCAGGGCATATTCTTTTTAGAACTGCACAATCTGTCCTTTCCCCTCCCCTTCAAATCATGCCTGCAGGCTGTCCTCTCCTCTCCCTCTCCTTTCCTTCCCTTCCCCTTTTCCGTTCCCCTCCATCCCCTAGAAGGCGCCTTTAAATCCAGCTGAGGATGCGCTGTAAGCTCCCCAGTGGGGTCTGGGGCGGAGTCCGAGCAGAAATCGAAATTCGTGCATTTTAGCCAGCCTAATAATTTGACATCTGGTGACGAGACTTTCCTGGGAATCAATCGACCAATATCACTTCGGAATGCACAATTTTGCATCTTGAACTGCACAAAAATTGGTTCGACTGCACCGTTAGAATATGCCCAGTGTTACAGCCGGAGCAGTCACGATAGGGCGGCCAACAGGACTGGCGGACCAGAAATGTCTTTAGTTGACGAAGGAATTGTCCAGATAGCAACGACGGATCGTGAAGAGGTAGAGAGTTCCAGCTGACAGGTCCAGAGACAGCGAAATTGCCCCGGGGTCCATAGGTTGATGTTGTGGTTCGAGGGACAAACATTCTATACCTTCCAACGTTGTTGTTCAAGTGTAGGCCTATGTTTTTGCTAATAAAACGATTGTGATAGCATTGTGGATCTACCATGCATGAGACAATATCATTTGCAGATTATCATCAATCACAATCGATGACAGTTGAAAACATCGGATCTGTCGACAGATGATTTTGCAGCATCGCTGCGCTTCCCGTTTTAGTGGCGTAATTAGGCCCGGTAAAGATAAACGCATAACACTTATATAGCGCCACAAGCGGAACCTGCAGCTGCAGCGGCGCTGTGGTGTCACAGACAGAGCGAACTTACAGACTATAGGCCGTAGGCTAAGTGACTGGTGACTGGTCCCAACAAAAAAGCGAAAACATAAGCTTGAACGCTGTTCCGCGATGATACGACGGGTAGCCGCAGGAGTCGAACTCACTGTAAACGGTCATTACTGACAAACAACTAGCACCGAGATCATCCTTCACTACGCACAAGCTGACCTGTGCACTGCGTTACTTAGCTTTAAACTGCTTAGAAATCTTAGTCACAATAATGGTGTGTAAGCTCACACTCTAAAAGTTTAGCAATGCTTGTTATTCATCTTAAAATATTGCAAATTATGTTAAATATTCCATACTTACATTCATTTCCGTCGACAATACAAATACGTTTCGACTAAAAAGTAGTTATTTTAGACTTTTCGACAATACAGAACGGTAAGCTGGCGACGTCTGGTGATTATGTCATGTGAACTCAAATGACGCTACATTGCGGCGATACAACAAGCAGTGATAAAAGGGGCAAAACTGAAGTTCGGTCTTTTTTGACAATTAAAAGTAATTATTAAACTAACAAGGTGGATTGGAAACACAATGATACCCGGTGCAATTAAGGGTAAAATGTGCCTGTATTACGAACACGCATAACTGTGAGCCTCTGTGTGAAACATTCCTGACCTCTGGCGAACACAGAAATAAATGAATCGCAAATACTGTGTTCAAAAGATGACGTCTCTGCATTAGGTAATACCTTTCTAGCTCTATCAAACTATAAATAGTCTATATTACTAATATAAATACAACATGTAATGGAAGTGAAAATAACGTGTGTGAAAACTTTTCGTCGAAATCACACAACACCGTTACAAATAAACGCATTCTGTTTTATGTAGCTTCGTATTCCATGGCGACCATCATCGACATTATTCAATATTATCATCGTATGTTGCGTTTATCTTCGTTTGTAGTCTTTCTTTGTTAGGACCAGTCATATTCAATGGCGTACTGACTGGGTCTCCACATAACTTAAACTTTTCTGATGTGACAAAATACCATTACCACTACGCCAAACCAGCCGCTCTGGTTACACGTCCCTACTTTTTGCAGTAGAGAGGACGCCATGTATCGCTCTATTTTTTGGGGTAGACATTTCATTTTTGGCAATGCACCGCACTCATTACACAGGCTTAGATTGCTGTCAAGAGTAGCTAGTAGGACTGCGTAGTTGAAGAACTCCTTATTTTAACAGTAACAGGATTTAGCGACTTGCGTAATGTGCTTTGAGATAATTTACTCATGCAATAATCACAGCTCATTTAACGATGCCACTTAGGCCTGACAGATGTTCCATTGGATGCAGTCATAGAATGATAATAAATGATTCCCCCTGTGCAGTTGTGTTGCTCTACTAATACAACAGTAGTTGATAATTGATGTAGCCTAGCACACATGCACAAAGTTAAACGTGCGCAAACATATAAGGAAATGTTTACATGTCAAACAGTTAAAAACATATAGTGTATGCTAAATTTTGCAGTGTTGTGTCCTTTGACACAACGTTTTACGTTGCTAATTAGGAGGAAAACTGGCATGCCGCATTGTGAAAATCTGTTTCACTCAGTGCCACACGCCCGCACAATTCACCGGTGTTCATTGCAGCAATTTTCACGAAATTTAGTCAGTTAATTCTCAACAACAACAAAAACTATTAAATCGGCTGTCACCAGATGTCAAAGGCTAAAATGCGCCAAATTCGATTTCGGCTGGTGCTCCCCAGACCCCGCCGGGGAGCTTACAGCGCTAAGGGAGCAAATAAAGAAGCGTAGGGCGCTGCAGGGTGGGCCGGCCACCCAAAATTTTGATTGAGTGGGTCGCAATGCATTTGGCCCACCCAATAATTGGCCTGTATGTTCCTCAGTTGCAGCTCTGTATAACTTAGTAAAAAGGCGAATATGCGTAGCAGTAACGGCCTTTTTTGTGGATGATGTGATAAGTTACCAGCTGACCGAATTTTTGCCGGCACACAAATTTCAATATACGGATGTGCAAAATCGTCATTCACTCTTTGTTGAATTTTACATATACCACACAATAATTTCTGTTTGTTCTCCACTTCGAACGTTGTAGCATAGGCCGCATATGTGGCCCACCCAAAACGTTTGGGTGGCGCCCGTTATGGAAAAAAGGGAAGAAACTTAATCGGTTTCCCCCGTCTTTTGTTGCGAATCTACGCCCCTGGTTAGGCCAACAGATATTATAAAGTTAGGCCTGGCCTACTGATTGTTTGACTGATTTAAATGTCAGTATAGTGATCGATTATATAAAGGCCTCAGCTCCTGATGGTTGAGAAAATCACCCCTGCCCACTCCGCTTTTGCAGTTCGCCGATTTCCAGTATAGGCAATAGCAACCTATAGCCCCTCTAAAGCGATTGTTGACCAATGGCATTTTCTGCCGAATAGCATGTCTACACATGGGTGACAGTGAAGTTAACCCCCTCCCATCAGTCTGAAAAGTATTTACCTAATGCTGAAACCTAAATGGCTCGTCTTTTGAACAAAGTATTTGCGATTTATTCGTATTTCCGTGTTCGCCAGAGGACAGTAATGTTTCACAGAAAATGGGTATACAGTTAACTATGTCTGTAATGCGGAAATATTTGACTCCGAGTTACATCAGATATCCTTATATTTGCAATACACCTTATTAGTTTAATTGTCAAAAAGACCTAAATACAGCTTTGTCTGTTTGTCACTGCTATTTGTATCACCGGTGTAGGCGTACATGCACGTAGCATCACTTGAGTGCGTATGAGGGATCACCAGGTGTCGCCAGTTTACCGTTCTGTCAATACTCGATAGTCGAAAAGTCGAAACTACTTTTTAATCGCAAATTTTGTACTATCGACGGAAAGGAATATACAGGGTGGTCCAAAAACTAAGCCACTATCACAAATCATCATTAAATCGTATTAAAACTCGCCATTAAGGATACATTTTTCATCAATTTCGACTACAAAATTAGCACAAGAATGTAAGAAGTCTGTATAAAATATTCTATATGTGACCTAATTTGTAACGCCATCACTTGCTATGTTTGAAGCTGCAATACGGGTTAAATCATCGTATCTGATAAACTCATGTTTGAAAAACAGAAGAAAAGAGAAAATATGGAAATAAAAGAAATATTTAAATAAACCTCCATGTAAAATATCTTTTAGACATAGAATTCACAGCCTGCTAAAGCGAGCGGTACTAGTGCAGTTTAGCTGGGCCACCTCAGATCTGTGGCTTATTCAGCAGAACAAGTTCTACTGAATAAGCCACAGATCTATGGTGGCCCAGCTAAACTGCACTGATACCAAGCGAGCTGATGCCAGAGGAAGCAATGACATCATTTACCGTATCTGACGCATATCGCTAGTTTGCGGGTTAGCTTGGATATTTTTCAGAGGTCATAAAATAGGTCACACATAGAATATATAATACCAACGAATACTATCATAGTGCTTGATTCATGCTTTAATTTGACGAATAAATCTGATCTCATTGATGACAGGCTTTAATACGATTTAGAACAATTTTTTGATCATTTGGTAGTGGTTTACTTTTTTGGGCCACCCTGTAAATATTGGATATTTAACATGCTTAGCAACATTTAAAGAGGAACAACACGCTTCACTAAGCTTTCATAGTGTGCGCTTGTACACTATAATTATGGCGCAAATTTGTCAGCTGTTTTAAAGGCCAAAGAGCACGTCAAGCACGCCAGTTAAACTTGTACTGGTGAACGGTGGTCACGGTATAGAGGCTTCGCGGCGGCTTAAGGCTTCCCGATGTATTCCGAACCAACTCAAGCTTACCTTTTTGTGTTTTTTTGTTGCGACCAGTCAATTATAATTGCGTAGAGTACTACCACGGCTCGCTTAGCTTAACTATGTTGATGTGACCGACGACAATATCACTACGCCCAACCAGCACTCTAGTTACTTAGGCCAATAGCCTATATAAAGTTAGACCTATACTGATCAGTTAGAATCGATTGAAATGCGAGTATAGTGATCGATGTTGTGCAAAAAAGTTGCAACATATATAAGACACAGCAACTTCTTAAATTAATGAGAATGAGTTTTATTTTCGTTGACAGGCTGCTGACCGACAATTCCATCAGCATTATCGACGACCGCGCATTTGCGAAACTTTATCTCGTAAAACTGTGAGTCTGTTCAAGTTGTCGACTGGCCTCAGTAAGCTATACTTGTAGCGAAATGGCGATGCAGCTGGCCTACCAAGACACCCGCATTGAGCTGATGACACCCGCATTTTACAGAGTCAACACCGAGGGCCAACTTGTACGCGTTGTGGACGATACACTCTAGTCTTCGCATGGGTAGGCCCTATTCATATTCATGGAAACCATTTGGCGGTGGGGGCTCTGTCCGAACCCTTCGTTGTTCTGCATGTCCCTTCTGAATGATGAAAATAATCCGCTTTCGCGACGTCTAATCTTGGCATCCCTGCACAGCTAAGTGCACAGCTGTCAGTATAGGCTAAGCCTAGGTTATCTGCCTATTAACTGAAATGAGGGAGCATTTAAGTTTTGGGGTGGAGGACTTCTAGCATATAGGCTAGTAAGCACTGGGGTTAGATAAGTGGGATCCCCAGGTAGGTAAGGAAACCTAGAGACAACTGTCGTTGTGGTCTATACAGGGACCTCGGGGTAACAGTCCAGATAAGCTCCGAAACACCAGATCTGTTGCTTATTCAGTAAAAATTGTTGTGCTGAATAAGCATCAGATCTCAGGTAGAGCAGCTTATCTGGATTTATTAAATATTAGTTTTTGCCTTTTAGGCTGTGTACTCTGTGTACAATGTCTGTAATGTCTGTAATAGGGCCTGAGCAAATAGATTACCACTTAAGTGTTTGTTTTTCGCCCCAACCGCTACATCCAATCCAATCCAGTGCATTCTATTGAGTTTAGACTGTTTAGGTGGGGAGTCTTCAGTTTTGGGTTATTAAGCTCCCAGGCCCATGTAATCACTGATTCTCTATCCCCACGAATCCCAGACATGGGGCTAGAACTTCACAGGGGTTGACGTCAGTTATATTTGCTGCAATCAAGTAACGTTTTTGCTGCAAATGTGCGAACTGACAACTATGGGAAATATCTGACAAAAGCAAATAAGAATATTTTGCTTACATAAGTCAACCGTCCAGCATTCGTCAACGCCTATGTTGATGTCTATACGTTAGCAAGGTACGATCATTTTCACGCGCCGATGGGTTTATCGGGCCGCCTGTAGCCTAACGTACCTGTTATTACCTGTATAAGCGGAGGGTGTGCTAATAGTGTTCCGCGTCGTGAAAAACTGCACCCAGTCATTTCGAAGCTTTGATTCGTTTTATCTTTCACGAATTAACTCAGTTGTAACTGTTTTGTTTCAACTGTTGTGTTTATTACTATATAATTATAAATTCCTTTGTATGCTATACTCTACCATTACTAACTGACTAAGCAATTCCCATTGCTTTGCGAAGACTTTACAAATTTAAAAGTTCGCTCATTCCCTAAGGACTAGCACAATAGCAGTAACCTGAATGACATTTCTTGAACAATATGCTTTTTTCTTTGTGGTATTATATTTATATTGTATTTAACCCAGTCTTTGGCTGCCATACTTCAATAAAGCGTATTGTATTGTTTTGTATTGCATTGTATTGCATTGTATTGTATTTTATTGCATTGCATTGCATTGCATTGCATTGCATTGCATTGTATTGTATTGTATTTTATTTTATTGCATTGCATTGCATTGCATTGCATTGCATTGCATTGCATTACATTGCATTGTATTGTGAGTTAAACTGCATGCAGCACTTCGCCGCAATATCCTCTGCTGGTCAATTAACTATGCACATTTTTTCCCGTGGAAAACATTTCTCCAGGTACAGTATGTCACTTCACAGTTGAAATTATCTCACCCTTCGACATGTCCAATACAACAAAATCATTGCTTATACCCTGTACAATTGTAAAATATGCTTTGTAAGCCCCTAAATTATCAAGTCGCTGTTTTCGTATATCATTTGTTTTAGCTTAAAAAAACTCAGTCACTTCCGCATAAGTTCAGGAAAAATGCATAGTCGTGGTAAGATGTGGTATAATTAAAGTATAGGTTTGCACGGGGCATAGGCCTACATTTTAATTGGCCACTGTACTTAAATTTAAATTAAACTGCACGCATTATATATAAAAAAAACATATTTTTCTCAGTTAACGTCACACACCGTTTAATCCGTATAACATGAAAATGATCATGCACAAATCAACACTCGCGATATAGACCTATATACACTTTGTTTTTCAGTATTTACAGTTTATCACAGATCGCTTTGACGATTCAAACGTTTCAACAGTCAACGAAAATATTTCGTGAATATTTTCAAGTGCGCTAAAAATACGGCGACCAACGCAAGTCAGTAGTGAATGTAAGTAAGTGTTGATTCGTATAGCACGATTCCGTGAAACGGTGACACCTTTAATGCGATCATGTCTCTAATGTCCGGCAAAGAGATGCGTTTTCAAGTCCCGCGCTAAAACGTGTAGACTCGACGGCCGGATCACGCAACGAATCAGGAAGCGAGTTCGGCGACATAGAAAGCTCGGGTACCAAATGTGCGAAACCGCGAAATATTCAGTTTACGACGGCTTCCCAAAAGGTTACAACCATAAATGTAATTGGCAAACCATCCATCTATTTGTATTTGAAGCGCCCGCCTGTGTCAGGGGTTTCACATATGGTCAAAACAAGACTAGAAAAACCTTAGAACTTGCACAGAAATTCGAGAGAACGAATAACTTGGTTTAAATTCACATAATAATTATTACGCAAGCCAAACGGTCCATTGTTCGTTGTTTTTTTTTATATCAGCGAAACGTTTTGTTGTGTTTTTTTTCATTAAAAAAATTCAAATATTGCGTTAGCTATAGGCCTCACGTTAACTCACGCTGTTCACGGGAACGTTTTTTTTTCTGGCGGAAACAATAGGCTAAACCGACCCCACAAAGATTTAACGTCGCTGTAATACCGAAGTGAAAATGTGAAATATGAAAAGACACGAATAATGCAAATACTGTACAGTACTAATACTGTAAAAGGCACGCTCATATATATACGAAATCGGTGACTAAAAACACTCATCCGTGCTGATGTCACGGGACAAAGCAGTTCTCAGGCTAATGAGCGGATAGAATTATTCTCTCAAATACTTCTATCAAATTCGTGTACATGTTCCTATTTCGATGACCGGGTGATTAGCCTATAGCACTTGAGCAGGTTTTCATGGTGATCCAAGTTAGTGTTCTGTCTCCGAAGTTTGGAGCAGAGGCTGCGGATCTTCTCTTTTGGGAAAGAGGCAGTTCGACCAGCACTCAGTGGGACCGTGTGTATCCTGGAATAGTAAAAAAAGTCAATCGCGTTTTCTGGCCGAGTGTCGTAAACGGCGACAGAGCCGGGGTGGATAACTGCAGGAATTGTCGGAGGGGGTGTTGTATAGACGAGGGGCTAAGAGGCGGATCCAGGAATATGTGTTAGGGGGGGCGTCCCCTCCGTTTC
>Ga0056115_1001269_pt1 | contig 11821 bp, 5 predicted proteins | sample WorMetOlspDAHAB1_FD_77007 | JGI IMG/M metagenome (GOLD analysis project Ga0056115, IMG submission 77007) | Marine gutless worms symbiont microbial communities from Max Planck institute for Marine Microbiology, Germany - Olavius sp. DAHAB.1 ... | reverse complement strand
TAATAATAATAATATGCTAGCTTATAAGGCGCCAGTATGTCAAAGGACCTCAGAGGCGCCGTTGCCACAAAGCCACTGATGGCAATCATTGTGAATATTCTAAGTACCATGTTTTACAGCAAAACGATCAAAATTTAGCATTAGCTAACATGACCGTGAGTGACGGCGTCAGTCCGTCGCCCAAGAGGGGGGGGAGGGCGGACATCATGACGTGGACATCAGCCACGTTATAAGCGATGAGCACTGAAGCAGACACGAGCCTTGATCACTGTGACCGACATGAGTCAAATATTCGTGATAGACATACACACGCACATTTGAAGGTTTCACACAATAATACCAGGAGAATAAATAACGCAGACTAAATTACCGTCGTTAAAGGATAGGCCTGGTCGTAATCGTAATAAAAATAAGCACAAGATCAATGCTATTAAGTAGTACGTACAGTAAAAGCACCAAAGGAACGCTTGATCACAAGCAACTTTAACAAACTGATTTATAAAGCGTCATAAGGTAGTAAATTAAGAGGCGCCGTTTCGTCCCAGAGATGGCCGAAACCATCTCCGGTACTCATTGTACCTACCCACGGAGGGATGTCGAGGCTGAGTGGGCCTGAGTGGCCTGGATAAATACCGGGATGGTAGACCGGCCAAAGGTATAGTTCTTAACTATACCTTTAAGTTCGTAGCTTAAACCGAACCGAAACTGCATGGTATAAACGAGAATTGATACTTCGTAATGTCGAACATTGCTACGAGAGTGTATCAGACAATAACAAAGAGAAAACACTAAGCGTTAACCGGAAATGCGCGCTGTAAAACGGTGTACGTTTACTGTTATGCTATTCCCGTTACTTCCTTTCGATGACCGCCAACCAGACCTCGCCCCACGAAATTTTCACAGGCCGCATATTTTTTTCCGCCGCCCACAAACAGTGACAAGGCATATACTGATTGGAAATCAATATTATTTATTTTTGCACCACGTGTAGATCGTCACAAATTACGTGCAGAAATGTCTACGTGAATTTAGCGAATATAAAAAAAACGAATATGGCGTGGACATCACAAAGCGCAAATAATCTGTCATAATCCGCTCAGCCAGTAATGACGATAGTCAGTGTGACAATGTCAGACAGAGTGAACAAAACGATAGCGTGTATAGAGGCCTGACATAATTGCATAACGCTGTGCGCGAATCCTCTTCATATATATTACACTCAATCAATTTTTGTACTTGAAAAAGTCTAGTTGTTTCGAGACGTTTTCAGTCTAACGTTTGATCTGTGGTTCTCGATTCTTTTACAACCATCATGCTATTCTGTCCTCTGAAACGGTAGTTCGATAGCACGTGACGATGACATACGCTGTCGTGCAGTAGAGCTGACAATGGGTAAGGGGTCATCGGGTCATAATGGGGTCACCATTACGGGATGTGTCGTGGGTCAGTACCTGCGACACATTGACTAATGACAGAGTGCATCAAATTTATCCCAACATTCATAGCTAAATGTGGTTCAGTTTTATGCACTGTTTGTGTCAAGCCTAAAAAAACAAAGCGAAGCCCTGCAAAAAACAGCGTTTTCATCCAAACTTTTACAGATTACAGAAACCTTCAACGGCGATTACTCTGCTTCCTTCCCTTAGCACATTGTCCTTAATCGGTTAGGCGTACAGTACTGTACACGTCGATACGACATTACTGTACAGCTATCATAATCACTGAGAAGGTACTAGCAAGGGGTCATAGGTCATACAGGTCAGAGACCGAACGTTAGGTTTGTCACCTATCAATCAATCAGTACTATTTTATTGTGCTCCCAAAAGTTGACCAGAGAGCTGGCCAACTTTGTCTGCCGCACAAGTGCTAGGTCACATGTTAACATTATCAGCTCTGCAGTGCGGAGTTCGAAACTGTTTTTGTAACAGTATAGGCTGATAGTGACGTCATTTGTCTACAATAGTTACCGCCGCCATATTGAAGGAATACTACCGGGTGACCCAAAAAAGTAGCCACTACTATATTAGAAAAAAATCATGTTAAATCGTATTAAAGCCTGCCAATGAGATTAGATTTCTTCATCAAATCAAGTGCTGTATTATTGTCCGTTGGTATTACATATTCTATGCGTGACATACTTGTCTGACCTCAATAACTATGCCTGACCCGCAAAGTGGCGATATGCGTCACATACGGTAAATGATGTCAGCGCTCCCTCTGTATCAGCTGGACTTAGCAAGCTGTGAATTCCATTCCTAAACCATCTTTAGAAGTGAGATTTATGTAAAAATTATTTGAATTTTTGTTTTTTCTATTTTAATGGTTTTCAATCACGATTTTGACATATACATTGATTTTTTTTGTATCGCAGCTTCAAACACAGCGATTGATGACGTCACAAATTAGGTCACACAGAATATTTAATACAAACATTATATTCTTATGCTCATTTTATACTCAAAAGTCAAAACTGATGAGAAATATAGCCTCACTAACGTCTTTTAATAATATTTAATGATGATTCTTGATAGTGACTTACTTTTTAGGGCCACCCTGTATGATGCCGCAGTCTAATGTCGTAAACCTTCGTAGAGTTGCGTTTAAAAATTGTTGTGCGTGCGAAATGCACGAAATGTACGGCGTGAGAATAACCATGGCACGAGAGTTCTAAGATTTTCGCATTTTACGCGTTCCTTGTTCATATCACGGATACCTCCAACCTGGCGGCGAGGTTTTTCTGCCGTTGTTTAGTTTTCTTTTTCAGCTGTAGGCATTTTAAAGGATATCTATTTCACATGATTTGTTATCATTTATTATTTGAACTGTTATACATGGTTGCTGCTGTTTATTTTAGTTTATTTCACAGCCTATGTCTCTTGTTGCTCTCTGTCTTGTGCTCTGTCTGTCAGTTTTTTCTCTTTTTTTCTTTTTTTGTTCCATTATAATTATACTTTTTTGTGAAGTAGAACATTGACTACTGTTCTATTGATTATAGGCAGCCAGCTAGTTGAACTTTGTGTTTTTCTTGTGACGTGCCATTACATGATATATGTTTGCAATTTAAGGTGAAAGTATGGCAAAATAAATTGATTTGATTTGATTTTGATTTGATTCAATGACGCCACTGCGCCTCATGTATAACGAAGTTTCATGACAGTTGGCTTGTCGTCCGCGTCGGCGCTGTCTTCGTCGACGTCTTCGTCGATTTGCTCTTTGACGACGTCTTTGCTGAGACGCGATGCTAACGGCACGTGTCCTCCGTCCAGCTGCTGCTGCTGCTGGTGCGCCCGCGAACTGTACCAGTCGCGGTTCGCCTCCAGATTAGCAAGGATGTCGCTGCAGTCGGGATCCACCAACTCCGACCACGTTTCCCACAGCGGATGCACGATGTAGTCCATGAAACCGATCTGGTAAACGCAACCGCGAGCAAACTCAGGGGCGGATCCAGCAAAAAAACGCGCCGGTTTACGAGTTACGAGAGTGAGGATCTGATTAAATTTAACAAAAAAAATGCAATCGAAAAAAAAACACAAATCAGCATACTTTTCACGTCGCAGTAGTCTGAACAGTGTACTGTACTATAAACTTAGTTCATTTCTGTAAAACTGTTAATCCTACGAATGGCGTTCACGGCAGTCGCTAAACCCACGCGTGGATCGCTACTGCATATGAAACTTTCGTCGTTCGTGCAGAGCTCACGGCAAATGGTGAGTAATTGCATGTCGATGGTGATGATGACAATGATGACGATGACGATGACATGTCTTGACAACAATCGTGACACTGTGACCCGGACTCGTTAAGTCATGACCCTACCGTACTGAACTCAACTGGTCGGCCCATGCAAATAGCTCGTGACTCCTGGCTTGTTAATTTCTGCCCTCGAAGTCGCTTTTAAGTGCCTGTTAAGTGTTGGCGGCGCTTAATAATACTTCCTTACTGACAGTTACTGGCATCGTACGAGAGATTCTAGTCACACGACAATGAACTGAAACACCGAATGGGAACTTAAAGACGGAAGACACAGTTACGATTAGATTGGAAGAGCAAACAAACTGGTCTTGTGGCACACAGCTTTAATCTTAGATCCTGCTGCATACTTAGGCCTATCTCGAGGATTTTTCAGTAATTGTGGTACAGCAATTTTCGTATATTCGAATACAATTTCTGCCACCGACAAAGCGAACGACGCCCAACAGTGTCAATATCCTTCTTCTGTAGTGATGCGCCGTATATTATAATTTTCCGAATGCGAATATTCGGCTGTTTCCAGTAGCCGAATACAAATCTAGTGAAATAGTGAAAGGTTGACACGTATTAAAACTGCCTCCTTCGACTCATCTTCTGCGGTAATTTTAAAACGATTCGTGATTCTGTCTTTGAGATACGTATCAGGTTGCCATAATATACATTGGCTAAGTGGTTTTTGCGCTAATCCTGCTGGATCGAACTTCTTTTCAGAGCGTTTCGTAAATTTATGGAACGCCTTGTCGGTCCATCAGTTCGACATTGCGTCCGTGGCTAAAATTAAGCGCTCACTACAGAGTGTTAAATAACCTCTCATAAATTTTGAACTAAAAAAATTTATTCCGTTGTCGTATATTCCACTGTATTTTGTGTTTTATTTGTGACAACTATAGGTGCAGATGCTGCCTTGTTGATCTAGCCATCTCTTGGTCGCTGTTCGATCATGTCTTTGCTATTCTTGTATGTTTTGATGTCTAATAACACGAAATAAAACAGCTGTTATGTTTCTCAGTTTACTCTATATAGGTTTAGTTGTTAGCTATACTAATGCAACTAAAATGTCAGTATAATTTGAATGCATCTACATAGGCCTATATATAAGTGCACCTCTGTGCCTTAATAATTAATATAATAAAACGACAATTTATAAGGCGGAGTAACATGACTAGAGTCACTACAAGGGCGCCGTACAATGTTCGCTGCTCGTACTCTGGAAACAGTTGTTAGTCAGTGAAGTAGGAACGTGAGAAAAGATGTGTCTTGAGCATGTTTTTGAAAGTTGATAATGTAGGTGCCGAACGAATGTCCAGTGGTAGACTGTTCCATGCCCGATTGCCGAGTTGTAGCCTTGCTGTTCTGTTCCACTGTTATGCAAATTTGCATATTTTCGTGTTGCTTGAACGAAATAAATAGAAATGTAATTGGGAATGGAATATGCGCACGTTTTTTACCACTCTGTATCGTTTTTCGATTTTTCAAAGCAATAAAACACCAAGCAACCCGGCAGGTTCGTGGTGAGACTTTGTAAACAGCCTATGGAGATGCGCAACTGCGAAATATTTTCGCATGCATTCGAACTATTCGAATTTTTTTCAGAACATGAATAATCGCGCTGTGGCTACTATTTGGCCGAATAACGATAATAATCGACTATTTGGCACATCCTTATCCTTCGAAAATGATTACGACTATTGTGAATCCCGCACCCGCACTCTTGTTTATGAACAGGACCGACCAAATTCCTCTGTGGACGACAAATCATGTTGTCGCTTGTCGCGGCTGTGATCTGATACGTCGACGGAGAATCGGTTACACAGGAATCCTTGGCTGATCGCATTCGCGAAGAGGAGTGCCGAATGTTAGTGTATTTCTCCCTCGACAGAAGCCGTGCCTGCATGGCGGCAAGGCTCAAGTTCGTCGGTGTAATGGCGCCGTTAACGTCGACTGTGTATTGCTGTCGGACAGCGGCGGCTCCAAGGACAAGCGCAATACGGCTTGGCTCATTATCTGGTATGACGGATAATGATGACTGGGATGAAATACGTTGACTATTTGGTCTTAGGTCTACGGAGACGTTGGAAAGGTTGCAGTTGTGGAGTTTAGAGGAAGGAAGAAATAAGTCGGATTTAAGTGAGGTGTTTAAGATGGTAAAGAAGGACCTCCAAAGAATGGGATTAACCTGGGAAGAGGTTGAAGCATCAGCCCAAGACAGACATTCGTGGCGTCAACGTGTGGCCCTATGCATCGGTGATGCTGGATGAATCAAGGCAAGGCAAGGCAAGGGTTTAAGACGATAAAGGGTATATTATCAGCGATTTTTTAAATTAGAATCAAGGATGTATAGATACTCGAGGGCACAATGCAAAACTACATAAAGTAAAGAGCAATAAGGATGAAATTAAGCACTTTTTTCTCGGAGGGTTGTTGAGCGATGGAATAACCAGGAGCAGAACGTGGTGGATGCGCTGAATATAATCAGCTTTAAAAATAAATCGAAACAAATTCGAGAAACTAGGATGGATTTTTTATGGATTCCCGCTAATGAGCTTCACCTGTAACTTAATCACAGTTGAGGCCACACCAGGTAAAGAACCAGGCAAGGTCGAAGACGCCAAACAAAGAGCAGACAAAACGATTTATCGGGGAAGAAATTTTGCTAAAAGAATCAGGAAAGGTAGGGTTAGTGGTGATGTTAAAATAAGCCCGGCACTTTGAGAAAGGCGATAGTACGCAGCGGACTGATAATAAACAGCAGAGAAACTGGAAGTGAGAATGATGATAGTGGATAAGTGTGATTTAGAAACGTTTTCTGATAACGGTTCACCCATTTACTTTCAAAAAAGCTGTAAACGAGTGACGTTATAAAGCAGACAAGTTAATAATAGTTAATGCACACAAGTTAATAATATTGCTTTTATGGCCCTCGGGTTAAAGCCGTAGGCACTAAACGCTGAAACTAAAAAAGTAAATAACTGATTTGCAATATGCTAGTCGGCTGTGAACGTGTTCTGAACAGAGACTGCGTTAGTTCCTTTGCTCGCAAAGCCACTGATAACTGCTGGAACAGGAACGTGGTCTCTCTGGAGTTTCCGGCCATGTCGGCCGCCCGCCTTCCCAAATATATTGTCGCCGATTATACAATTTTAACCTATTGTAGGCTACTGCCGATCATCGCCGACCTGTGACTGTTCCAAGGATGCGTTATTTCGGTCACACATCGCGCTGACGTCGAGTCCTTGCTCGCGTTCAAGGTCACCTTGACGAAAAAACTCCTCCAGGACGCGGTCCGTCCACTGCCGATAGAGATACAGCGGTTTCGTTGGGTTGCTGAGATCAGCGCAGTGCACCAGCGTCTTCAACACCTGATCAACAAATTAAGTAAGTAACTAAGTAAGTAAGTAATTGATTTATTATACACGAATCCAACATATCATTCAGCAGTATAAATTGACAGCAGAGCTTGACGACAAGGTATGCTGAGTGTCTAACAGTCGTAAACGGAATTAATACAAACACAAAAAGTAAACATACAAATGTAAAATTAAACGCAATTTAAAAGCAATACAGTGAATCACTACAATGCAAGAAAACGTAAAAGCCGTAGAACCCGAGCAAATTACTTGCCAAGACGATAATAGTAACAGTTACAATTACGTAATAGTCATTTTGGCAAACACCTGACCACGGCGTCCGGCGACTTGAACGACACATCATTTGTGTAAAAGTCACTTGACGTATTACGCAAAGATTCGATTCGGTGTTGACGAACTAAAATTTCATTTCTGCCGACGAAGAACCGGACCTCTAGCTATTCCAAATTTTCGCTTTTAGCCTTTGGTTTTTATATCCGTCGAGATCTTTGCTGCAAAGCCCCGAAAAGCCATTATTACGACCAATAGCATTTATCACGGCGCCGTAAAATGGCTAATTTATACACGAATGATGCGACGAAGGCTCAGTGACAACCATCAGTGATCACGTCCATCGCTAGAAAGAAACGAATTCTTTCATGCAAGAAACGTCATGGTGCCGTGCTGTTTAATCTAATTTATTTACGACGTAATTGCGCGCATGAATTGCGTTATAAAGAACGCAATTTTGTGCATTTCTATTTGTCCAGTATATAGATCTTTCGTTATCATTTATCGTGCCAGCGCCTTTTTAGCGTGCTGTTCTACACAAAATGTACTCCGCCTCCGAAATGACCTATATTGTGTCGGGTGGGGCGTTAAATTCTACTAACTCAACTCAACACAAAATGTACATTTCTAAATGGATTTGTGCAGTTGTAAAATAAAATTTTTGCAGTTAAACTGTTGCGATTTTGTGTCAGCAGAAGCATGATTTTCAGCGCCAAATGCAGCACTAAATGTTTGGCGGAATGGAAAGCCAAGTAGATTGTGCCGTTCGAGAAAAAAAATTGCCCGGCTCGCGTAAGCTGCAAAACAGTACTTAGACAACCTGGATTCTGTCGGCGTATGTCTCGAGACACAATACTCCGGACCCGGCAATGCGATTTGTTTCGACCATCGTCTTCAGATCAGCAACAAGTCCCATGTGTTTTGTCATGTCCGTTGCTAGTACCTGCATGCGTGCACGACATTGTATACGTCGGCGATCGAATCACCAGTCACCACGTGAAATTTGCTAACGTAGTTCTCGTTGCGAGTTTGTTAAGGTTATTTGTTGAGGTTAGCTAAGTACGTTACTTAAGAGTAAAACGCGTTGTTATCGCCTCTACTGCATTGTCTCCGTCTTCCTGCTTTGTACCTTTTTCCTTTAATGTCGTTTTATGCAGTGTCGTAGACATACAAGGTGTGTAGGGTGCGTCAGGAAAATGCATATTTTTTGTACCTGATTTCTGAGTTATTTAGGCCTGAAAATAAAAAAAACCGGCACCCTGAATGAAAAAGAACGACCTCTGTCGCAAATTCAGGACAAAACGCCGCTGGTTTGATGAGGAAAGTAAAGGTATTACTTCAACGGAGCAAACTGGTCAAAGCCTCTGCATAATCATCCGGTCGAGACTGGTCCATTTTGCCATGTGTAACACTGCCATTGCTAACGTTATTAAGTACCAATATGCCAGCATTACTAGTTTTGCGTCTTCATTATGTCTAAACTATAGTACCACGCGAGAAATCGATGTTGTTCGTGTTAAAGATTATGCGCCGGGCGACAACACTATGCGTTACAGGGTTGTACAATTTTCCAAGAGATTTCTGCTTCAGTTATGGTTTTTATCCTCGGTGGACTCACTAGAAATAATCAGTTATCCATCATCTATATTTCCTTGTTGTTGCTCCGCAACAGACGAAAGTGAAAAAACGATGTTGCTTGTTTTATTTTAGTCGGACATCGACAAACTAACCTCTTTCTCCTGCTAGTCAGTCCTTAGTCCACGCAATCTGTCGACCGTGGCCAACCAACCAACCAATCGACAGAAATCGATATAGCGCCTCATATAGCGCACGAACAGTAGCGCTTAAAATGTAAAAGCTGAACATGAAAAAGAAGAAATAAAATAAAATAAATCGACAAAAGAAAATCTTCACACACCTTAAATACATTTCGAACCCAGGACCGTAACCCCACGTAACACATGCACAAGGTAATGTTCGTATGTTCATCTTAAAAGTGACGTTGAAGCGACGAAATACCATTTCAATGACGATTCTGCGCAGCGTCTGGTATGACTTGGCGGACAGATTGCAGAAGATGTCGGCACCTTCGCTCTGCAGTAGCTTAAAGGCGACGGCCAGATGATGGTTCTCCAATACCGACTGATCGTTGTACATCAGCGCCAACTCGAGACCTACAGTCAATTTACATCGTTTTCAGTCTCCTCATTTTTATGCAGTTTGCGCCGTGGCTAGAGCATACATTTCGCAGCAAATGTTGTCGCTCAGAGCACTTTTTCTATAATTAATTAACTCTCATATATGATACATAATATAATAAAAATTAATTATTATAAAATCTATAGTGTTCAGTCCACAGATGTGTAGAGCGACCATGCATTACAACGTCAGATGAAGGGATGAGAGACAGAAACGATAAATATAACCACATTTACGATAGGAAATGTCAGAAACCTCGCGAAATAAATATAGTTAAGTTTATGAAAATTATCGTACGTGTATGCGGTTAATGTGGATACGATATGCTTGTTAATCAGTGCATTTTAAGTCTTTCTGTGGTAGATATATTCAGTAGAATATTTCCCTTACTTCTGTCAGACATGAATTTAAGCACATCATTCAAAAAATAGTAAGTGCCATGATATGTTCGGTGGGTTCGTGCGGTATGGGGCAAATTGCAACCAGGCATAGGTTATACATACATTTCTATTTACGCTATCAGTCCAAATTGGGTACAGACGACAGACAACACTTATACAGCCACAGGTATGACAACAGCTCTGAAATTTAATTGTGTAATAATACGTAAGAAAGGAACCAAATATACCTGAATCAATTAGATATTGACTTGTGACGCCCGGGTGGTCGACATCGTGGATTGCTGATGCAAATATTATTGCGATTTGTTCCAGTTCAGTGAACACATTCTGAAGTATAACGACAATGTATCGGAATGAGTCTCATTTCTGCGGGAAAAGTTTCCGATATACGACGACCAGCGTTTAAAATTTGATCACAAAAATTTTTTACACCATGGCCGCAAAAGTGAGTCCGTGACACTTTCATCAATAAACATTTCTGTTGTTTAACATTATAAATAAGCTTTCACGGAAACGTGAACAGACGTAAATCTGAAATGATTGTGTGATTTTTTTTAATCGAAATTGGACATTATCTTTTATTCCAGAACTCAGTTTTAATGTGACCACGAATGCGACTATGCAGAAAATGGCCTAACCATGAGCACACGTCGTCACATTGTTAGGCAGCAATTAACAGAAACCACCGCTCCGTGATTACAGCTGTATTTGGACACGTCCACAACGCGGCTGATTTCAGAACAACTTCCTGACATTTCTGACGACTAGAGCGTAACTAACGTTAAACGGTTTAGGATTCGCGTTCGCTGTCATCCGCTTTTATTTCGCTTTTACCGTTTTTCTATTCTTATATTTTCACATTGTTAAGCGCCGCCCTCCGTATTTGGTGGGGGTATGCAAATTTGATAGATAGACAGATTGATTGACTGATTGATTGATTGATTGATTGATTGATTGATTGATTGATTGATTGATCGATTGACATCGAAAGCAGATACCCGAAGAGCGGGCCGTCGAAGCAGCACGTTGGCAGATTGCGCGACGTCGGCAGCGTGAATGTTGTTGTGATACGGATTCGAGGCGGAGTAATGACTTTCCAACAGCGTCAAATAGATGACCAACGTTCTGGGCACCAGCTTCAGCATTCGAACTGCGTCGATGTCCTACAAGACGACATCATAAATACAAGAGATTAATGTACAAAACCGCAGTTAATACGTTAGTTAATGGCGTCATTACACACCAAAAAGAGAAAATATCAAAACAGTGATATTACGCAGCACGACATTGCCTAAGTGTCAATGTATACTGCTGAGCAATATCACCTTTTTTGATATTTGCTGTTTTTGGTGTGTAATGACGCCGTTAACCAGCGTATAAGACTTAAACTGTGGTTTTGTACATTAATATTTGCTGTATTATTAGCGACTTTCGCCCAGTGATTAACTTCAGTTACATTAGTTCGCCAGTGCTAAGTCAAAAGGTTCTCCTAATGTCCGCCGCTTGCGTATCACATTTTTTGAAGCTATCCAACTAAACAGCACATGGGATCACGGATGATACGGCGTATACTATTTATAGCATCTTGGGAATTACTGCGGCTGTGTATTTTCCAGTGATTAAGCACTATATTCGGTACAGAAATTCAGTTTTGTTAAGTGTATATGTCGCAAATTTGTCGAGTATGGAAATGTTTGACCTTGGCCCCACGTTGGGTGCCAGTATCGCATACTTATCGCGTACGGAAGTTCCATGAGTGGGCTCCACATCAGGCGCCACTGTCGCAAATGTGTCGAATATAGATGTATTTGAAGTGGGTGCCAATATTGTACT
>Ga0056115_1001268_pt1 | contig 11824 bp, 6 predicted proteins | sample WorMetOlspDAHAB1_FD_77007 | JGI IMG/M metagenome (GOLD analysis project Ga0056115, IMG submission 77007) | Marine gutless worms symbiont microbial communities from Max Planck institute for Marine Microbiology, Germany - Olavius sp. DAHAB.1 ... | reverse complement strand
TTATTATTCTGGCTTTTAGTATGCGATTCTTGGAACACACCTATGTTCAGCATGTAATAGGCGCACTACAAATGGTTATGATGAGGACGATTACAATGATGGTGACTAACAGAGCGTTTCTTCAGCTTGCTGTGTCATTTATCTTTTTTCCATGATTTTTTTATATTTGTTGATTTTGTTGATGTATATTTTTTAACTGTATGTACTCGCAGCTTTATGTGTGATAAAAGAATGATGATAATACATCGGCAGCGGTAGGGAGCCCACCTGCGGAGCGTGTCGTCATTTTCGATCAGCCTCGGTTCGTCACGAGTCTCGTCAACCCTTTCCAGACACTCGTCAAAAAAAGCAAGACTCGTGTCTTTGTCCGAGACGAACGATCGTTCCTCAATGAACCGACTGAACGCCTGCATCTTCATCAGGTGTGCGTAGAATTTGTGGTACGATTTGTCGCGGCTCTTCAAAAAGCCTGCAAACATCGCCACAGAACAACAAACGTTAGCGAAGAAGACTGACGCACAGACAGAGAAGTCTGTAGCGAGAGAGCTCATCCCCTTTCAGCCGGCAACGGTTAGACTCAACAAAGCAGGCATAAAACCCATACAGGCCGAATGGCTGGCTCAAATAAAGAGCCAGCGCCTTAACTGACTTAAGCCAGAATGCCAGCAGTCCTGGAAACAAGGCCAACTCCTATGCAGAACTCGCCATTTCTGCCCCATCAGTGGCTGAAACCTTCACAAGTACTGGTAGCACCTACCCATGTAGGGATGGCCAGGCTGAGTGGCCTGGATGGCGATGGTAAACCCGCAAAAGGTGGTCGCCGATCTCAGTACTAACCGGGCTCAAGATAGCTTAACTTTGTTGATATGACCTATGCCAAGATCACTACGCCAAACCAAATATGCCAAATACTGCTTGGCTACCAGACTAACAGCAAGGAATGTGGGTTACGAAATGGCCTATACTGTGTCGGGTAGAGCGTTAAAAAATTAAACTCTACTCACTCACTCACTCACTCACGGTAAAATGACTACATGATGAAGCTTAAATACAGTCCAATGATTTCGCAAAATGTTATAGTTCACTTCAGTGGCTGAAAACACGAGAGCCAAAAAAATGCAATGTTTAATGTTAATTGTGCACAGAAACTTCTCAGCAACATCTGAATCCAGTCTGACACTCAGAGACAGGCTATTGTGGATATATGGTTGAAAGATCTTAGACAAAATAAGTTTTCAGCTCAGAGTGAAAGAGTGATGAAAGTGACAGACGCTGTCATGATTGCACGTCAAAACATAACATAAATTAAAACTACAAATTATTAAGTTAAAAGCGTAAAAAAATAACCAGATATTGGTAAAACGAAGCGACAGTTCTAATAAAGTACAAACGAACAAAAAGCTAATAGTCAAAGAGTCAAAACTCGCCTTGAATGTCAAAAAGGGAGCTAACGTCGGTAGTGTCTAGAGTCGGCGCCTTTGTAATCGGAAGCAGGAAACCATTGTAGCCTTTCAGAAGAGTGGCCATGAATCGAAGGAACGCCTCTCGAATCAGCATCTCCATGTGCATCTGTTCACAACAAACCATTCATTGACACTACATGTAAATTATTATTTAGTTATTATAAACATCTTACACAATGTACAAAATGGTCTAGCTAATATTAAAACATAACAAAGCAAAAATTAAACAGTCAAACAATAAAGATCCGAACACAAAGAGATCTCTAAAAAAAATTATACAGAAATATGCTAAAATGAAAAACAAAAAAATTAAGTACGAAGCAATACAATGTTAACAAAATGTGGAGACAAAAACAAACTTTAAATGACACTAGAACGGCATTAAAAGAAAGCCACCAGTAATACTACCTGTGATGCTCCAAATATTATTATCACTGTAATTATGTTCTGGGTCACTGTCTTCTCCGACATTTCAACATATATTCATAAATGGCTTCTTGTGAAGGAGTATCGTACACCGCGCATCGGCTCAGCCCTTCGGTCCTCGCCATCCGCCTCTTTGGACAACTTTGCACGAACACACAACCCAATTGTCGGCTCGCCCTGTGGGCCTCACCTTCTGAGCGTCGCAAATGCCCAGTCCCCACTTTTTTCCCGTTCGATATCCGCCTGGCGGTCTCGGACGTGCCGCGCTCGTGTGCTCAAATAGCTAATTTTCAAGTCACTATAATAAATGCCTTATCAATAACCAATAAATAACCTTGATAACAAGCAAAAGTTAATAAGTTGATAATAAAAATTGATAAGCAATCAAAACAGAGTTCGTGCACCTTGTCCAACACAATTCAAAGCCTGTTGCAGCCTTTTCTTTCCAGAATTTAAGGCCCCTGATCCACATTCAATCGACATGCCAAGTATACCAAGTAATCAGTTCTTCTACCAATATAAGCTAACAATATAAGCTGCCGTCAACATATGACCTGCTTCCATTGAACGTCTGACTGGCTCTAGCAAAAATTCCAAACATTTCAAGGCTTCTTCTCGTTTTTGAAATGGAATTAAAGTACTTTTTGCGTGTTTTAAAATCCATGACCAATGGTGAATTCAAGGCTGGCACAAGAACCCTGTCAAAAACAAAGCAGATGCAAAAGCGACACTAAAAATTGACCACTTCACCTTCTTTTTCCATGTCCTGGAATCGTGATCGACCGGCATTGTATCAAGCCACAGTTCGCTTGATGATGAAGTGCACGACGAAAACGAGTCTTGGTGAAGCTGCTCGTAAAGTCTTTCCAGCGTCGTCTTCAACACTTTCGTTGCTTTCTGTATCACACACGAGATGTAAAGTAGTAACTCCTGCTGGCTTACATTGCCTTACAAATTGCCGGATAGATTTCAACGAGGCTCAGCGATTAGGACTTTAGTCCTTGGCTGGCACGCTCTTCTTGCCCTGAGCCTGATCTATGGTTGACAGGTGAGCATTTTGTTGGTAAACTGTTTAAATGGTGTCCGTTACAATTTGTCTATCGAGATTTTAATGCCTGGAAATTTTCGACAACATATCCAACCTCGAAATTCAGGAATTTGACAAACCCCTATTTCGACAGAAGAACACATGTATCTTGTTGTTACTTACTTACTTAACTGCGGGTTTATGATTATGCCGCAAAAAAGTGGCATTTGTGGGAATTTACCTCAGCCCTATGTGTTAACTAAGTGTAACGAATGACAAGCCTGTAAAATGCCGTTTGTTTTTGCTTGAAAATGGATTGGGGAAGCAGAGATAGTTTAGTAATATTTAGATATCTTTTCTACAATCTGTCCCTGGGATAGAGATTTGCCAACTTGCCAAAGGCAGTATTTCCCATCAAAGAAATCATGCAACTTGCATGACATAAGTGCGTATGATATGCGATGAGAAAATTCACCTTAGGTAGATGCAACATCCGTACCAAATGTCCTTTCCTGTCTTCCAAGCTATGCAGCACAATGTAATAAAAATAAACTCTACTATACAAGTTGCCACAATAAATGCATTTAGACAAAATACAGCTTTATAAATGTTATGTCAACTTATGTCAAAATTTGGTATAAATATTAAGTTTAATGACATTTCCACTTCAAACAGTAACAACCACTAGTTAGTGAGCAACTGTAAAGCAAGAGATGTTTGGTTTATTTGAAATTATTTCATATAGCCACCACAAGTTGGATTAGTTTACAAATAGGTTATGAAAACTAATACACAAAACTAGAGATTAAAACAAAAATTTAAGCATGCACTCCCAAAACAAAGCGATTCTATGTGACTAATCATAATGGCAACTACAGTATGGGAGAAAAGAATAGCGAAATTTGGCAGCCAGCTTACGGCAAAGTTAGTGTGTTAGTGTCGAGGTCGACGCATATGACGTCATGCGGAGGATCGTACAGATCAAAATATCTAGAGTCGACACCTGAAAAAAACACAAACTACATTTTCTCCAAATAACGACATATATAAAAACATAAAGCTTTTTAGATATGCTAATTCCAAATGCATATCCATAAACATTAGTTGACATCAACTGTTCCCAGTGTGACAAATGCCAAGTCCAAAAAAATGCCAAAATCTGGGTGCATTATTTCTGTGATTTACATATTTTGCCAACGGCAGCAAACACACATATGCAAACATACAGCAAAACATTATAACCACAGAAACACAAAAAAATGAATGTTCACGACACATTTCTGGAAACAACTTTTAAACACTTCACAATATGAACATACAGGCACAATACACGTAACTGCTTTACAAAATACAAACTTATAACACATCAAAAATGGCTTTAAAATACAGTGGTATTGCTCACTGTGCCTTATGGCGACACATACATATGTAGTAGAGCAAAGTCCTTCCTGAGCCATTTTTGCCCACATCGCGACGCTGATCGCCGATTCTATGACCTTCAGCCAGGCACCAGCCAAAGCTGGAGGACCATGCATATGTGTCGGACAGTGAGCCTGTTTACCCTGTCTCCAATCTACGCTGGTACCAAATTATAATGCTGGCGACAGACGGTGTGTAAACTTAACCAAGGTCGCACTCGACAGTGCAGCAGCTGGAACTGAATCTGCGATCTCCAATCGCAAATCCGACGCCTTAACCACTGTGCTACAATGTCCTTATGCTTTATCTTTTTAGAATATCCTGCACTGCAGACATGCCGTGACATACAATGTTCCATTCTTTTTCTGCCGATAGCAAACTGTTCCAGGCTGTATTGCTCCTCGTTCCTTTACAACGAATTCCATCCCCTCTGATCTTGCAAGCTCCCTGACCACTCTGTGCCCAGTCAGATGATGAAAAAATAGTGGAACAAGTGACAACAGCAAAATAAATGGACAATGGTGATGAACATTTTCTGGTATCTCACTCTTGCTGCGTTACCGGCAGAACACATTCGGCAACGGGCCTTTTCAGTCACCGGTCCTACTTTGTCGAACACTTTAATGGATCGTCTCCATGATCCAACACTTAAGTTCCGACAGTTTTCGAAGAAACTACTTAAAACAAAACTATATTTGCGAGTTGTTAAACACACTAACAGCAGTAGAGATGCATCACAATTCTGCGCTAAACTAATTCACAATTGACGCACACACTGACAACTATGTTACTGGAAAAAAACAGGCAAGTGTGTTTCCGACACATACCAATAATAAAGGGAGTCGGCGAATGAAGAACATACGAGAGACTCAGCGGACACATTGGAATGTAAGGACACTGCCAGTGAAATGGAAATATCATCTGCAAAACAAGCACACATCACATAAAAAGTCACATAAGAACGTAACCATTGGAGCAACACTGATGAACCAGGGCCTCGACATGGCGGTGCCGCTTACGGAGTCTCGATGACCTGGAGGCCTGTTCGGTTGTTTAAGAAAGCAACCAATGGTGAGCCAGCAACCAATGGAGAATCACTTATACACTGTAAACATTAACCACATCCATAACGTGAAGCCATTTCAGTAGTCGAGAGCAAATGCAGTTCATAGTCACCTCAGTGTCTGGCAGCCAAAGGTTGTTTGTTAGTTAGTAAGAGGATTTATAACGTGCAGAAGTCACTTACTGCAGAATGTTGGAGAAATAGTTAGTTAGTTAGTTAACAAATAAGGCATTCAGCGTGCAGGTTGCTAGGCAGAGAACATAGTCACAGCTGTAGGGAACAACAAATTAGGGCCTGAAACTGTGGCTAAACAAAAACGGCCTCAGTCTCTTCTTGAAAGTTTGTAGAGATGGTCTGAAGTGACGTGAAGTGTTCCAGGTGTGTAAAGCAGCAACAGGAAACGCTCTACCACCAATGGTGTACAGCTATACAGCAATGGTACAATATGGGACAGATACTGTTTGAGCTTTTAGTGTGCGACATTTTTTCTTTCTAGATTTGGTCAATAGCTCTAGGCCAATTTTGACAACAGGCATAACTTTTTTTGCCTTGAACTAGAAATGGCTATGGCAATGCTGGTCAGGGTAGCAGGCCAGATAAAAGGGATACAAAAAAAATCTTTAAAAATTACTACGGGTCAAGATGCATTAATACCACTGGATTTAACTGACACTTAAGATTATTTTGTGTCACGCAATACATTATCTTGAACGTCATTGTATGCGTTATTACAAACCAAATGATGGCAAGTTGGCGTTTTTCCGCATTTCATGAAGTAATCGAGTATTATCTGTTATGCATACATTAGCCTTGGCAACCACTTTGCTGAAGTTAAGTGTCATTTAAATTTAAGTGACGTTCATGCAGACGGCCCTAAAAATTCTTTTTGACTGGATAGTCCTTTAAAAATGATCGTGTGTGCCTTACACTAGAAATGGCTTCGGCAACACTGGTGAGGATGGCCGGCCGGACGGAGTGAATCAACAACTTCTGCTCGAGTAGTGTGTACAGCAGCAGAGAAACGCAGTACGAAGGACCGAGGTTCTTCAGCATCTCGATGAACGATGCACCACTGCGCGGCACCAACATGGCAACATCCGTCAGCACTGCAGTCGAGTTTTGGGGGGTTTTATTGGGTACCGGGTTTCGTTAGGTTTTTGTAAGGTTTTTCTACGTGAATTGGGATTGTTACTTCATCTTAAGTAAATCCACAATGGCAAAATGATTACTCTGAGGTTATTGTTAATTGTGTTTATTGCTTATGTACAGGAATAGGGTTAGTTTTCTTAAAACAAAAATTGAATTTCCAATGTTTGCAGTTGCATTCAGCATGATCATATACATATGTTACTAAAGAGTATAATCAAATGAAGTCTGGGGTGGTATTTTAGATGGGTATACCCAATAAAACCCACTGGGATTTTTGGGTATTTAACCACATATCTGAACCCTGTTATACAGCACCAGAAGCCGCATACTGCAGCTACAGTGATGCTGTACGACACAGAGCCGGCATACAGCCTAGGACGCAGCGCAAGTCCACACTCACAGACTTTGGCCTGCAACCATACAACATAGCCCTAGTTTGCCGTTCAATGCTCTCCACCCTCGTAATCCATGTAATTACATGGATTACTATTTATTTACCTACCCTGGAGAGATGGTAGGCTGAGTTGGCCTAGTTGGCTAACCCACAACGGACAGTTTATCGACAATGTCAACCATAGATTGGGTGCAGGGCAGGGAAAGTCCACTGGCCAAAAACCTGTAACCACAATTCACGCTGCCAAAGTAGTTTCAAATCAAAAGTATAAATAGCTGCCACTTCCCAGACGAGACAAATACCTGGACTTCTAAAAAAAATCTTTAAATTTTCTAGCCATGATACATCTTGGCTGTAAAAATAACGAGGTAGGTCTAAAAAAAATAGCATTAATAACTGCAAGGAAAATACCACGGCATTTCTAAGACAAGACAAATCCAATGATTACTTTATACTTCTCTGACTTCAAGCTTTCTTCCCGACTTTTCCCTGACAGTCTTTGAATCCCCTGTAATATCAAGGTTTCTGGGCTTACCAGAAAAAAATGGCAACCTAAACTGACAGTGTTGAATAACTGTGCATGGTACCTTTTAAGCATCTTTTAAACAAAAAAAAACAATTATTTCTAATCTTCATTTGCTAGATGGGATCATTACTACTAGGCTACACTTAGAAGAGAAAAATGCAACAAAATATTGCATTGAGACGCATGGAACAATTTTTATTAATTGTGATAAAGTTGTATTTGTGTGAAAATGCATGTGCTTCGCTTTACAAAGACCTAGCGTCAAACTAAAATGTGTCACGTACCTTTTTGGCAGCGGAGTTTCATCGGGTTGGCATAACGTTATCGCGGACGTACTCAACTGCAAATCAAATCATACCATAAAACTGTGATAATTATACTAACAAAACAACGAAAAAATACAAACAAACTACCAATTATTTATTTTAGAAGATGCATATAAGCGACTGGTAGAGATCAAAGTGCGTGATTGAGCAGTGTATAATGCCCCTCCAGACACAGTTATCGTCATTTCAGAGGCTATCTTTACAGCCAGTCACTTAACTGAGAAAAATTAATGGAATGGGGGAAATGCACCAATCAATAAAAACCCTAAAAGTAAATTTAGCAAATCAAACACAAAAATAAACCTGATACCCTGATTCTGTTGCCTCTTACAAAACTTGGGTCAGGAAACAAAGTGGGCCTGTAACGAGGTTGGCATGCAAGCCTGCACAAACATAGTTTGGAAACTGTGGCTCATATGGAACACGTACCTGAATCATTATGCGAGGCCTCTGCGGCGAAGGACACGGAACTTCCGTCAGAAAGTGTGAAATATACCTATACACAGCATCCATAGTTTTCATGCCATCATTCATGCCACACACCAAGATGTTGGTCACTTTGCTGCAACTAATTTTCTACTACAACTTTCGTGTAATAACGTTAACAACTTCCAGCAATACTCCCACATAACTGAGCCTTGCTATATCCAGGGTTCCTGCGTCTATTTTCGAACACATTTCGAGACCTTTTCCTTCACCAGTGGCTGGTTTGGCATAGTGGTAATGGCATTTGTCACATCAACGAAGTTAAGCTATGTTGAGCCCGGTTTGTACTGTGATTGGTGACAACCTTAGATGGGTCTACCATCCAGGTACTTTCTAGGTCACTCATGCCCACTCAGCCTGGCCATCCCTCGTGGGTAATTGCAATGAGTACCGGAGATGGTTTTGGCCATCTCTGGAAAGAAACGGCACCTCTGAATTTACGACCTTATGGCACTGTATGAATTAGTTTACAAATATAAATAAAATAAACAATTCAAGGCCAATTCCAGGCCCTTGATCCACAATCTATCAATATATCATACTGCAAAAGTAGTCAACTCTTCCACCAACAGTAAGCATTTCAATAAACTAAAATGTGGTTGCTATCGACTTTTAACCAGCTTCTACTGGACATTAGAAATGGCTTTAGCTAAATATCAAATCAAAGCCTCCTTCTCATTTTCAAAAACAATTAAATGACTCTATGAGTGTCTAAAATTCAAGGCCATTTCAAGGTTAAAGTTGAATTCATGGCCAGTGCGGGAACCATAGCCTTAACAAGTTCAAGCAACATGCCCACATAATTGGAAGTCTTTTTATATCTGTCTTTATGTCAGCTTGTCTTCTTCTTCATGAAAACTTTGGGATCAAAACATTTACAGAACCAAATGCACAAAAAAAAATGCAACAAAAGTGTAAAGACTTCTGCTGTACCTCTCGATTGGAGCTGGATGCGGCGGACACGACGGCAACGACATGCGGTAGAGATAGACTAGAAACTGTTTGAAAGCGTCGAAAAACGGCGACCGCGACAGAAGACAGATGCTCTTGGTTTGTGCAACGACGCGATCCGAAGGCCCGCTCGGGTCGGCCAACGACGGCAGCAGGTTTTGCTGCTGGACATCGTCGAGTTCGGCTGCGTCCATCACCTCGTAGAACATGACAGCCGCACCGTAGACGCGGTCGCCCTCAGACGCGGCTGCTGTCAGCACGAACGTCGAAAACACGGGAGCGGGGTGGTGAGCGTCGGCTGGCCACGACTCCACGATGGCACCGAGAGGAAGGCAGAACATGGCTACGCGGTCTGGCAGCTCGAAACCGGGAAGATTGTCGACCGGGTACCGATTTAGCACCGCTGTCAACAACAGCATCAACGAAGACATATCAGAATTGTGCATTTAAGCATTACCCGGATAAAAATCACCTTGCAGCAACTACCACCATGTCTAACAATAGACTAGAGAACGGACAATACGGGCACACACTGATACGAGTATTCGAGTATACACAACAGCCGATACCTATACCAATACGAGTACTCCTTGCATTGGGGTCCCAGCCACTTATATCATTAGACCAGGCAGGTCACTTGGAGAACGCAGCTTATACGCAATCGATGGCACATGCAGACCATTAGCGACGAGTGGAAGGGGTGCGGCATCATCTGTCGCTGGTGGCCAAAACCTAGTACTGCACCGTCTTGGTGTCACGGAGAGGCTGGTATCAGGTTACAGTCTCCCTCCTCCCACCCCTCCAACCCTCTCCGTATCGTGGATCAAATGGCGCGCGTGTGGCGGGTGACGGGGTGCGAATGTCCTTTGATCTCCTGTATAATGCGACTTGTAAACAGCTGCCGAATCTGCAGTGATGCACATAATATCGGGTTTTCCCCAATACAACAGAAGCCGATATGATTCGATACGATACACCCAGTATCGGTTGCGATACGATACCGATCCAATAATCGTCCGTTCTCTATAACAGACCGATATCCCAATTTATTAATCTGTGCAAATCCACAGATAGAGATGTTAAATATACATTTCCATTTATTGCATGTAACGTATTCTTTGCACAGTTCATTTTGCAAAAGACGTTGAAGACTGGTTTGGTTATGGTAAACTGAAAGTTTTTTTTCGACATGTATGTGCCTCATGTCTAAGTTTTAAAAATTAATATAAATAACAAACGAACAACAATAACAACATCAGATATCAACAACATAGGACTATTTTACATGCAATAAATAGGTAACATTTAACATCTATATCTACGGTTTTGCATATATGAATAAATTACAAAATTGGTCTGTTCTAAGTAAAGGAGAGATAATGTGACAAGTTTGACAGATACGGTGATCATCTTTCTAGGACGAAAAGAAACCTCAACAAAGCTCTTAAATCTTGCAAACGTCATAATTATACTGGCTTTTAATAATATAAAGTGTATAATAAATATAACAGTATGAAATACAAATGTGAATATTTACCGGGCTTGTATGCCAAGAAGTGTGTCTTTGCTGTGGACTTTTTATAACATAAGTACACATCAGAACCCATCTAACCACGACAGAAAAAAACAGGCGAGTATTATCACAGCCCTGACAAAACCAGTTATTACTGCCACAAAAGCAATCTAGCAAATTAGCTTTAGCAACTAGGATAAATAAAATGTCACAATAACAATATCACAGTTTAGTTCCTAAAACAGTCATGTGTTTTACCCTTCTATTCTGAAGTGCCAAAAACCAACTACAATACAGCATCAGAAAAGTATTTACCATGCCTTTGTTGAGCACCTTATTTATCCGACAAAATGCAGATGGTGGCTCTTCAGCCTAACAAGCAAAACATATGGTAGGAATAATGACAATGACAACAGAAAGTAGTAAACACAGTGCAACAACATTGTCTTGTATGAATTTCTCTGGATATGTAATACATGAATGCTGACTTTTGAGTTCTGTTTAGTAGTAGGGTTTGGGTTAGGGTTAGGATTAGATTTAGTGCCTGGTTCGTTAGTAGTTATGCACAAGTATTTGTACTATTTTCTGTCGTCACTTTCACTCTCCCCATATGGTGTACAGTAGGCCTACAGCACCCAATTTGTAAAACCTTCCAGATAGCATAGGTATAATGTAAACTCCAATAAATAGGTTGAAAACACTGAAGTACTGATAATGGATGTGATACTGGATAATTTTGCACAGGTATTTTGCTACAACATAAAATAGCGAAATTAAGCCTGACGACAGGCTCCGTCATTCTGTCACACTGACTACGATTCACAGAAATGTACTACTACAGCTAAAAGCACATCAGCAATCTACAATCTGTTGCAAAACCCATTTAACCCGGACATAAATGCAACTTCAGCATTTGTGACTCATGAATATTTTACATGCTGGATGCCCTCCCATCACCAGGGTAACTGGAAAACTGAAAACTCTGACAACACTCCCCACATAACTGAGCCTTATTATTATTAGTAGTATTAATTTATTATTACATTTATTGTGCCAAAATGCAGCACAATATACATATATC
>Ga0056115_1001266_pt1 | contig 11830 bp, 8 predicted proteins | sample WorMetOlspDAHAB1_FD_77007 | JGI IMG/M metagenome (GOLD analysis project Ga0056115, IMG submission 77007) | Marine gutless worms symbiont microbial communities from Max Planck institute for Marine Microbiology, Germany - Olavius sp. DAHAB.1 ... | reverse complement strand
TTCTTCAATTTCCATATTTTCTCTTTTTTTCTTTTTTTCATTACGATTTTATCATATACATTGATTTTACCCATATCGCAGCTTCAATCACAGCAACTGATGACGTCACAAATTAGGTCATACGTAGAAATTCGAACATATAATATTATTATGCTCATTTTATAATCAAAATTGGTGCAAAATCTAGCCTGGTTGACGATTTTTAATACGATTCAATGATGATTATCGATAGTGGCTTACTTTTTTTGGGGCCACCCTGTATATACACATGCAGAGTCCTAGTAATGGCAATATGATGTTGCTCAGAACAAGTTCTTTCAGAAATCATAACCGACCACCCAGAATGCAAACAGCGAAATACAAAACAAAACAGAAGAACAACTGAATACTTGTGCCGTGCACTTATATCGATTTGAGACATTTGTTTTCAAGCAATTTCCGATCTGTTGCAGAACTATCGATAGTGCGATTGAAAGTACTGCGAAGTGATAATCAATACTACATGTTCATTGACTGGTCAACTGTGTGACTATTGTATTCGTTAATTGTTCACTCGTACACGAAGTTACTATAGGCTCAAATTATGCGATTTAAACAGGCTGTCTTCGCGCCCCTTAAATTTGTGACACAAAAAGTTCACAAATGCGAAAACCTGGTGTTTCCTATCCCGCTTTTGCCTTAGGAAATTATCGTTATCTAGTCAGGTTTAGATGTTCTCATATACCCTATTTCGATAACATCAGCCAATATCGCCGAGGCATTATTTCTTGTTTTTTTGCGAGCACAGTAGTGACAGTTTGCAGTGTCGTAAAGTATCAACGTCAAGTAGCACTCACTCCGACACCGGACGGTCTTGCGCGCTGTTTCCGAGACGAAACTATAACTGTACCAATCTACTGCTGACGTCGCGACTTCGACTTTACGACGATCGACGTTGGTCGGGGGCGTCGTGCAGCATTTTTACACCGAAGACGACGCATGCGCGCCGACCGAAGCGACAATATGTTGAGCAACGACTAAACAGACACCGTGCACTTTGCTGGCTGCACGTACAATAGAGCCATTCTCTCTCGCGCGGAATCGTTTTCGTCACGCGTGCATGATTGGCGCTTCGTTATTTCTGCTGCCATCCTATACAAATGCCTCAGTAATAATTCTCTCTTCTCTCACCTCCTCCTCCTCCTCCAACGCGTTTGTGTTTGGTGTGCAGCGACCACGTGTACCCGTTTTACAGAGGTGAGATGTTAAAGACGGTTCTATGCCGTTCACCGAACGTGACATTAAGGTGTCTGTCGAGACGTCCAGTTTTAAACAGTTTTCAGTATTCATTCGTTTTTAACTGTAATTGTGACGTGTTGTTTGATAAAAATTGTGTGTTATTGTGTGTGTGTGTTACATGAACAGATTGCACTGTCGTCTTTACGTATGATTTAATTTTATTTGTATATGTTGGCCAATTGCTAGTGTTTCCTTTTAAGACTCGGTTTCGCCTTTGTTGCTGCACGGTCATTATTGCTGTACACTATTGTGAAACTAGTAAGTGATGATGATAGACGACGAGCCACACTGTAGCTGGCGACATTAGCTGCGTCGGCTTGTATTCCCAGTGTAAGCGCTGGAATTAATCAGACGTTCGAGAATCTTAGACACTCTTCTATATATTATTCTCCAACCTCTCTGAAATCAATCTTTATTTACAGTTTATTTCGCAAAAATAAATACAGCAATGTTGATATCACACTAAGCTGATTGTTCTTTCGACACATTTATTAAGTAACTCTTTGCGAAAACAAAGTTAATATTTCGTAGGCCTCCCGGATTCGTTGACACGATTAAAATAAAACAGCAGTCTTCTGAGGCTCGTTAACGTGCAATCAATTTCATTTACTAACTAATTAACGAACCAACTTACTAGTTTCCGTAGTGTCTCACTTAAGGACACGCGCGTGTTTTAATATCTGGTTGGCTCTATAGCCTACGCTTCGCTGACTGCGCACGTCTATGGTCTACTCCAGTCTACTGCCAAAAGGGATGCTTCATTGACTGTAAACCTAAATTCCCGTTAATGTTACGATCGCCAACGAATTACTCACATAAAGCACGACGCCAGCACCCGCCTTATCACGGGTTTCGCTATAAATGTATTTCAAAAACCCACGAAGCATGCTCCTTAAACGAAAGTGAACGTATCGTATTATGATTTGATATTTTATTTATTTATTTATGTATTTATTATGAAAGTCGTACGAGAGTATACACAAAAAGGAATACACTAAAGCAACTAACTAGTGATTCAAACTTAGTTACAAAGTCATTGCCAGCAGTACTAAAAATAGGCATATGATATAATATGATATGACATAATATAATATAGTATAAATCGATGAGGAAATAATAGTCTCCTATGTGCAGGCATAATCACGTTGCGTCTTGTTATTTCCTCCTTAAGTACCGTGAGAAAATAACTACAGGGTGGCCCAAAATAAGTAAACCACTATCATGAGTCATCATTAAATCATATTGTCAGTGAGGCTGGATTTTCATTACTTTTGAGTTTAAAATTAGCTCAAGAATATTATCAATTTGTATTAAATATTAAACGTGTGACCTAATTTGCGGCATCATCAGTTGCTTGAAGCTGCGATACGGATAAAATCAATGCATATGATAAAACCATGTCACCAGCTTGTTAAGGCGAACTAATGCCACCGGGAGCGCTGACATCATTTACCGTATGTGACGCATATCGTTACTTTCTTGGCCAGGAACAGTTATTGACGTCACAGAGTAGGTCATGCAGAGAATATTTAAATACCAGCGGATAATATTATAGTACTTGATTCACACTTTAATGTGACAAGAAATCTAATCTAATTGGCAGGTTTTAATACGATTTTTTAATAATTCGGTAGTGGCGTACTTTTTTGTCCCACCCTATGCGCCATAAATTTATAAGATGCTATCATTTTGCCAGATTTAAACAAATAGTTCAACCAAACTATTTGGCAACCTGCTTTCATTGAAAATTTTATTTACACTTCGCTGGAAAAGTAAATTGCGTTATTCGAATATTTTTTGCAACTTTTCAACAATTATTATTAAGCAAAACTAAGTTATGAACAATTCAATATTGAAAGATGATTGCAAGCTCATTAAAATTAAGTCGAAAAAAACAATGCTGCTGGCGTCATGTTTTGCACAATTTGGGAAGAGAAGCATATTCTTTTCTGAACCAGCATGGATGTGTTATAGTCAAAGTTGTAGTCAGTTATAGTATTTTGTCTTAAAAAGATATAGGGCCTATTGCAAGCGTTTACAATCTCCGGTATAACAAAGTTTTATGATAATAGCATTTTCGTTTCCAGAATCATGCGTTCTCTGAGTTAACAGGTAAAGTTCATGCGTTTATAGATGTTCGATGTCAAATTTTGTAACCGACTTCTGCTCACTTTCGGCTGAGTTATTCAAGTACACGTCATGCTGAACACATTACGGTTTTTGAGCCAGCCATTACGTAACAATTACACTCGGCAAATTACTTCGTGATAATTGCTAACGTGCTGGTTGAATAAAGTAATCAAAACGTGAGATTGATCAAGACATACACTGCGCACCGGAGAGCACGCAGCTGGGATGCATGAAAAACCATGTCTATAGAAAAGGCGTCAGTTAGGCTATATGCTACCAAAAACATCTGTGCTGCTGTTCGGGGGCGAATAGAGCTGACTATAAAATTAGTTTGCATTTGATCTGGGAGAGTGTAGCAGACTGAAAATAACTAGGCCTACTCGAGAGCGGAGTGTAATATATAAGTGTATATTAAGAACACTATAGCAACAGACGTGCACCCAACAATGTACTTATGCACATTTGCAGCCATTACATTGCGACATGTACGAGTACAACACCATATCCAACCGTGAAGACCGAAAAATCACGCTGGCTGTGCATTTTATTGTCTGATGTCTGTAACATGACAAAACCAGTGTTGAAACGCACATCTTCAGTGTTTGTCAAAGACGGGCCAGTCTTGAATGCTATTGTGTTAATAAAAATATAAAAAGAACTAAAATTAGCTGATTCTGTATTGATTAGATAAAGCCAAATGCAACATGCTGAGCCTTCGTTTTTGCTCACCATGTGTACGTGCGCGCTCGCCGCTTCAAGCTGCGACTTGCATCGTTGGTCTACCCTATAGCTGGCTGATACATGCAAGACTTTGTATGCATTTATGGTAAATATAATAGTTTTCTGTTATAATAGAAAAAAAACATTTGTTTACATTATATATCATTTTCGTCAAACATAAATAGCAACAGCAACGTTTTTATCCCAAAGGACCATCTAAAGGACTTGTGTTGTTGTTCTTTTTTAGGAGGAGGGAGTCAGGGGCGAATAAGACCATATGTTTGTGGCAGAATTCTATGAATGCAATAAACAGTTTCTAATTACTGTCTATTGGCCTTTCCTTGTCTTGTACCGGTATAGTGTTTTATGTTTCAGATGTCGGCAGTCACAAATATATTGATTGTGGTTGTGACCATTGGCTGCACAACAGTCGTTTGTCAAATGGAAAAAGACGATATAAAATTGATATTGCAGCTCCAGCAGCAGATCAGGGAACTTGAATATCAGCATCAGAACATGACTGCCAGACTTTCTCAACTGCTCGGGAAAGTCAATGAGCTTCAGACAGAGTTAACTAGCCGTATCGGTAAGTTTAACGACAGCGTTTAACATATTGGAGATGTTTTCAGTGACACTAACTAACACGTTTGAAACTCGTGCATCTTTCATCTGAGAGTTAAGTTGGTACACTTCTTATATCACTACTATGCAGAATTGCGATACAACGAAATTTATACACGATGTTGTTGTTTCACATCTGGACGCACCACTTCTTTTCTGTCTCTGCCATGTCACATCTGCGCCGTCCCTACGAGTTTTATGCGATCGTTTGAAGACTCGTCTTTTCAACCGTTTCTTTCCTGACCTTCTGTAGTGACGATGAAATGCCAGGCCTATGTCGTTATCGCTTTCGATAATCTCTCTCTTTTGTTAATAAAAATGTACTTACTCGCTCACTTATTACTCGGTCGTTCTGCAGCCCGGTGTTCGGTCGAGGCGTTGGCGTACGGAGCGAACGACATCAGCGAACGGAGAGACGGCTTCGTGAAGTTGAACGGGGTCGTCGTGTGGCAGTCGTCGTGGTTCGGCAATTTCAGCAATTTGCGCGGCGTGAGCACGGTCGTTGTCGACCCGTTTCGCTGTTCCGCCGAAGAATCGCGTCGCTTCGACACCTTCAAGTCGGCCACCGACGCCACCCAGCTGCGCGACTATCTCCGTCAGTTGAATCGCGGGGCGCTAATCGTCGGAGCGACGGCTGACGAACCGACCAACAGATTGTCCGCGGCTCTGCCGGCGCTGCGCGACCTCGGAGTCCGCGTGAACGATGTGAAATACAGGGGCGCATTTGCGTTCGTGGCCCAGAAAGGCTTCCCGGACAAAACCGTGCTGCGCAAGGTACTCACGCGAGCGCAAACTGTGCACGCCCAGCCACGTGTTAACATCATCATTACAGGTAGACGTTATATATTTTTAAGACTTTAAAGAATTTAGCTATATTTATGCATTTTTATATATCTCTCTTATTGTCGATATGAGTATTGTGTGGTCTGAGGCGAACAAATTGAACCGAGTTGTTCACTGCAATTAGTGTTGTACACAAAATGTAGCCGTACTCACACACCTGTAGCCAAACAGATAGGCCTACTATAAGAACGTGATGCTAAGGCATCTAACTTGCATTTCGACGTAACTTGCTTGTAGATAATAATATAATTAATATGTTTACTGAATAAATAATGATTACAAATCTAAGAATTTTAGTTATAATAATAATAATAATACGAAATTTATATAGCGCCATAATGCCGTTAGTTTATTTTGAATTGCTTGCTAATTGATTATTTCACGATATCTCGTAATGCAGCAATATTTAACCAAATAACTAAGAATTATCTAACTAAAATATAAATGCTAACGGTATCGAGAAATGTCTATACCAGGGTAATAAATAGTAATCACAATAAGTGTTATACGTCTATGCTAAGCAAATGAGCTAAACGTAATGTGTGCAATTCGTACAAACTACTGTATACTGTCTAGAAAAATTTACCATTGTGTAATGAGTCTTTGTTTGTGAGAGGCGAGGTGCATATTAGTATTGCAGCGAGTGATTCTGAATGTTTGCATGCAGGCACTTCGGTGGATGAATTGTCCATAACCGTCGCATAACTGCACTACAGGATGGCTCAGTCATGAATGCTACGTATACAGCCGTCGTCAGAACACTTATCAACACTGTTGCTACGAGAAATATAAAATAAACAACTGTCTTGCTTTCATTAATACAATATCTGTCATTCATCTAATTATATAATTAAAAAATCTATGTAGGCTTCGCACATAGTGTTGCCGCAATATTTTTTTTAAATTTGCGTTATACAATTTACGTTGGCCTCGATATATTCATAAAAATTTACATTTAAGCACAAGTTTGCAATAAACGTCAAGAACATCTTGAAATGTCAGATTCTAAACAACTGCTTTTCATTTACGGACAAACGGACAATATATTGAGAACATGGCAATATATAGCCTACTACAGCGATAAAAAATCAATACTGACAGCAAACATTACAGGCCTGTCGGCACAAATTGTTAACAAACGTCGTTATTGCACATTTTGTTTCATCATCATCATCATCATCATCAGCATAAACATTTTAACGTGGCCTAAATAATGTTACTTATTGCAAGGACCACAGGTATCCAGACAGTAGTAATGAATGATGATAGTAACACACGAGTCATATGATAGTCTCTTGGTAGGAACGGGAAAACAGAAAGGTCTTGAGTCGTTGTCTGAAAACCGCGAGTAACGTTTGTTCGTAATAGGCCAACGTATGCTTAATGAACAACTCAAGCTCAATATCAAATGTAACACATTATTTCATATATAGCACATAAATTATATTCAACAATTAAACTTCACTATAAATAATTAAAGCACTCTAAGGTTCTAAAAACGTACATTACAAACGTTGAACACAATTTGGCATCGATAAAATTCAGCTGCAATTCTCATTTTAGTAATGTAAAAATAAGGATGACTAGCTACCAAGACTGGCTGACAGCATGAACATTAAAACTCTATGAACATAGAACACGTGCTAATTGGGAGGATCCGAGGAATATTAATAATGACTACAGTTTTATCTGCATTTCACAGAGAACATGAAGTTCTGACACAGGCAAATCACATAATACAACCAAAAAAAAAACAAAATGACTCGAAATACAGACAAATCTAACAACAACAGGAAATACGTATCACTATCAGTGACCTATACAACTGCACCATATCTTTGAATAACTTGGCAAAAAGTAAACTGACTAATATCAGTTTTGGTAAACAAACAAACCCCCTAAAATTGATGTATAATACCTACAAAGGCTACACAGCATTGAAAGCACCCATTACAACTGTGCATGCATCACATTAAGAAATTAAATGTCCATTTTCGATAGATTTTTTAAAATACTGGTCCAGATAGCCATCGGGTTAAAATAAATATATTATAATAAGGTCACTTCTGCATTGATTGACTGTAACAAGACGAGTTCGCGAACGACTGTGCAAACTAACGAAATCATAACCACTGAACTCTCGAACCACCAGGAATCACAGCTTTTGGAAGACTTTACTGTTTTTCTAGCAGTCCCCTTTTTACCCGGCCGCCGAAGTCGACAGCTTACAGTGCCGTGAAATCGTTGTATGCCGCTTCGATGACATGGGACACTGCAGCACCGATCGAATTTCAGTTGGAACGGAGTACCAGCGTGGTCGAAGATGTCATAGTGGGCGGGACAACGATGTCCGGCGAGACACTGGTGGCGCCGACTGGCGAATGCTGTTGAGTTGTAGATCGAGGCGACGATGACGACGACGACGAAGCCAGCGTGATGGACTGGACGGACTTGAAGTCGTCCTGTGTCACGCGTGGAGGCGTCACGTCGCGCGGCGGCGTGAATCGCACCAGCTGAAACAAAACGACCGCGCTGTGATGGTAAGTAAGTAAGTAATGCTTAACGTCACACCCGACACATAATAGGTCACTCCGGGGACTGTCGGGGACGTGACGGTAAGGTAAAGGTAAAGTCCTCGCCGAACCATACTGCCAATATGGAGGCGCTCATCTCTGATTCATTGGCCCACCAGCCAGACACCAGCCAGGATCATGTACAAGGACCAGTGCGTCGCATGCCGTGCCTGCTTACCACCCAGCATACGCCGACACAAAATTATCCTGCTTGATGACAGAGGCACGTGTGTGTGAACGGCTTGCCCTGGGTCGCACTTGAATCGGGAAATGTACCTGCTATCTCGAATCGCAAGTCCGACGCATAATTACCACTGTGCCACCGCGGTACACGCTGTGATGGGGCTGACCATGAACAATATCACGCAGTTTCATGGTGTAATCTATCACCATCCCACTTCGTCTCCATTTTGCGACTGTTTGTGTTGAAATTGAAATCGTTTTTTGTGGTGGTATTGCTGCGTTTTCTTGCTGCGTTTTGTTCACGTGCAACGAAATCGTATATCGAAAAAACTCAGCTATAGCAGAAAGAGACGAAGATCGCAGCGGCCCCGTTTGCTTCCAAGTTTTCATTGTGACCTTGCCCCGACAAAAGGTTTGGTGCTGCTCTGAAAATTTGGCAAATAAGGGGGCGTATCCAACAGGTAATATTTAAAAAGATTTTTTTTCAGAACTGCACGACCTGCTTTCCTTTTCCTTCCGACGAACGCTTAGCAGTGGCGTAGCCAGGAATTTGCGACAACAGGTGGTGCGTAAGGTCGTTCATTTTGATTCGTACGATAGAGCATGAACAGGTTTTTACGTACATGCCTAAATAACTCAGAAATCAGGTATAAAAATTTATGAATTTCGCACCCTATGCACCTTGCATGTTTACGCCACTGGCGATTATTGCTACACTTGGAGCTGAAAATCATGCTTCTGTTGATACGAAATCAACATTCTTACTGCGCGAATATGACTCTTACAACTGCAGCACAAATCCATTTACAACATTTCGTGAAGAACTGCAGACCAAAAACGCCTTGGTACCTACCTCACGTGACGTCGACTTGGCAGGCTGGTCTTGTTCCATTTCTTTACGTGCCCACATAGCACGAGTGGAGCGCATCTGAGCAGCAGGAATGACATCAGGCTCGAATTCGTCCGAACGCACAACATCCGTTCGTACAGCCGGCTCATTCTCAAAGACGCCACCATCAGCAGCCAGTTCCAGCACTGCCGCCTGCATCAACAAACACTCCGGTTGTGAAGTGACATTCCGCCTCCGAAATGACCTATTTGGTGTCGGGTGGGGCGTTAAACTCTACTCACTCACTTGTGAAGTGACACTAGAGTTGGACGCGGGTCCAAATTTCCTGACCGGACTCGACCCCGCCCACATCTTACATGACCCAATCTGGCCCGACCAACCAACAAAATCGAATCTGAAAATCTGACTCATCCCGGCCCATTGTTTATCAAATGTTAAATTTACTGAAGTCTCTTCTTTCACCTAATTTTGGGACAAATATTACGAAAGCACATATATTATAAAGACAACTACGTTGTGAATGCAAGTACTTTTGCGTGTATTTTTGCATTATTAGTCAACTGACCCGACCAACGCAACCGAACAAAACAACCCGACTCACGGATGGACTGGAGCCATGTCTAACTCTAGGCACTCCGTAATCATAATTCCACGGTTGTCAAAAAACTTCGCCCACAACCCGGAATAACTTATCTGGAACTGGATTGATATTAATGCTACATTATGTGCAAAAACGTCACTTAACTAAGTATACAAGCACCACGTCACGGTGGAGGTATATTTAATGTGAACAAAGTGTGACTGAGTTAAAACAAAACGGAAATCTGCTAATTCTTATGCAAGATTAGTCGCAGACCATACGTGTATTTCTTCAGCGTTACACTGCTGAACATAGTATACCTCCAACGTGGCGGCGGTAACTGTCGTGACGGAATGACGTCACTGTATCTGCAAATATGCTTCACCTTCCAGATTACTCCGTCCATAGAAACAAAACCGCTATTTTCCCCATTCTGCGTAGCGCATATAGTTAGCGTGCGAACTGCGTTTCGGCTGCAAAGCTATACCTGACGCGCGGCCGACTTGTAGTTGGCAGGCTGGTCTCTCTGCATTTCTTTACGCGCCCACATGACCCGAGTGGAGCGCATCTGAGCAGCAGGAATGACATCAGGCTCGAATTCGTCCGAACGCACAACATCCGTTCGTACAGCCGGCTCATTCTCAAAGACGCCACCATCAGCAGCCAGTTCCAGAGGTCGGACCGGCGCCTGTCATGTCAACACCGGCTGCTTGGCGATAACGATATGACGACATGTGAAATTATCGAATCCTTTGTTCACCAAAATACGACCATACTATTTTAATGGCATTCATTCAAAACTCGTCTTTTCGTAATCACCAGCTAACTCCTGCAGGAATAAGCTCGTCGCTCACCTATTACGCCAGCTCCCCGACGTCAATACTGTGTATACCTTTAGCCTGTTAAATCTGTAGCTCTGCCTTGACGTAATACTGCCGTGCCGTAAAAGTTCGACGCACAGATTGGTTTAGTGGCATCAGCGTTGGCATGGCGCTATCCTCGGACAGTGTCAACTAGCCAACAGAAGAGAATGGCAATCATTCATATTTCTGTATTAAAATGCAGAATGAAAAAAAACATCTGCATGGATGGACAAAATAAAGTACAACAGTCCTAAAAAGGAATTCTAATAAAAATTTACTTCGAGAAATTGTCCCAAAATAATAACCAACTGTCTGTCATTATGTATTTTTCTAATACTGAAAGCATGTTGACGTTCTTCGGATAATCAGCGATTGAGGATACGATATGCGTCGTGGAGGACGCGTTCTGACATCGACAGATTCTATTAGTTCTGCAAGGGTAGGTATTTCAGGTAAAAAAGGTACAGGAGGTTCTTGCCTGGCGTGAAGGCTGTTCGACGCCTTTGTTCTTCCAGGAGGCGACCAGGTTGCGCGTGGTTCCTCGTTCGACAGCGGCAATGTCGGCCAGCTCGGCCGCCGAGTCGCATCTAACCACATCCGGTCGACACGGCTCAGGCTCGTTTTCAAGCACCGAGGGACCAGCTGCTCGCTCGATGACGATCATGTCGCGTGGTTTGCGACGTCGGTCTTCGTCGTCTTCGTCGACGCGCTTGAATCTTTCGACGAGGTGGCGAGCCTGTCCTCGCTGGCACATCACCTCATCCACCTGCATCATCGTTTATCACACAAAAAGCAGAATACAGTTAGTAATCTCAAATATGCACGACCTAAAAATATACATAACAACAAAACATAAAAGAGACACTATGCTAAAAAACAAATACAAACAGTGGCACTGAAATAACGCCACATTACATGCTTACCTGATGCACAGCCTGCCAAGTCTTTTAAACTATAGTAAAAGGTATCACGTATGGCATCTGTGGATTCATAGCTAGGCCTGGAGAGTGTAAATAATATCCTATTACCAGATGAGAAACATTTCTTCCAGTAGGCCTACAGAATGAATTTTTTCCTACGGAAAATTGTAGTTCTATAGTTGCTTCGTTAGTTTTTTTTTATTTTATTGCATGTTGCCGCGAGTGCCTGTGCAAATTAGCATTATTACATTTTAAATTTTAAATTTAGT
>Ga0056115_1001262_pt1 | contig 11847 bp, 6 predicted proteins | sample WorMetOlspDAHAB1_FD_77007 | JGI IMG/M metagenome (GOLD analysis project Ga0056115, IMG submission 77007) | Marine gutless worms symbiont microbial communities from Max Planck institute for Marine Microbiology, Germany - Olavius sp. DAHAB.1 ... | reverse complement strand
GAAAAATAATACAAAAGGAAAGCAGATAAAAGTATATAATCACAACCTGTCACTTAATTACATCGTTCGCTACTTGGTGATGATTATGACGATGATGATTTAGTGAGAATTTGATTGTTTGCAATAGTTTATACGTAGCATAGGCTACAGCTGGCTGGTTTGGCGTAGCGATAGCAGCGTGCGTAACATCAATAAAGTTACGCTACATTGAGTCCGGTTAGTACTGGGATTGGTGACGACCTTTGGCTGGTCTATCATCACGGTATTTAGCCAGGCCATTTAAGACCACTCAGCTTGCCATCCCTCCGTGGATAAATGCAATGTGTACCGGAGATGGTTTCGGCCATCTCTGTGAAGAAACGGCACCCCTGAAGTTACGAATTTATTATGGCACTTTATGGATCAGTTTATAAAAATATATATAAATGTAACTAAAATATGTTGGAACGTGTTAGGGATGAGGACGAGCCAGAGACGATAGAAGACGAGAATGCCGAGAAGCCCGAAGGTTGGCTCGACGATGAACCGGAACTGATTGCTGACGAAAGTTCGGAGAAACCGTCGGATTGGTCAGTTGTTTTGGGATGATTTCTTTAAATGGTTGTCGCATTTAATGCCAATTAAGTTAACAGTGCCCAACGAATAAACTAACAAACTTAAACATCTATAAACAGTATGCACAGTCATGGCAATTGTGTGACGTGAACCGTGCACAGCACCGGGGAAGGGAAGTTGGGGGATTTGCGCTAAACTTATTGCATTCCCAATTTGTTTCGTTGTAGGTCTGCGTAAATGTGGTTTTATTTGGCATTTTATCTTTCTGCCGAGTTGAGTGTTAATTGCTTTAACTGCTTTGACACGTACCTCAGTTAAGTGCTATTCCAGGGTTACCACTTTTTTGGTATTTCTGTAAACCTGGAAATGTTAGGGAATTCGGTTAAAGTCAGGGAAAGGGCCCAAAGTCGAGGAAAGGTCAGGGAATTTTGATTGTGGCAGCTGAACAAAATAACTTACCTGTACTTTATCCATACTGTAATTCATTTTTCGTACGTGATGTTAACGGAGAATTTTGATTAATAAACGTTCATTTGTTCACATATTGCGTGCAATTTCGTCTAGGAAAGTTGGGGAAAGTTCGGGATTTTTTTCTGTCTGGAGACTGGTAACCCTGTATTTCCTGTGCTTGGCCGACTTGATGGCTGGACGGCTAATTTAAATGTGTGATAAAAACCAAACCCACGATGAAAGTTATTGCTGTTTTATACACGCTGATTTGGGGGTCATGCAGTCAATGGTTTCATGATGTTTGCTGTCCCGTGGCATGTCGATGAAAATCGAATTTGCTAGTTATAGGTTTATATAATGCTGCTCTCACACGAACATATTTTATTCTATTCAGGACAAATACTTCATAGACTATGTGGAAATTCAAAAGCATTGATGTGGAATAAAACGTTAAACAATTGCTGCTTAATACTTTTGATCGGTTCTAAAAAATTTTTTAGCTTTGATAGATAATGACTTTTTTTAAACTTAAGGTTCTATAGATTTAAATATGGGTGTAATTTTGTAAGTTCAAGACTTAGTGTGAACTTTATGGTATTCTATTAGTGTTACCTTTACGGTATTCTATAAATACGTCTGATGAGTGGATGCAGGCAGGTAAGCTGGGGGGGGGGGTGGTTGTGCTGTGGCAGCTGATCCACCCACCTACCACACGGTCAACCAGGACGGCAGCTCCGGTCAGCACTGCAAGAAATCGGTTGAGTAGGACGAATTTGCAGTGTTAGTGGAATAAAATGAAAATGGAAGAAACATTTTTTCTAACAAAATGAATGAAATTAGAATGTGATAACTGAAGTGTTATATAAGATGCTTGACTGTGTGAACAGGGATGATGACACTGATGGGGAATGGGAACCAGCAATGATCAGTAAGTTACAGCTGGATCTTCCATTATTCCAGTGTGTTTTTAGCAGATCATACTGTGCTAACATACACGTGATGTTATAAATTGTCTACTTTTAGTCGTGTACACGGTTGCGGCATTACTGTAATGCTGATAAGTTTTAAACACTGTAAGTTACGTAAATGCTGAGAAGACTTTTATTTTTGTGTATATAGCATGACTTAATATATCTAAGCGATTGCCAAGAAAACTGAAGACGGTCTTAGTGGTATACTTTTTTGCCACACCCTGTATTTCATAGATTTGATTGTGTTACATCCATCACTTCATGATCCTGCCACTGCTATCATGTATGGCAATGCCATTGCAAGAGTTCACTCAGGTCGTTTAAATGAATGTAGGCCGGATCCAGGTGGCTGCCAACTCGTGTACCAAGCTGAAAACTTGACCTTGACATTCCATCACAAAGGCACCTTCGGTTGTCTATTTCAGCCGACCTTTTCATGCCTTCGTCAAGACTTGTGTCCATCGGAGATCGGTCGTTTGCTGTTGCCGCCGCAAGGCTATGGGACACTACCCAGCGACATCACATCTGCACTATCTTTTTCTGTTTTCTGCCATTTGTATTTCAGAAGTCTTCTGCTGACATTATTTTGTAGTCCGTTTTGTTGCTAGCTTTTCTGTGTTGTGCCACACTGATGTTGAAGTTTTCTACTGAGACCACCTTAAATAAACATTTATGTGATATCAGCAAGTGATATGTATGTCGATGCTGTTCTGTAGACAACCCCGTGTGCGAGAGTGCCCCCGGCTGCGGAGAGTGGAAGCGACCGACGATCAAAAATCCCAAGTACAAAGGAAAGTGGGTTCGGCCGACAATGGACAACCCAGACTACAGGGTGAGTCCCGATTGTGTACACGTTGGGCCCACACTGGTCGCACTGTGTTTTCTGTGTATAATTATGCACCAAGTTTTCGCGTGGTTTGTACAGGGATCTGCATAAATTTTGTTGACGTTCAGCGGTTACTATTCATGAAAAGTTCTCCGACGAACGCTGGTTCAGGGAAGCCCTGGAATTATCCTGGATGCGGTAGTCCTGGGTTTTGGCAGGAAGTGAAAATCTGTTGTACTGTTCACTAACAAGCTACATTTTCTCCAGTCCCCAAAAGGTGCCAACTCGTTTCCTGACCAAGGGTCATGAGTGACCAAATCAGGGTGATTGTATTTATTGTGTTTAGTAGTTTAGGTTCATTGAGTTGTGTATTTCTCTGTGTCGTTTGGTTTTGTTGGTTCGTGTCGAAGGGTTTCCCCTACAAAGACCAGTTTGTGGAGTTGTATATTGTAATGGTTTATTGTATGTATTCCCAACACGTAACGTTTTCAACTCTCATTAGTCTAATCTGCCATCTAAAGATGATCAGTTTTAGCACAACTTCTGTGGTGAGACTAACGTACAGCTTGGCCGTTACTTCCAGTGTGGCTTGGTGATCCAGTGGATAATGCATTGGACTTGTATAGGCAATTAAATTGGGGTCGTTTTCTGCTGCGTGGATTTGTTGTGCCGCACTTAGTGATGTGCCTCTTTCTGCACTCTTTGTTTTTGTCTTCTTCTCTGTCTCAACTTTCTCGAACCATGCATTTTTCTACAAGTAACATTTTCAACTAACTTATTAATTCAAATTTTTAACTATAACATACTTTTTAAAGGCATGGTATGCTATTTTGGTGCACTAAAAGTTCCATTGAATCCCAGCTAACTTTTCTGCCGTGCAAAACACGACCAGTTATCTGTGTTGTAGGGTAAATGGATGGCGCGCAAGATCCCGAATCCCGACTACTTTGAAGATCTGGAGCCATACAAAATGACGCCAATAGTAAGTTAGCTGTTAACTATATTTGCCTTGTTGACAGTCGCTTATTTGCTGCCAATTGTTCGTAATGATATCATATGACATCATATGAATTGCTATCATATAGTATTGTGAAAGAGTATCGGTATCGACTCCGTGTTAACGGATTTGTACTATCAACTACTTTGGGGTAACATATGAAATGCGAAATATCTCGAGATACATCGAAAGGATTCTCATCATACTTTCAGGGTTTTTAGACAATTCAATTTCGAGGCCATTTGCAACAAAATTACCAAAATCCTTGGTCCTTAATTTGAGGGAAGGGTGGGAAATTTTTTTTAGACCCCAATATCTCCCCAAATTGTGGACTCTGGGAGCTGAAATTTTTTGCACCCTAGAGATTAAGGAGACCCATTTCCTTTCTGAATTTCAAGATCCTAACCCTAAAAATGGGGCATGGAGAGACAATCGTAGAAATAAAAAAATTCGCATATTTTCAAAAAAAGGGCATATTTCAAATCAGTTCACAGGCCAGAGTACTAAACGTATGTATATTATGAGTATCGCGTTTTGTTAAGCGATAAAATTAAAAATTTTGCACCGAACAGATTTTTGAATTTCCTTCCTAACTTGAGTTAGGGGACCCCAAACTTAATTTTTTATTGCGATTTGTCAAAATTTAGCGCGCAATATCTCCCCCAATTACGAAGCGAACAAAATAAAACTTGGCAGACTACTAGGGCCCCCAACTGTTTAGGGAATCTGAAAATTTGGTGACCCTGGGACGTTCAGTGCGTGAGGGAAGGGCGCTTAAAGTTGCCAATTTTGAAAAAGTTCGCATGTTTGGCGCCACCTAGCGGCGTAATGCGTCAACATTCACTGAGCTTTTTGTTCAGTTTGAGTACAACGACCGACTGTGTCCTAGATTTCCGAAAATCAGAGCAATCGCTTTTCTTGTTTTTGTTGCATGAGCGATCAAACTTTGAAAAAAAACTCCAAAATTGCACCTCGTCGTTTCTGGTCGAAAATGAGCTCGAGTAACACATTTGCAGCGCCACCTGTCGGCGAATCATAATCAAAGTAAGCCGATCTTACATACTACCCCGGACCATCTGCCTCACTACGAAAAATAGTCTCTGTAACTGTTCAACTTTTTTTATAATGGGCGGTCAAAAATGGCAAAAAAATTATTAAAATCTGCACTTCGTCGATATTTGGCGAAAATTCTCTAAGTCTGAACATAAAAAAATTTTGTGTACCATATATTGTTGACGAATGAATTCAAAATCGACCAATCGTTGCTTATTTGGCAATTTCTATACCTATGTCGATTTTTCGGTTCACAGTCGATCCAAATTTTGTGAGTGACGTAGCTGAAAATGAACGTTTGGTTAGAACGCGTGCCTTCTTGCAAATTTTAAATTGTGACAGCTCTATGAAGTTCAATGCAGGAGGGAGGAGTGCTCAAACTTTCCCACTTGTACATGTTTTCTCGGCAACGTACGAACGGCACATTTGCAGCGCCACCTGCCAGCGAAATATATGGAGCAAAGTAGATGTTTCAGTGAAAATAAATACATCACCCAGCGTACTACTAAACTGCCGAAAATTGTTTCTCTAGGTTTTCTAATTTTTCTGTAACAGGTGATCACACATGGGAAAAAACGCAAAAACGGCACTTTGTAGGTTTTGAGCGAAATTTTCTAAGTCCGACCCTGCTCGCATTAGAAGAGGCAGAAGGAGTCGCCATAGACCCCCTATCACTATAGAAGTCGAATAGGAAACCGGGGTCAAAAAATTGATTGTGCATGTTTCCGCCATATTTCTACTTCCGGTTTTTGTGAAATTCGTCATTATTAATGATTCTCGAGTAATTGCACACAGTATAAGTGCACGGGAAGGTGGCAATACGGTTTGCTGCGATGTTATGGCTCGAAATAGGACAGGCGACAACAGTGTGACGTATTGGTTCCCTTGGAAAGACCCTATGGCGAGACGACGAACGCTAGAAGTTGGCGTTTTTGAGCAGACGCCACGAAAATGGGCTCGTCAGCTCGATCCTCTTTCCTGCACAAAACTACCACAGCCAAAGCATTGGCTCGGCCCTTCGGGCCTCGCCATTCGTCTCTTTCGGTGCCTTTGCACGAAAACACAACCCAAATGCGGGCTCAGCCCTGCGGGCCTCGCCTTTCGAGCGTAGCAAATGCACCAGGTGCCAATTTTTCGCCCTTTTGATGTTTGCCTCGAGGTCTCGGACATGCTGCGGTCGACTCTCTCCACGCTGAGTTTATGAAATTGCACTGCTACTTCGGATGTGCTTGCAAAAAGCAACATTTTTGCTCTTGTTATATTACGCCATCATAGCCTGTTTGCTGTTTTTTTGTAGGCGGCCGTTGGCTTAGAGCTGTGGTCGATGTCAAACGACATTTTGTTTGACAACTTCATCATTACCGACAGCAAGCGAGTGGCTGATCAGTGGGCGGCTGATGGTTGGCGGTTAAAGTACTCAGAGGAGAGCGCCGCTGCGGTAAGTGTTTTCGTGCAATTCTGTGTTAGGTCAGAAAAAGTCGATCATTTGCTGTCTGCGGAAGGAAACGAAAGCACAGGCTTCAGAATCAGGGTTCCCATGCCGGCCTTTAATTCAAAGCTGGCCTTAAAATGGCCTCGATTTTTAAAGCCCTGAAGATCTTTGAATTGTTTCTGAAAACGAAATATAGGCCTTGAAAAAGTTTTTGGCTTTGGAGCCAGTCAGACATAGATGGAAGTGGATTGAAATTTGACAGCAATCGCCTGAAATGTTTACTATTTTGGTAGAAGAACTGACTGCTTTTATAGTATGACATATTGTTTAGATTGTGGATCAGGAACCTTGAATTGACCCTGAAATCTTGAGTGAAGTAGGTGATGGAGTGCTGTAGAATTTATGACTTGTTTTTTTTATTAAATGTCATTCAAACGTCTTAACCAAAATAACCGACTTTTATTAAGAAAATGATAACTTTGGCATTGTAAATTTTGACACAGTTGTATTGTCTGTTGCCTCAATTTCTGATATACATTTATGTTAATTCCTGGGTGGTTCACTGCAAGCATTTTTTTATTTGATATGTATTTAATCAGGGTTCATGTGCCGGCCTCGAATTCAAGGCTGTAAAAAGCTTTAAAGTACTTGAATTGTTTCTGGAAGTGAGAATAAGTCCCCGTGGAAAAGTTTGGAATTTAGCTCAAGAGCCACTTAAGCATCCAATGGGAGCGGATTAAAAGTTGACGGCGTGTGCCGAAATGCTCGCCGTTTTAGAAGAACCGACTGCTTTTATAGTGATAAATTGTTGAAAAGGGTCCTTGAATCCGTGAAGGGAAACGTCTCAAGTTGCGTAGGATAGTTGATGAAGGAACGCTGTCCAATCTGTTGGTGGCATTCGGCTACAGGGTGGTTTCGTTCAGTCGGTCATCGACGTGACTCACGAGCGTCCGTGGCTGTGGGCAGTCATCATCGTAGTCGTCGTCCTTCCGCTGGTTCTGATTGTTGTCTACTGCTGCATGTCCTCCAGCAAGGTGGGTAGTCTTTTCTATTTCTCGTACTCGTCAGATTGCCAATGGGCGACTCCTCCTGGTATCGTTAGCAGTGCATGCTAAACGGCTTAAGTGTATTGACCAGAATTCTGGCGGGTAGAATGTGATGTATACACCGTGTCTCAGGAAAAAAGGTGCCAACTTATTTGTTGTTCTGTGTGTATGAAATATGTGGATGTGGAGACAAGAAGAATAATATTTAAAGTTGCGCAAAAGTGGTCATAAACTCCGGAATTCTTGGCCATATTGCTAGGCAACCGGCGTTACCACGGCAAGCAGTTTGTATCCCAGTAGTTGTGGATGGGCTCACATGTTACTACTCCAGTGTGAAGTGGATATAATCACCCAGGACGGAGTTGTGGCACATTTTAGCTGTACACGTTATATGACCTTCGACCTTTTGACCCTCGATACCCACCAATTTCAAAGATTATGCATATTTGCAATACTGAAGTACGTGATCATACATGTAAAACCCAGAATTCTTGGCCCGGTTGCTAGGCAATATAATTCTGTATACAGGGTGTGACGGAAACAGTATCCATGTAACATATTTTGCTGTCATTCCCAGTTTTTCATTTATTTATTTGTACGAACACCGTACACGTGGTAGGCAACTAACTACTAAAAAGCAATATTTAAAATAATAAAAATACTAAAAAGGCTAAAGCTAAATGGTACAAACATTAAGCATCATGTCTAGTTGATTGTTGTTACAGGATGACAACGTGGGAGTTCGCAAGAAGACCGATGAGCCGACGCCGGACGTTGACGATGATGCTGACGACCAGGAGGAATCTTCGACCGCGGAGCAAGATGTTGAACCTGCAAAGTCTGAGCCTGAGTCAGTGTCAAACGTCTCTGCCAGTCAGTCGAGTCCTAAGAAACGGACCAAAGCAGATCTCGAGGTGGGTGCCGTCATGCGTGACCAGTTCGATTTAGTGTTGTTTCATGTGCACAGTGGGAATTGGTTTTCAGGAATGACGTAAGGTTCGTCTACTTTTCTCTTTGCTCTGTTTTTTAGTTGTCGTTCCAGTTTTCGTTTCACAACTCGTTTCTGGTTAAAATGAGCAAACCGGTGGCAGAAATTAATCGGATTTCGTTAAGTGAACGGCTGTGTGTTTTTGTCCCAGAAATTTTGCTAATCTACCCCTCCGAGGGAACTGTATAGAGCAGTGTCTTTCAACTTTTGTTTTTGGAAAGGAACCCTTTGGGGCATTTTCAATTGCCCACTGAAACTCATGCATTACAGCAGGGCATTTGTATCTGCAGCATTACTTAACTGCGCAAAACAATGCAGATGACTTGCCGACAACATTTCGGGTTTGGGTCAGTGTTAGATTTTGAAAACGTTATTTTTGTTGCCCAAGTCATCTGCCGCCCAGTTTGCGTGTCGCCCAGATAACTGGCGACCATTGGGGCCGAATTGAATGCGAATGGGATATTCAGTGCAGCCATAGTTACCCAGGTTTGACAAATGATCCTGATTGCAGGTGAAGGAGGATGATGATGCTGGTGCAGAAGCCAACAAAGAAGAAGAAGAAGATGCTTCTGCTAACCCTGGGTGACTTCCAGACGTTAATAAGAATAATATCAGGATAGTTTTAGTGGTATTGTCACTTGGGGTCATTTGAATGAAATTTGGCCAGCACAAAGTGGCTGTCAACTCGTGATCATCATAATCATCATCAGTAGTCATTTCTACTGCGCCTGCTGCCAGAACAATGTACGTGCATTACAATTGTCCACAGTTAAGCAAAACTAAAAACCCTAAAACTGGAAACTGATAAAAGGCTGAAAATGTCTCTTCAGTTCATAGTTAGAGCTAGAAATTTCGTTTTGCAGGACTCGTTTGCCAACTTCGGGAATCAGATGGTCATGGAAAGTTGGGGGAGAAAGCAAATAGTTTGGGCAGGGGAAAGACTTTTCTCGTGCAGCAAATATTAATGTGATTTGTATAATTTTGGTTTTGACAGGCGATGTTTAGATGTACTGAAGTAGGCATTCCATGTGCTCTAACCACTAGTTAGAAGTAGAGTTCGTGTGAAGAAGTTTCACTTGTTCATGTGCTGAAAAATGCACGGGAAAGTCTTGCTGGAATGGTCCAAGTATTCGTTCTGTCATGGAAGTGGCAGCGCGATTGATTGATTGATCGATTAATTGATTGATCGATTGGTTGATTGGTTGATCGATCGATTGATTGATCGATTGATTGATCGATTGATTGATTGATTGGAGTTAAATGGCACTTTCAGAACAAATAGGCTATATTGTGCCTTTAATAACTATGTTGCTGTTAAGAAAGTGAAATTAATGAGAAAGTTACGTGTTGAGAATACATAAAATAAAACCATTACAATAAATAACTCTTCAATCTGGTCTTTGTAGGGGGAAACCCTTCAACACAAAATATATTACTAGAGTAAGTCTTTTCAGCCAATCACTTGGCTAATGTACTAACGAACAAAACCAAGTGTCAGAAAAATACACAACTCAATAAACCTAAACAATTTGGTGGCCTTTTACGACCCTCGGTCAGGAAACTTGGTGGCCCCCTCTGGGGTTGGCAGTCCAGAAAAATGCATGCTGAATGTTTAATATAATTATCTTCACTGTTGTGCAAGTGATGTAATGAGTGTATAACTACTGTTTGCAGTGCTGAAGGTGACAATTAATGACGGTTCATCGGGCCGATATTTCCACAAAGAGGCCGTGTGGAGCAGGCAAGGGTATGAAACTGTGCGGCTATAGTCAGCACAGGAACATTTGCCGTATTTTTGTCGACGTCAGCACAGCACGCTAGGCATTTTATTTTGTCCGCTGTTGATCGCGATTTCCGTAGTTCTGTTAGTCAGTTGAAGGTTCAAAATTTTGCGTTGAATTTTTGAACGCAGCGATTTTGTGTCGTCGAATTTTCACCTGTGTTGACTGAATACTGAAACTTTGCATATTTTCGGTTATCAGGTAGCATTGCTGACGATGCGTCAGCAACAGTGCCATGTTTGATACATTATTTGAGCGATGTGCTGTTGTACTGACTTGGAATTTGTCCACGTGTGTAATAAATTCTGTGAAACTTCGTCATTTTTGTTATGGAGAATTACACAAGTGGCCATGAAAAGTACCAGAACCAATTTGTCAATGAATCGTATTAAAACCTGCCAATGAGATCAGATTTTTTTTGTCAAAAAAGTGTTAGAGACAAGTATCGTATTATCACTTTGTATTAAATATTTTATGCATGACCTAATTTGTGACATCATTTATTTTGCTGAAGTCCTGAAGCTGTGATATGGGTCAAATATAACGTAAATGATGTCGGCGCTCTCTTTGCATCAGCTTGCCTTTGTTTTTGTAAGCTATGAATTACACTCCTAAACTGTCCTTTAGGTGGAAATTCAAGTAAAATTTCTTCGATTTACATCTTTTCAGTTTTCAGCGTTCTATTATGATTTTGTCATCCACTTATTTTTCACGTCTTGATTGCGTCGCAAATAGGTCATGCGTAGAATATTTAATACCAACTGATAATATTTTAGTGCTTCTTTTACACTCAAATTCGATGGAAAAATCTAACCTCACTGACTGGTTTGTAGTACTATTTAATGATAATTTGGCTTACTTTTTTGGGCCACCATGCATATAGCCAGTATGGCACGTCAGACAGGTCTTAACTTGTAGTGTTGGTAATATATTATTAGAAGGTCAGTAGAACTCGGGTGAATTTGCGGGAGACTGTCGTGTATTTGTCCTCATGGTTCATATAGATTAAATACGCCTTTCAAAGCAACATTATAATGTTTTGTGTGTGCAGGATCACTAAATTGTCTGCAGTTTTGCTGCTAATTTAGCCATGTCTGTGTTTGGTATTATCTATGCAAGAGTGAATGAAACTGGATGGTATAAATGCATTGAGTATTTTTGCTATCAGTTGTCTTATGTGCACTGATAGCAGAAAGGTCTCTGGATAGCTGGTTTTCTACTGTGTGAGCTAGCCTATCCATGGAGGTCACTTTGCCCATGTTCAGCTATTCTGATTGTAGCATATTACTTGGAATATCAGCATAGCATATGCTAACTAAGGCGTCTTCACCTACTCGTGTGTGCTGTGGCATAACGACTGAAAATGTTGTAAATCTTTAATAATTGCCCTGGCAGCGACACGGAAGTAGTTTGGTTATGCCACACTTTTATGCAAAATTACTTCATTATCTCTGCTAATTATGACAATATCATGAACGCCACAAAGATGCGAGAGTTGTAGCAGCTGGCAATTAAGAACTTTTATTTATTCCTGTCAACTGGTCTGTCCTTTGTTCGTTTGGCGTAGCGACTGTGTCCGCCTAAATATTAAAATCCACTGTATATACACAAAATCCACCAGCTAAATATTGACATGGCCTACACGTTGAAGCTGAAGTCGAAATCTGCTTTCTACAGGAAATTTGCGCTAATTATTGAAATTCACCACAGAAATGTCAAAATCCACGTTGAATAAGGCAAAATCGATT
>Ga0056115_1001261_pt1 | contig 11849 bp, 12 predicted proteins | sample WorMetOlspDAHAB1_FD_77007 | JGI IMG/M metagenome (GOLD analysis project Ga0056115, IMG submission 77007) | Marine gutless worms symbiont microbial communities from Max Planck institute for Marine Microbiology, Germany - Olavius sp. DAHAB.1 ... | reverse complement strand
CTCGGCGAGGCGGAAGGTGGCGCTGCCGCCACCGCGGCCGGACATTGAGCGCGAGTCCAGTTTGCGAGTCCTCGGCGTCATACTGAACGACAAGTTGACGGCTGCCGATCACGTGACTGCGCTTCTGTCATCCGGATCCAGCATGCTGTACACGATGCCAGTGCTGCGCTCGCACGGCACGCCGACCACGTCGCTGCAAGACAACAGTCATCTCGCGCATCCTGTACGCGGCACCATCGTGGTCTGGAATGTGTTCAGCTGCCAACCACGTACGTCTTGATTCGTTGCTACGGCGCAGCAAACGGTTGGGCTACTGCAAAGGAGACATGCCGGTCATCTCCGAACTGTTCAATACGGCTGACGACGACTTTTTCCAGCGCGTCAAAACTAACTCTAACCATTTCCTCAAGCCATACCTTCCTCAACATACAGTCACTCCATACAGTACCAGCTCCGCACCCGCCCTCATAACACCACTCTAATAAATAAAACCAAATTCCATAGCAGAAGGTTTGTAGATGTACATCCGAATAGTGGTGTTGCACTCGCGTCATTGCTGTGGATGTAAATAACTTTGAATTTTCTGCAAATGCACGGAATGACATTGATTTTATCATCCGTATGCTTTACAAGTTCTCCTACTAACTCTCTATAGCCTATCCAACGTTTTCACATGGTCTCATTTTTTATCTTAAACTCAATACAACACGCATTAAACGGACATAATAGTAAAATAAAATCAATAACGTTCTGAGTCCATACCTGCTCTGCGTCCTACGTTTTTAGTGATATATAACATTTGTTTTTTATATTGCCATTCCCATTCTATATATGTTTTATGCGTTTTATGTTGTGTAATGCTTGCGGTTGACAAGTCATTTATTAAACGAATATGACGATGATGATGGCACAGGAATTCTATGTCAAATATTCAACGCACTCTGTCGCGGGAGTCGAAACGCTCGATCATTGTTTTCGAGTGAAGGCAACCGTGATGCTGACTTTAACAAATGAAGCTAATTGGAAACGACAATTTTTTGCAGTTGAATGCCATCTATGACTGCTATTATGTTTGCAAATTGAAAATATCTCACGTTGAGTGCTTTGCACCGACGGATATAAGTAAAAGACGCATACATCGTGGCGTTGTGTAAAGATGCAATGTTAATCGAAAGAATTGAGATGGTCGTTCAAGTTATTTTCTTTAAAAAAATAACCGAAACCGTTGTTTTGGCAGCAGCTTTTGGATACTTTTACCAATATTTTCTCCTGTTTTTATCGTTTACCTTAAACGGACCTTTACTTTTTCCATGTAGTAAAGTAATTCAAAAATTTGGCACTGATACTGACGGCATGCATAGAATATTTAATACCGAAACTGACGGCATGCATAGAATATGTTAATTCGTACCAACACCCTGTACATCCGAATAGTGGTGTTGCACTCGCGTCATTGCTGTGGATGTAAATAAATTTGATTTTTCTGCAAATGCACGGAATGAATTCAGAACGAAAAAAACTCATGCGGCATTCGGTTGACGCGGTGTGTCGTCATGGCAACGTGCATGTTGAACAGAAATTGTCTAAAAGCTCCAGAGTGGATATCAGAAAATATACTTTCAGCAACAGAATAGTTGATAGGCCTAAATGGAACGATGTATTAACTCTTGCAGTGTAAGTTGTTTGGAAAAGTGCGTCTTACTGGAACCGGAAACTGTATATGTTCATTAATTCATTCATTTACTCTGTGTGTGATATTAGGATGACTGTTAGTTAGTTAGTTAATTAGTTAGTTAACGAATAAGGCGTTACACCCGAAGGTTGCTAGGCCAAGAACAACGTCGCTGTATATGCCGTAAGCTTGTGCTTAGCCTACTCATGCTGATCGACTGTTGCACACCAGTTTCAGAAGTCGCCGGCCGTCGACTACTACGCTCATTCAGTCGACATTATCTTACAGGCCCACGTTACCGGTTGAACACGTTCGGGCGCCGGGCCTTTTCGGTCGCAGGTCATACTTCGCGGAACTATTAACCGGATCGTCTCCGTGACCCAACTTTGAGTTCCGATAGTTTTAGGAAACAACTTAAAACGGGACTATTTGCGAGTTATTAAACATACTGAACGCAGTAACGATGTTTCATGATTCTGCTCTATATAAATTCACGATTGACATTAACATTGACATACTAACGGCGTCATCATACGTTGGTGGCTTCAGTAAAAACAATAAAGAATTGACCTCATCATCCATTCAAATACTCTTAGCAGACTCACATCTCGCAGTCATCCATACATACATGCAGTCATCTCATTTCAAATAAACTTCAAATCTCATAAAAAATCTTTCTCCACGCGGGAACTGTATATACTGTTTTTGCAGTTTATTCGTCATAAATTTTTATTGAATCGTATTTTACGAATCGGGTTTTGTTGTGTTTCATTGTACTTGTCTGCTGTTAGCTTTTCACTTTATACAGTTCGACACCTGAACGTTATAGTAAGGAGAGTGAAAATGATAACGGATAAATGCGTGTGCATAAAATTAACCCACCAGAAACTAAATATAATCTAAATCCTAAACCTAATAATAACCCTACTACTAAACAGTTTGCAATAGTAAGCATTTGACTAAAATAGTCATCTGTTTTACACATACAGGGAAATTCACGCAAGACAATGTCACTGCAGCGTTTCTACTATTTTTCGTTGTCATGGTCACTTGCTCGTTACATTAATAATTACAGGACGTGACTTGATAATGTCACAATATCGTGTCGTCGCCATTCCATTGTGCTGTATGTTGCAGAGATGATCCGGTCTGTCATGAGGATCTGTGCGCTATTAACGGTCGTTGCTCTGCCGCTAGCAACACCGCAACTAGTCAACAGACAGAGTAAGTGACGCATTGCTTTGTATATCACAGCTCTCCTGGCTAACTGAATCTCTTAACATTGTCTGCAAATGGAAGTGGTCCCGAATTTCCAGGTCCTATCCGACTCGTTGTGTAATTTTAATTATAAAAACCCAGAAAGCCCAAAATGTAACTGTAACATACAGACTGGCTTCATATTCATTCGACAAGAACTTCGGAGCGCGTATCTTAAACGTAGACAGACAAGAAGACAGATGCCTATACATTACAAAGTACACCAGAATTATGCAGTTCATGACATATTTCATGAAATGTTTTTTTTTATTTACGATGATTTTAAGTAACGTTAGATAGGCCTAAGTATCTCAAGTTAGTAAGTAACCCAGTTAACTGTAAGTATCTGTTATTATGCCTGAATAGCATTAGTCCTTTGCATCCCCATATTCTAACCTCCTATACTTCGATCGGGTTTTAAAAAGTTTTAAATAACTTAATAATGAACGTTCAAAGTTTCGTTAAATATTTCAAAAAGGGACCTTTAAAAGTTAAAAAAAATTCATGAATTAAAAAAAAAATATTTCAAAGTGAAATATTTCATCACGCATCTCTAACCACGACCCTGTTCATTGGGTAGACCAAGCCTCCAATTGAATGTAGTCGCGTGGCATATACGTGGCCTACATGCAGTTCACACGAGGCGGTGTCGATGCACCGTTTTTGAAGCTTTCCGCTGTCATTCTCCGTTCTCGCCACACCGAGCCAATATTACGCTGCGTAGGCCTACACAGAAAACTGGCGCAAACCCAGAACCTGTCACGCTTCGACGGTCTCGTTTTGCCGTCGGATATGATGCGAGGCTGCTATAAATTTTCGATTCGGCGGGAAGACATCACGTCACAGCTTCAAAGCGCCGATCAGCGATTCTCACATCAGTGTCGTAGGTACCTTCCAGAACTTCGCACGACTCGTCGATAAATAACTGCGGCCTGTAACTATGCGTTCAATGCGCTCTGTCATTACGGAGACGGGGCGACTCAGTTAGTAGTGTCTTTTTAGTGAGTATGAGCAAGGTCATCAGTCTCTGCATGACGGCAACGCCCATTGCTACACTAACATATGCGACAATTCCACAACAGCAGCACGAGAGAAATAATATGCAATTAGACTTTTTAATAATGACACTATATTCGGACACCTAACAGTAAAACGCGCGACAATTGAACGACTGAAACGGGGGAAAAACAGCGAAACTTCGTCATTTCAAGTTTAATGGGAAAAACATCGGCGGAACTGATGCGCACGCGCCGAGATAAAAAAACGCACCAAACATGCAAGAACAAGACAATTTAATATTAATTAGTCGAGAGCATAATGAGGAGCGCAGGATCACCGCAAAGAAAACTGCTGTAACGCCGTTTTACTCGTTCTGCGGAATACACTATGCTTTGTAGATCATAGGACTGCGGGATATTTATTGTTATGTAATTAATTTATCATCAAACTTGTACACCCAGTATGTAATAATAAAAATGATAAAAAAGAAATTGTAATAATAATTATTATAAATAATAAAAGCCCGACGAAAATCGTAAAAAAATCGCAGGAAACCCACACAAACACCGCGCCGCCGACCAAACGGCCAAGCGAATTCGCCACATGGCGACTCGCGAGAGACTCTGTATCTGTAGCGATAACGGTGAAATCGAGCGAAAAGTTGTTTTTCGGTTTTAGTAATATAATTTTCGAAAAACATGTGGTTGGGGATCACTAATTATTAGACACTACAGGTGCCTTGTGTGCGATGGTCTTTTTTGCTGTTTTATTTGCTTGTTCTCGATCGTGTGTATTATTGTACACCTGTCTGTCTTGCGTTGCGCGTCTGTCTCGCCTCTGTATTTCAGCAGTTCTGTTCTGCATTTAGTGGCATAGTGATAATGACACCGAAAAGCAGTAAAAAAGGTGCAATTACGTAGTTTTATATCAGTTTCTTAAAATACACAGAACATGTTACTATATTTTGTTGAATTCTTATTTACTACTGCGTGTTGTTCAGTAAATTACATATGTTTCAAGACGATACGCTCTACAAATTGACTTACTTACTTTAACAGTATATAGGGTTAGGGTTACGATTAGATTAGTGTCTGTTTGGTTAAGCACACGTATTTATACTACTTTCCGTCGTCACTTTCACTCTCCCGCATTTGATTGCGAATACACTTCGCCATATTTCCTGGACGGAAGTAGAAGTGACGCGTTCCAGTCATAGAACTGACTATTACGTGCATAATTACGTATGCGATTGCAGCGTGCGTCGTTGATCTGGCGTTCGTGATTGACAACTCGGGAAGCATCCGGGACAACGATCCCCCTGGCGGCAACAACTGGCAACTGATTCTCGACTTCGTCAAATCGATTATCGGAGAACTGATCATCGCGCCGTACGCAACGAGAGTCGCTGTCGTCGACTTCGGTTCGTATATAGTTGCTGATGTCTCATTTACGCGGTTCAAGGTTCGCGTTTGTGATTGCCGGTCAATTCTGTTCCTTCGCGGTTCAAGTGGGAAATTGGTATTGAGGAGCAACTTCGATGAGAATTCCACTCAGTCTCTTAACTTTACAGTAAACCGATTTTTTATGAAGTGTTACAAAACGTCCAACCTAGAAATTGTTAATTACTGTCCGACATACCTTGGCTGCACGTTAGCCCTGCCGAGCGTGCTTCTGAAAACAGATGGGCTATGACAAATTTTTGCTGTCACCGTCGCCTATTTAGCTATTCAGCTTGTATATTTTATATTGATGCGTATTGTATTAGTTAAGTTATTTTATTTTGTTTTCGTGTTCTTTTGGAGTTGACGATATGACAATGGCACTGGTGTAATGCTTTGAGATGACGTCGAAGTGCTGCGTGACATTCAGGAAACGAGGCTAAAGTCGACTTCAACTTCGACGACTACAGAACGAAACGCGAAATTCTGGCGGCCGTCGACAAGATCAAATATCGCCGCGAGAACACCAACACGACTGGCGGCGTCAAGGTGACGCGTCTGGAAGTGTTCGGCCGAGGCTACGAGCGACGACCGAACGTCGAAAGGCTGATGATTCTCATCACCGATGGAGTGCCAACATTCGACGCCGACAAGCTGGATGATGAGGTTGCTGCTGTAAAAGCGATGGGCATCCGCATCCTCGGACTCGGCGTCACTAATAAGGTAGGCCGGAATGTTTGCGACCTTTTTATTGAAGCGTTTAGATTGCTCGCAAAACCTCGTGCAGTGACACACGCGTTTGTTCCATTTCAAATGAACGGAAAAATCATTTTCCTATAATTATATGCTTTAGCTATGCACGAAAAAAACGTTTGATACATGACTGCCAATTACACGAGAACAGGAGCGCTACAAAAAGTACGGTAAACTCAAATAAACAGTCGATATTTATAATAGGGCCTAAATTAAATTTAAAGTAATGTTAAAATTACAATTAATAAAGCATCAGGTAAAACACATTTTTCTTTATAACTCGTAATAATTGTGTATCGTATCCGATATTTCGTATTCTGCTGCGAGTGAAGTTTGTTTTACCATCGCGATCGTCATCACGTCTTTATTGATAGTTGACAGAAATCGGGCTCCATGTATACAGTTACACAATAATACGAGAAAGTACGATTTTTAGGTGAACGAAACGATAATGCGATCGATAGTGTCGCATCCACCAGACGACAACTACGTTTATGCAGTCAACTTCAGCAGCCTCAGTCTCGTCAAGAACACTCTCGTGAACCGAACATGTACCATACCGACCACACCGACCACCACGCCCGTGCCGACGTCGACGGCATCGACATTTCCACCGGCGCCTGTCAACGGTTCGTTATCGATTTGACGCCGCATGTCTGTCATTCATCTACGAAACTGCAGTCTATAGTCTATATATAGTTACAACGGCGGCATTATACGTCAGAAACAGCAGATGTCAGAAATATGTGATATTACGCAGCACTACCTCAGAGGGTGGCCCAAAAATTGGCACATTTTTGTGCGCCTTATAACTTCATCAGTTATTGACTGATTTTCAAACGTTTCTCACTGACAGAAGCATGAAAATTTTTTAATAGTACTGTCACCAAAGATCCCACCATACCTAAAGTGTGTCGCTACATTACCTATTAAACTGTCAATGTCTTCAAAGCAACAACTGAAAAAAAGATTACTTCTGTAACAACACATTTTAAGAGTGCTTCATCCAACAGCGAGCAACCAGTAAAGCCACTCCGATTGTAATATGCATGTGAGCCTATAAATTAATGTACAACATATACAAAACGTAGGCTACAACGTTCGAGCATGCCGCCTGGGCGTCCGACCGACAGCTTGACACTCTCTCCGTATTTTGGAGGCAGAACGAACGGCTGAAACTGCACACATCTTTGTCGTTGTAGCGTGCGTTGCCGACATCGCGTTTGTGATTGACAACTCGGGAAGCATCCGGGACAACGATCCCCCTGGCGGCAACAACTGGAAGCTGATTCTCGACTTCGTCAAATCGATCATTGACGTCTTCGATGTGGCGCAAGATGGCGCGCGCTTCGCCGTCATCGACTTCGGTAAAAATTCGAGAGAAAATAGTCGCAACAATTTTTCACGCCGACTGACTTGTTATGTACAAAAAAATAAACATGTTTAAAAAGTTTATAGCGAGCGAGAATTGTTGTTACAACTTTTAACGAACCGTAATTATTATTATCTGTCGTACTGCTGAAACAATTCTGTTTAGCTACAGGGCGCTTCTGCTGCTTCAAAAAATTACGTTATATTGAACACTTTTTGTTTCAGTGATATGAAAACTGTAAAAGGCCATTAAGAAACAATTGCTTTGTGAGACGTATACTGGCATTGATTTGGTGAAACAATGTATGATGTGGAGACTACTGGAAAGAGGGAATATCCCGGGAAATGCGGCGCAGTGTTGCTGACGGTGTAAGAAGTGTAAGAAGTTTCGTTTTGTCTTTACGGGCATGGGATAGGCTGACAAACACTCAAAAGGTAACCGGCTAGCCGAAGTGCGTCTTTAGGCCGGTGTGTGTGTGTGTGTGTGTGTGTGTGTGTGTGAGGTGGGAGGCTGAAACTATGAAGTTTTTACATTTAATTTGCAAATACGTAGTCCACAAGTTGTTTATGGTCTGTCTTAAACTTTCAAGGTCATGTATACAAAAAGAAGTAACAAACTTGCGCTGTCGATAAAAGTAGGCTAGGCGAAGATTTTGAATCTTTCCGGATAATGTCGTTACTGCACTTTCTGTAAGCAGTTTCAAAAGACCTCTTGGTACTGACGATCTATCAACATTTGCATTGTTTGTTTTAAAATGGTTCTGTTATTTTAAAATTTTGGTTGTTCGGCACACGTCAGATGTCCATGCGTGGCTCTTTGAGTTCATCACTGTACGTCGCGACGTTCCGCGAAATAAATACGCAATACTATAACATTTGCAGGCAACTTAGCGAGGCTCAACTTCAACCTCAGAGACTACGGCACAAAAGCCGAAGTGCTGGCGGCGGTGGATCGAATCGACTATTTGGGTCGCAACACGAACACCACGGGTGGTCTGAAGGTTGCACGACTGCAAGTGTTTGATCCGAAGTACTCACAACGACCGGGCGTTGATCGTCTTATCGTGCTCATGACGGACGGTGTGCCGACATACGATTCCGACAAACTGAACGACGAAGTAGCAGCCGTCAAGCGGATGGGCATTCGCATTATTGGACTTGGAGTCACACATATGGCAAGTCAAGAAATTCTTTTTTCGCTCTCACGCGAAGTGGACTAATCTACAGAAGAAATAGGTCTACAATGTTTTTCGGTGGTAACTTCATGCAGATGGACGTTTGAATGAAATCAGTATTGCTGGTTACTCAAAGTGTACATTGTTGACGTAGTATTTCTACTGGTGATCAGCAGGATGAGTTTTATATGTTGATAGCCTTAACGTTATCGCTGACTACTTTGTTTCATGGCAAATTAAACTTTTTTATAAGGTCCGAGACAGGATGCGGAACTGCGATTATATATCAGCAAACTCTAATAAATTATAAACGACGTCACTGTAATCTGAATCGGTCAGTTGTGGTGTTTTACTTGTAGTTATATGCAGGCAAAATAACTAGATGTAGGCCTATTGCTATTTTCATGTCGCTTAACTGTTTATCATACGCACCTGCGTTTTCACTTGCATACGTTTGTGTAGCTACAGAATATTTACGCTGTCGCAGCTTAATAATTGGATCAACCACACACCACAATGTACTGTATAGCCTAACCACTGAATCACACAGTATCATCGGACTGTCATCACATGGAGTTAAACTGCAGAGTGACGGTGACAACGCAAATTAGTAAAGACAGTGCAACAACATTGTCTCGTATGAATTTCTCTGGATACGTAGGACATGTAACTATATGTAGTTGAATGCTTATTACTGCATGCTGTTTAGTAGTAAGGTTAGGGTCAGGGTTAGAATTAGATTTTGTGTGTGGTTGGTTAGTGATTATGCGCACGTATTTATACTACTTTCCGTTGTCATTGTCACTACCCCGAGCTAAATAGGTTTTTTAAATAATGCAAGTGCAACGGGCGCAGGTGAACGAGTCATTACTGCAGTCGATCGTGACTCAACCGTGGCAGAACAACTACGTTTACGCGCTAAACTTCAGCGTCCTGGAGCTCGTCAGGAACTTGGTGCTACAAAAAGCTTGTAGGGTCCTCGTGACCGCCGCGCCTACGACCATTTCGCCGCCATCTACCGCTCCTATGCTCTCTGCACCCACGCTGATTCCGTCGATAAACGGTAAACCTTAAATTGTCGACGTCAATATAAATTGAAATTTGTATAGATTAGAATATAACAGCATTGTTGAAATTTTAAATTGCTATTAATGTTGGATATCATGTAGTAGATTTTGCGTGTTTTCAAATGATTTAGGCTTTTTTGGGCTTGTGTAAAGTAGAAGGTAAAGTACATAAGCCAACATATTTATACACGTCCTTACGTACACAATTGCACCTTTGCGCATCAATAGCAGAAGCACGAATTACTGCAACGAAATATAGATCAGCCGTTTTATAATCCGGATTAGAGATTCCAAAGAGTGGTTTAGGTCACAGAAAAATCAACCGACTATTGAGAGGAAACAAACCGTAACCAGAAGCTTCCTTTTAATAAAACTGAACTATAAGTATCCTATAAACATGCTGTAAATCCAGTCGTGTTCAACAGACACGATTCGCTGTCACCACGATACAATGTCCTGTCGACTGCAAGGAATTTTCTATATGAATTATCTTTGTCGTTGTAGCGTGTGTTGCTGACATCGCGTTTGTGCTTGACAACTCGGGAAGCATCCGGGACAACGATCCCCCTGGCGGCAACAACTGGCAACTGATCATCAATTTTGTCAAATCAATCATTGACGTCTTGACTGTTGCACCGGACGGCATTAGAATCGCTGTCGTCGACTTCGGTAGGATTATGCTTCTATGTTCCACCATGTTGGAGGTATAACGCAAACAGAGTGCATTAAGATGCGGAAATCTGAAAAAAATTCGTATACAAAACTTATTTGCGGAACACGCTTGTATTTCAACTGACTATCACTTTACGTAGAACAGTTTGCGAGCACACGCGTAAGTCTATACGACGTTAGAATGCGGCAACACAATACCTCCAACATGGCGGCGGTTACTATTGAAGACCGAACGACGTTACTGTATCAGCGTGTATGACACACTGGCAGATACAGGATAATGTTTGCAGCAACGTCACTGTGCTAATTGTTTTGCCTACAGCATATAACTTGACAACTGCATGTCACCCGACAAAGTTTTACGAAGACCTAAGTAAGTGACAGAACTTTTTCAATGAGCATTTATTAGAGCTGGAAAACCCGATGAATGTTTTTACACACACGCAAACACCATGGTGTGGTTACGGGTTGAGCAGTGGGCCGGCTGTAGGCCTCAGCTCGTGTGATCGATCATCGCCAGATAGCCAGCGACAGCAGCAACAACGCGATTGCACTTTTTATATCGCGTGGTAAACTGTCGACAACGTTCCAACACCAAGGCGTCGACTCCTGAGGACACGGGGGCACGTGCCGCCACTTTTACAAATGGCCGTGGAGGGGGGAGCACCGTTAGTAGAAGAACAGCAAACACTAAACTGACCAAACTGAACTGACCATCACGAAAGCACTCACCAAAACGACTAATTGTACTTGTAGAGCCAGAAAAAGGAGGGACACGACAACCAATTTGCTGTCGCTTCAAGCCGGACGCGTGTGCCCACATTTCAAATTCGTTCCTGCGCCACTGTTCAACACTGAGTGTGACAAAATTGTTACGTTTTAGGAAACAAAGGCAAGTTGCACTTCAACCTGAAGAACTATTCATCAAAGGCTGAAGTATTGGCGGCCGTGGACGCTATAGAGTACATCGGCGAGAATACGAACACCACGGGTGGTCTGAAGGTAGCACGACTGGAAGTGTTTGATCCGCTGTACGCACAACGACCGGGAGTTGATCGCATTATCGTACTTATGACGGACGGTGTGCCGACGTACGATGCTGACAAACTGGCCGACGAAGTGGCAGCTGTCAAAAGAATGGGCGTTCGAATTCTTGGACTTGGAGTCACAAGCAAGGTGATTCTGTTCTTGTTTTTCGTTCGACGTTCACCGTTATCCATAATTTTTACTTTTGCAACATTTAGTAAACATTCTTGTCTAAATGTGGGTCTCGAAGCTATTCGAGTGGCTGTCGGAATTTACTTTAACAATCGTGTTACAAACTTTGCTTTTTGTTTAACATTCCAGTACATTTTGTGCGTCTCGTACATTTTGTGCGTCTCGTACATTTTGTGCGTCTCGTACATTTTGTGCGTCTCGTACATTTTGTGCGTCTCGTACATTT
>Ga0056115_1001260_pt1 | contig 11850 bp, 5 predicted proteins | sample WorMetOlspDAHAB1_FD_77007 | JGI IMG/M metagenome (GOLD analysis project Ga0056115, IMG submission 77007) | Marine gutless worms symbiont microbial communities from Max Planck institute for Marine Microbiology, Germany - Olavius sp. DAHAB.1 ... | reverse complement strand
GTATAATTTCTGTCCCCGTGCAGCTCTGTAGTACGGTGGTGATATTGTACTGCTAAGATCACAACCCACTGGGGATCGTAGACCTGTTAATCGGTCTGTGCTGGGGACACATACGGTATGGACAAAGCGGCAAACTGAGTTCCAAAAGGTCAATTTGAGCTGTGCTGGTGTCCGTTTCTATATACAGTCCCGAGCGAGCCGAGGATCGTGAATTGTGAGCGGAGGACCTAACTAATCACACTCGCACAACCTGCTCTATCTCCCCAACCGCAGTAAATCAACAACACAGCGACAATCCTCCAAGTGATTCCTGCCTTTAACTGCCGCCTTCAGTTAATGCCGAGCTCCCCGTCTTTAGTTTGACTTCCTTTCGACGTATTCCACGTCAATGACCACTGCGTTACGCTATACATCGATGTTGGAGAGGGTTGACTGAAAATGCCGGACATGAAGTTGCAGGACATGAAAATACTGGACATGAAATTGCAAGACACGACTAATATGTTATGAAAATAGATTACATTACACTAGAGTATGCATTTCCTTCAAATTTTTAAATCTTTTGTATGTAAGCGAGTGTGTTAACGTACAAAAAAACTTAACTGCGCCTGCTCATCATAAATATAACAGTATTCTCTAATCTGTATACACTGTACTGTAGAAAACTGTTTGCAGCTGCTACAAATTTTAATCGTTTTGTTGTTAATGTTGCATATTAATATTGTTGGTGTTGTTACTTGCTCAGATAACTCCACTCGCAGACTTGTCACGTGTATCATTGGACCTTTTTTCAATTCATTTAATTATCACATTACACAGTTCCATTGCTGCAACGTCAGCCTCACAATGCAAGAAAAAACTAAAATCGAACAAATGCTAACAATTCTTGTCATGTCCTGCAATTTCATGTCCTGTAATTTCATGCCTTGCAATTTTGATGGTCCGTCATTTTCATGTCCGCGTCATTTTCAGCGCCCCCGTTGGCGACAGCGAATCGTGAAACTGTACCGAAAGCGCCCCTTCCATAAACACATACTGAAGCGTTCATTTCGCTACTGGATGAAAGTATGGAGATGCGGCGATACTGCTGCGTAGAAATACGCCGCGACGACGGTGAGACCGGGCTGCAGGTGCAGCTGCCGAAGAAGAGTCACGCCCTTTAACTGACACCAGCGACGATCGCTCATCACTTCGTCACTTGTCGGACGTTTCGCGGAAAACTCGCACGCAAATTATAGACGCCAATCAGTGTTAACATGGCAAAGACGAGATTTCCAGTCGACAACTTCACCAACACCTGCTCGTTCTCAACACCTTCAATACCTACATGAACTCTATTTATAGCTTGTTGCTACATTCGTATAGAGCTAACCATCAAACTGGCACAGTGACAGTATGAACGCTAAGCACTATATCGGAGGTGTTGTGATTCAACACAGTAGATTCCTCCTCAGTGGCAGACTTCGTACTTCCGTGGATGTGTGGTTAAGCATAGAACACAATTCGAATCAACGGATAATTTTGTTTTCCTAACAACAGCTTCTAGAAAAAATGCCAAAGTCAAAGCATAAATTTGTAGCAGTAAATTAATACATTTTAAAATTGTATTTGAAAAATTGGCGGCTGTTTCAGGTTGACGCACCAGTAATGCAGTAACGAGTGAACACTGATAAGTTAATAACGCACTTGGTGCTGCTTCACCGATATGACAAGTTACAGTAGGCAGGGATGCTCTGATTGTCTAGTATATTTACGGTCTTGTTTACTTTTCACCAGCAGTTTACGTAGTCATTTTGCAACAAAGCAAAACACAGGGACAGACGCCACACATAAATAAATATAAAAAACAAGAAAGGAAAAGTGCATAAAATCGAACACAAAGTAATATCTCCCAACTGACGTTAAACTATGAGCATTGGCTGGAAATCCGCATATGGTAGCAGCTTAATTCTAATGACGGTGTTCCACATTCTGTCGACAATTATCGGCAGTTAGCGTGAGCCATCGGCTTTAGAGTGGTCACCGTGAATCGGCCAGATGGCGTGATCAATGCGAAAAGCACGTGCAATAGCGAACGACATTACGGGCCTACTGACGCAGTTGCATGTCCTTAACCCTTTGAAGCGCGAAGGTTGAGATGTAACAGCAAGAGCACGCATACGCTGGTGTACATGTAGCTGTTAATTATAACTAATTAACCAACGTCAGCTGCAAAAACGTTGTAGTCGTTGGCATGGAGACGCTGCGGAATGATGCGCACATGTAACCAAAATTATAACTAAAGTTTAGTCAGAAATTAAATTGAAGGCTCTGATAGAAGTGGTGTCTCACTCGTTTCACAGAAATGACATTTGTATAGGCATTTGTACTCTGGTCATCGTAAGGAAGGTGGCTAACGTAGGTTCTCCCTAGCTGTAGCATTATGCGGCATACAGTATATAGCTTGGCGCGCAGAGACATGCAATGTGGACGTTTTCATCAGTTACATACATTTTTGTCGCCAATGAAACCAGCGTAATGACAATAGCGGAGATAAAGAAAGGTATACAGGCCTATAGTCACAATTTTTACAAAACGGCGACCGGAATATCTGAAAATCAGCGAAGGTACATTCCGCTGACAAATTCAACGAAGGTCCTGTGCCTTATTCAGAGTCTTGATACTGGAATCAGTTAAGACGACTTCTATGGAGGCAACTGTTTGAATCAGACAAGTTCTTTTAACGTATTGCGCAATTCACATGAAATTACGTTGTAAGGCTGGAAATCCGCATATGATAGCAGCTGCTCTTAGAAGAGTTAATGGCGGACCCAGAACGGTGGATGTAGAATGTGGAAATGGAGACGGGCGCCAGGTGCATTGGCTTGACTCGCTTTATCCCGTTCCACCCATCGGCGTCGATTGTCACATAAGTCTTCATCTTGCGGTTGCAGAGATCAAGACGCGTTTCGGATCTATGCCGACCACAGAGGTCCATGGTCCACTCCCATCAACGACGCCGGCCAGCTGGGCGTCGACAAGGACACCGACAGCGAACCCCAGCTGACCCGCACGCGCTCGACCGCATCACGACCTCACGTGTCACCCCGACATGGGTGGGGTCTGCAGCGACCAGTTGCACACCGGTCAGCCTGCGGCTGCCGACGGGACGCGACAGACAAAATGTCTGCGAATGCAATATTCAAGAGTCTGAGGATCGCGTTCTCAGTACAGTATCGCGACTCACAGTAATCGTTGGCGTTACTGTACTGAACATTAGAACGACGTCAATTCTGATGTTTTCCTAATCACTTTCTGTGGCGGAGTAAAAAAAACAAACAAATAGATGAGATACTTTAACTGTATACTGTCAGTTCATAGCAATACACAGTCGGCTAACGGTGAATATCGTGGCCTAAGTACGGTGCTGTAAACAACGACACTGCGCACACGGGACTGCATATGTATTCCAATCTGCACTGCAGCAGCTCCTACGCGACGACGTGAAGGAGAGTTTATTGCATGGCAACCGGTGCTCACCGTACGGTCCGCGCATCAGTACAACCGAACACGTACGGCACAGAGCGCGGCCGGGCGCATGCGGTCAGCGTGGGTCCGCCGCGGTGGTTCGTAATGGCGTCGTTAATCGTGACAGCGGCTTTGCTTTCAGTCGCTGCTGCCATGCAATGATCACCGTCCGTCGCGCGCACATCGTGATTTATCGCCGAAGGAAGGAATTCTGCGCCGCCGCCTCCGGCTCCGCCGCAGCCGCGTCTTGGACGGTCGCCGGCGGCCGGCGCCCATGCAGTCGACCCGCATGCCTTCCGCTTGTCACCCGTCGATAAACGGGCTCCTTCCGCAGCCCACGACGACTGACTGAACTGAACCAGCCATGTAAGTGCGAGACACCACGGCGGCAACTTAGGACTAACAGCAACAGACTACCGCATGCAGTTAACGTGGGATGACTGACAATGCCATATGCCATAAGCCGTTATACACTGTACTGTATTACATACCGCAATTACAATTGTCATGGTATGGAACTGTGAACACTTCTTCAGTTTGCTCGGAAAATGGTTGACTTCCCTATGTCGGCATGTTATTGTGTATGACATAATTTCTCTTTTAACTGTACATCATTTTCCTACTACTGTCATGGTTAACAGTATAGATCAGTGTTAATCGACGCAAAAAAGTAAGCCTAAGAAATTTCCTACATGTGTAAAGAGCCGCCGATAGTAAGCAGTTCTCTTTAGTGCAATTTAATGAGAAGGCTCAGACATCTCTACATCTACTTTACATGCGGCAGTTTCTAGCTTCCTTTGGACTCTCCCCCACAGGCGTGGTTTTGTGTTCCATTTTATCTGGAACGGTTTCCTGAAAAATCTGCGAAACTGCTGTATCGAAGGAAGGAATTCTGCAATGCGCTTCGGGGTCGTCGACGGTCGCCCAGCCGCCCACCCATATGCAGTGGTTGTTATATCGTAAGCTTAACGCTTTTCAACGTAGGCTACTACTAATAATAGGCCTAATTAATAGGCAATAAATGTATTTATACTTTTATAGCGCAGCAGTAACAGAGTTCCGATATTGCTGCAGAGTCGCAAGAATTATTAATGAGTGTACAGACTGTAACAATTTCTCGCTGATTAATTGTTTGAAGGCAATACCCGCATGACGCATATGCACCGAGACGTCCCAATGTAGATCACTTCATAATTACCATTACGTCTCTTCTGCAGACAGAAGATTAGTGGAGCGAGCGCCCGTCTCAATATATCGCGTCGTTGTCGTCGAGCGAGGGCGCTGCGTTTGGCTCTCGTTAACTCAGTATGCGCATCTGATACGCCGCCGACCGAGTGAACGGCTGCTTGCTGAACACATCATCGTGTTCCTCCTGTCCCTGCTGCTGCAGCCTGATTGCTCTCGTGTCATAGTGGAAGAAGCGACGCGAGGGTCAGCAGCGGTGAACGCTGCGCCATGAATGACAAAGCCGCCGCCGGCGGCGGCGGCGGCAGCAGCAGCGACGGTGGCCGGCGTAAAACGGGCGTAGATATACGGCAATCTGTTCGGACAAACACGGCGTGGAATCGATGAAGATAATAATGGCGTGGCGCACACAGCTGAACCACTGCCACTCCCCCGTGTCAGGCCAGGCCAGGCCACTTCGGGAGACCAGACCAGACCCTGCAGGCCGGAGGACAAAAGATGCCACAGAAGCGACTTAATCAAGCGTCCGGTGCCAACTGCGCCCCGGAGAATTGTAACATTGGTGCCGATACAGTTTGGTGGAGCTACAGGCCGTACAATCGCTAACGCACAGAACAGTAAATAAGAAATGAATATACAATTAATCTCCCACATGCAGTTGAGATAAACACGTCCGCATAGCTGACAGCTTTCCCCCGCTTATATAAAGTCGCAAAAACTGTTTGTATCTGCAAGGAAAGAAGCGAATGTGAGACGGAAATATTCTTCTAAAATTAAAGTTACCTTGATAACAGCATTAGTGAAATCTGTAGGCCTACACTTTTACAATACAGTTCCAGTACGTTCAAGCTAGATTCAGCAGATATACCGACAAAAATTTGCTGTCTCGAGGTCTCGCCCTGCAGACAAAGGTAAACCCAGACCGTTTAACTATGTATTGCATATGCTGTGTCGACAGCACCGTTGCTCATAGTGTTCAGATGGTGCCTAAAAACAACCTTTCCGTTTTGTTCTCCTCAGAAATACATGAAATGCATATGTTTGAAATACGTATTTGAAATGCACAACATGCATTTTGTATTTTGTATTTAAATACAAAAATAGCATTCGAGTACAGTATTTAAAATACATTCAACAATAGCAAATACAATGTACATTGTTCAGTTCTGTTTCTGGCCAGCCTGCAACTGACTATCTGGAGGACAACAGGACCAGCGTGACAATGTTGCAGAAATATCCTCATGTGAGAGATGTATCCTCAGCTACAACGATGATCTCGTTATGAGCGCCAGTTCAGCGGCTGTTCAGCTTTGGTGGGAAAATCCGAAGTGAAAAGCGAAGCAAACTTGCCGATGAGACATTCGAGACACTGCTGCTGCTAAAGGCTAATGCTAACATTAGGCCTAAGTGATATAATAAAGCTTTAGTAACTGCACTACTGTAACTGTATTTATAAATTAGTAATTATTAAACTGAACTGTTTAGACAGTCTTCTATAATAAACAGATTTTTAGAAGTTAACGCAGGTAGAAAACAGAGACAAGTTTGAACTTACCTACTGTACTTTGTTTGGCAAACACATTTTGGCATGGATTAACTGCACTTGCACCAATATAATAACGTGTGCCATTGATCAAAAGTTAGGCTACATACATACTATAAAAGCATTTTGTATTTGAAATACTTTCAGAAGATAGTATTTTGTATTTAGTATTTTAAGACCAAGGTCAAATGTATTTGAGAAAAGCATTTAAAATGCAGTTTTCTCAAGTATTTTTGTGTTCTGTATTTCAAATACAATAATTAAGTATTTGATACAACTCTGGTTCTCCTTCGAGATTGACTTGGAATACGTTCGCTTGTTACAGTTATAGACAGTCGGCGAGGGAAGGGTGACCTGGAAAGGGCAGAATCGGATAATTTTTCACGATAACGATGGTAATCGGCTTCGACCGACTTTCCAGTGACATATTCCAACGAACATCACAACACTAATCGAATAAATTGCAGGCCTTAGTACTCGCAGTTAACATCTGTTTTCCCAACGAATCAATGATGGCATCCGGCGAGAAGCTGTTACAACTGTATCGGCGATTGTGTAAATACATGTATAGGCCTGTACTGTCATTATCGGTCGATAGCATGACAGCCACTATAATCATCGTCAATTTGTCGTAAATGTCCATCAGAGAGAAACGACAGCTCTGTCCGCAGCTACTTACATTCTGCGTATATACAAATCGATAACGACGCGCTGGTGCTTGTGAGAAGTGACAATAACTGCGTGTCTCTGAATGGATGCGATTATCGATTGCCGTGCGCTGGGGGAGGCAGGCACCTGGCGCAGGATGAAAGCTGAAGGCGCTTGGAATAACTCGACGCCTATCGATACTAGGCCTTCTTGTTTACGACTATAAGGTGACAGGACATCACAGGGCGCACAGCTCTGCAGGGTATGCGAGCGAAATGCATCGTACATAACTTGTGATCCGACTCGGCTGATGACGTGAACAGCGTAAATGTTATCACTGCGGTTAGTATAAAATCAATGAAACAAACAAAAAACTAGAGTCGTATAGCGCCATATGTCGCAAGTAAAGCAGAGGCGCATATTTCAGAACAAGCTTAGGCTAATCTACCAAAAGGATGCGATTCTGCAGCCTACGATTTACTTTGCTTGTTACAGTTAGTTGCTGCTGTTAGTTGTTGGCTCATACTGATAAGTATCAATTTTTGTTACATATTATTCTGTGTATTTCATTATATTTTTATTTATGTGTGCTCATTTCCTAGAATTTCGTATGCTGTTGACGTAATAGTGATGATGACGATGATGATGATGACAATGATGATATGAAAGTACTTAAAATGTTCATATGTGTCTTACGATGACCAGCTGTTACATGTATATATACAACAAACTTTATTTCGCTATAGCATAAGGTAACACAATATAACAGCATTGAAGTGAATTAATTCAAACAAACATTACAAAAATATATGCATAAGTCCATATGACTTGACTCTTGACTGAATGAATAGACGAAGTTTACAAATTAATCAGTTTCATCGCACATAAACATCAACACCGCCATGTGTCTCTATTTTTGTTTTTCGTTTGTAATCGATAGGGTGTGCATTCACAAACTAACTGTTGGTTACCCAGCCAATGTAACACACACACACGCAAACCAACGAAAAACAGAAATGGAAAAACAACAAAGAGAAGCGCCGATAAATTTCAAAGGAATTCGACAGTATTATGTACCTAGAGTGGCGAAGTGCAGGTTTTCCGGTGCAGGTGTAGACGGACTGATTGGCGTGGTCGCTAGCACTCGGCGTCTGTTTCCACCACACTGGGACTCGGAGACGGTTAAGACGTTATTGTCAGAAGACGGACTCACACACAGGGTGTTCCATCGCTGTCCACCACCGCGTCCAGGCCAGTCGCTCGTTACAGCAGTTTGTACTGACGACGACGGGTCTTCCCTTTTGTCGGCGACACCGCCTTTCCAGTCATGTCGACAGCGGTCGACCGTTGACGACCGATCTTTTGACCGATGCAGAGTGCAAGCGGAGCGGCAGCAGGATTCGGCTGGCGCTGTCGTTCTGTCGTGCGACACCGACCTCCACGCAGACGAGGCGACACCACCGCCGCCGCTGCCGCCGACGTCAGTGCCACGAGACGATCTGGACGGGCGTGATCTACGACAGCTGCGTGTTTTCGACGGCTCGCGCTGCTGTGTCGATCTATCACAGCGAGCACGACACGTTGCCCCGGGCGTCACCCCACGACGACTGGCCTCATCACAGGTGTCCATTTTCGACTTCTCTTCCTCGCCGACGCCGAGCGCTCGCTGTTCGTCGTCTCTCGAAGGAAACTGGTCGGAGCTACTCGGGCGATCGTGCGACCGGCAAGCGAACAGGTTCTCGACGCGAAAAAACTGCCGCAGCGCTCGACGAGTTGACTTGCTACGCGTAGACACAGAGTGTTCAGTCGCAGTCTTCGAAGGACGTCCGTTGGCATGACGGCCGCAGGTGGTCGGGCAACCACGGCTGCAGGCCGCTGTCGTCGTGGTCGACGAGTCCCGGGCGATGCAAGGACCACATATATCTGGCTCAGAGTCCGAAGAAACGGAAGAGGACTCGGAGAACATACGACCCAAGGTCCTCTCGCAGCTGAAATGGCGGTTAACAGTACGCCGACTGGAATCTGTGCTGGGTCGCATCACCCTCGACGAAGTGGTGTCGGTGTTTCGTCGCTGATTCCGACCCGTGGTGGTCTCTATCGGTTTCTTACGCGGAAGGGTTTTTACGTCTGTCGCGCCCCGATCTGAGTGACGCAGCTTCAGAGGTTTGCGCAGCGTCAGCGTTAGTCCGTCGGCTATCTTCCTGGTGGAACTCTGTGATGTTGCCGACACTGACGATTGTTGTCGATCAAACATCTGACGTTTGGCTGTCTGTGACATCATAACCTTATCAATGTCGACGTAGTTCACCCGACCGCTGAATGCTCCATCGACCAGCTGGTCCGACCGCGCGTGGTGGAGCGACTTGGTCGTGGAGCACTGTAAATCTGGTTCTGGGCTGCAGCTGACGATGATGTCGTCCGGTTGGCAGGTCAAAGAACGTGCTCTCTCATGTTCAACTGTCCGCCTTGAGGCCCCTTTTTGCGACGACAAACCGATCTGTACAGCGGAAGACTTCGATTTCGGTCTGTGGTTGGTCGATGTGGCGCATTGGCTGTTCGTAGAAGTTTGCAGAAGGTCGGCTTCGAGTTGGTCGGCGGAACGGTGTACCTCGGCTGTTACGACGACTTTTTCCCCGGCGAACTGTTGAGCGCTGTCCGACGAAGACACGGCACAGTCTGGCGCTGATTTCGACGAGGACGCTGCCGCCGTCGACGTCTGCGTTTTCTGCTGATCCGGTGGAAGTCCAAATACCGGAGGTGAAGTTGATTTATCTGCGGTTACGGAACTTGGACTTTCGACGACAGCTTTGGCCTGTTCGTCCGTTTCACTGGCCTCAGCTTCAGCGTTTGTAACTTCCGCAGGTTCGGTGATATGTTTGTTCTCCGTTCCGCACCAACCACGTTGAAGGACGTCGGTCACCATCATCAGCGGTGGAACGCGCCGTGCGCCTTTGTTGGCGGCGCGACGGTGAAACATCTTACTGTCGAGGCGAACGGTGAAGGTGAATTTGAGCACAGACGCGTCGCAAGTCGGTGGAGCTGATCGGCAGCAGTCAACGGCGCCACCGAGCGTGTCAAAATGCTCCGGTGGAACCAGGGGAGACAAAAAAGACGACGACGATGGCGGCGGAAGAAGCAGGGCGGCAGAGGGAGCTCCGAATGCGGACGTCGTCGACGATATCGACTGTGCATCGCGAAGTCCTTCGGAGGGTGCACGAAGTTCATCTCCGCTGGATGAGAACACCTCTTGGTCAGTCTGACGCTCGTCGCTGCTCCACGACGACAGCCCAAGCTGAGCTTGGAGATCTTCGAGTGTGATGTAGCCCGACTCTTTGCTGTCGGCGTCGTCGGACGCAACGTCCGGACTGCTCTGAGCCACATCCGTCTTCCAACGAATGTTCTTCTTCCGCTTCGGGTCTGCTTCCCTGTTCATCAGACTGTTTTCTCGACCTGAACTGAGCTCTGGAACTGGCCGATGGTCGCCTTCCCCGCTGTTCGAATCGTTATTACTTCCGGTCTCGATTGTCATGTTCTGTTTTATCGCCTCTGCAGACTTAACGCTACGCCTGGAAGCGACTGGCAACACCTGATTATTACTATTGGTTGATAATAAGCAGCCCACCTTTCGCGGTTCATTGTCTGTCTCTGAAGTGGTTTTCTTTTTTCGACGTTTCATTCGCGGAGGAGAAATCTTCACGGCCGTCGCGGCGCTTGAGCTGCGCGGCACATCCGAGTTGACGAGTGGCTGAGTGACGCAGCTGCGAGTTCGTCTCGGCGGAACGGAAACAGATCGACATGTTACAATCGAGCTGCAGCCGACGTCGGCAACCGGAAACACGTCGTCGTCATCGTCGGGAGACGGACATCGCGCCTTTGAGGCCGACTCGCCGCCGCTGCCCGGTCGAACTGCCGACGGGTCCGGCGGCCCGGTCTCGGTGCTCGATTTGCGCTCACGACCGTTTCCGGTTGCGCAGACATCGACGTGAGTCGCTGACGACGCGGCACGACCGTTTGCGACTGTCGACAGCGGCGCGATATTATAGGAATGCGGCGGCGTTGCGGGAACCTTACCGAAAGTCAAGAACGTGCACGTCTCACGTGGCCGCAGCTCCAGACCGCCGCAGACCATGTCGTCGACTATCGACGACGTCCGCAAGTTGCAGCTCATCATCTGAATGGCTTGGTTGTCGACCGCGGTCGCGAAGACGGACAGAAGGCTGCAACAAACAAACCCATACGAAACTCAGGATTATAATTTTAGCAGTCGTCGACGCACTACACCATCACGAACTGCCTACACCACCGTTACGGTGAGCGCCGATGAACAGTTAAACGAAGGCCGCACAGCAGCTGAGAGTCGGACCTTTCGTTGCAGTCTTCAGCGATGCCTCCGCCTTTCTATCGGCCCGCTATACATAAAACCGCGTGCCGCCATGCCGGTGCCGGCGGCCCCCGACCGCGATCACCTACCATACAGACGCACGCCGCGGTAGACCAGTCAGCGGGATACGCGCGTCGAACTCGCGGGTGAACTGGCGATCCATAATGCGAGCGACATGAGGACGACGCTGGACGCCGCAGCTAGTGATCGGAAGCGAGGCGATCGGGGCCGGTTTTTTACTTGAGCACAGCAGCGCGCCCGACGTTTAAGCGAACTGTGCTTTCAGCTGTTTGGCTGCGACGACACGCAAAATTCACTGCGATATACCGTACTGCCAGTCGATAGTCGACACTCGACACAGCATAGTGCCAATAAACCGCGGCATTTCAGTTCACTGTCAGGTTAAGCCGAAACGTAAAACACGATCATATCACGCCGATACGGCGACGATGAGGCTACGAGTTCAATCAATCAATCAATCAAACTATTTTATAGTGCGCCTAAAAGTTGACCAGAGAGCTGGCCAACTTAGTCTGCCGCACTTAGGAATAACTAAAACAGAAAAATAGAACTAAAACATAAAACC
>Ga0056115_1001259_pt1 | contig 11852 bp, 6 predicted proteins | sample WorMetOlspDAHAB1_FD_77007 | JGI IMG/M metagenome (GOLD analysis project Ga0056115, IMG submission 77007) | Marine gutless worms symbiont microbial communities from Max Planck institute for Marine Microbiology, Germany - Olavius sp. DAHAB.1 ... | reverse complement strand
TATAGGCCAGCAGTTTTTGGAAAAATGTTACATTTAGCCAGAGCTTTCACTTTTTATCGTGAATTTGTGCTTTACACACATCCCTACTTATCATTGTAGCAGGTGCGCTCAGACGACCAGCCGAACGCTTACACGATCAGCCGGTAAGGAGTACCGGCTAGTGCCGGCCCACTTTTACCACTGGGAATCGGTGCTTGTCGCCACGCAAAGAAAGTTTTCGGCGTCGGGGGTAACCTTTGGCCCGAAAGGTGATTTAATGTCCGGGTGTTCAAACGTCCGACTTTTTGGACTGATCAAATGTCCGGGTGACTAATGTCTCACACTCGTACAATATACGCAAGCGACAGTTGTCAACGTGAGTGTATCTGAAACGCAGTTGGTTGACCGCAACTGCTGTCCCTGTCTTTGTCGCAAGTTTCCACGTACTTCAGCTCGATTAAATACGATGAAATTATCACAAATTGGTTTCACTCTGAGCGAAAAACAGAACAACAGACTTTACCTCATTGCTGATGTGACTGAGCGACGATTCTTCTGTCGCATCATTTGTTTCGTCCACTTCGGTAATTTCAGGTTGAACTACGAAAGCAGTAACGTAACTTGCATGCAAAATCAGTCAAAAGTGGCAAGTAAATGTCAAACAATTCAGAAGTTTAGTCGCGTACGCGGAGCAGTTCGTTTAAAGTTAGAATAAACTCTAAATATGTTTACGATATTGCAACGAAACTTTCAACATTCGGTGTTGCAAATTTAGAGAAAAAAATCACTAAATATAAAACTAAACCTTCGCAATCGAAATTTTCAGAGCCCGCCCATAATTATTTATGCCCTCCTTATAATGCAACAAAATGACGAATACGTCTAAGGAATGTGTGAAGTAAGACACAGCAAGGCATTATATTTCACCTGTATGTTGTCGGTTTGGCCAATTGCCCATCGCATACCAACCGAGCTTATACTGTAAGCTCTTTGCTCAAAATAAACGCGTTATAACGAATCTGTCATTTCCCTGTTGTGACAAGAAACCAAACAATGACAAGTGAACTGAGACTAAAATCTAAAAGCCCAATGACCACGAACCGTTTACAACTAACAAATCTGACTGGCTGTGATCAGCTGCTGCTGCTGGTCGTAATAATTTGCCCGGGGCGACGGCGACGTCCGTTTGCTGATTGGCCTACAGAGTCGGACACAATGGCAAACGAGCGCAGAAGGCAATAAAATCAGGTATACATGGCTGAAGCGGTCGACAGACAGAGACGTGATTTAGAGCTGTGAGACCTGCAGTGACGGACTTGCGAACTTCGAGGTTGCGACCGGCGATCTTGGCGAACGAGCGAAGTGGAAGCGGGTGCGGCGGAGTGGTGTCGGGTCCGACGAGGTCGTCGGAGGGATAGAACTCGGCCTCGTCGGCGTCGTCGTCCGTGTCGTACAGGTCAAGGATCTCGTCGAGAACACCAATACATCTCTCTATCTCGGCTTCGTCGCTGCACACACAAAATGGAAGATGTTACACGTAGAACAATCCCATATGACTTTTGTGTGCGCGTGTATTTTTAATTTTATATCTATTTCATGTATGTCTATAACTGTATATTGCACTGCTGTATTGTGTATGTAGGCCCCATAACTTAGTGGCAGTGCTGCATTTTATGCGAAATAAATACAAAATATCACTGCATTGTGTGAAATTTTACGAAATTCCGTTTTATATGCCTGCAGATGAGGCAAAAATCGACAGTACGAATTTTGCCAGTTAATGATCAGCAGTGTTCATCTTTAAATGACACATTTTCACCATTCAGCGAATGAATTGACTGCATGAGTGCTGCGACAGTCTTCACCGTTCACTCCTAATTGAATATTTCGCCACATGCAGAACATTTAGCACCAACGTATAATATTCCCGTTTTACTATGACGAAAAAAAATCTAGCGGCCTCATTGGCAGCTTTCAATGCGATTTGATACTCCAGTAGATGCTTCCTTTTCGGACCACCCTGTATGACCACCCTGTATGACTATAAACACAGCTACAGTGATGCGCAGCACGTACAGAGTGCGGGTGACTTCGGACGACCGCCGACGTCGTTTGACATCTACTTTGTCAACAGCTGCTGTCGGCGATGACGTCGCACAATTCTGAAGTGACGCCGGCGAAGACGTCAGCGACGGCAGAGAGAAATCAACGAGCGAATCTGCCACGTTCTTGTCTTCCCAGCCGAACATCAGCCGCTGCTGGATGTACGGCACATCATTTCCAACCGCCCACGAACACGTTCCGCCGCCGTCGACGCTGCCTCTACGGCCCGGCGGTCCTTCGCTACTCATTGACGACAACGAGCTCATGGTTCCCAGCCACGGCTTGCTCGGCTGCCCACCGACCCACGCCTGAGACCGCCACACGCGGCCTTGGCCTATTCCTGCGTCTGGAAGATAAAGGTTCATCGTGGTTGCCAGTTATGTCCACAGAGAACGTCGACGCCCGCCCGCGGGCACGTAGCACTTCTAAATTCCGCCTGAGCAGACTTCCAACGAATAGAGACGCGCTTTCCGAGAATAACTGCGCGTATCTAAATGGCACGTTCTTCACACCACAATTGGAGTATTCCGACAGCACAGCGGATCATCTACTGCCTCGCATGGTCGCGCCAGTTACTTCATGAAATCGCCTATGCGTCACAGAAAGCTAGACTGAGATACAGCTATCCTATTAGTTGAAACAACGACCACCAATGCGTAGGCCTAAGCTACCGAACAGGCTTAATATGCTAAAGCTGTGCTGTTATACTGCTATGCGTCGATCGAGGAGTGACCGGAGCAAGTGAGATCGGCGATGCGTGAAGAGCGCAGGCGCCTGTGAGGTATTTGGCCGCAACGTCGTCGACGCCGACGCTATACGAAGAATATGAAACGCGCGTGACGACTCCAGCGCACCTGCGACGATCGGCCAGACGGCGTCGCGTAGAGATGTACGCCACTGCCGAAGTAGCTTCCGAAGTTGCCTATACCGCGGTATTTTTCATTGACCGATATCAGTGTAGTAGTAGTAGTAGTCGCAGCAGCAGCAGTATAGTATCAGTAGTCGATTTGTGTAGCGCATCAAGCAGTGCCTCTAATGCGTCCCTTTGCGCCGCACAAAGATAGAGAGAGTTTTCAGACCCGATCTGAAGCTGTCGGTACAGGGAGTGAGCCTGGAAGCGAGTTCCATTCCATCGGACCCGCAACGGAGAAAGCCCGACGACGGTGGTGGGAGTTCTCCGCCTCATCAGACCGTGATATCGCATTTCTGGTTTCGTCAAGCGAGGAGTTCGAAGCGGTTTCTGTGCTGCTGACATCACTGACATGCAAGAGATGTCGACGATGCGGAGGACCAACTTTTGCAGCTAAATACAGCGTGTCTCAAAAATGTGAATAATTTAACCTCGAATAACTTTAACAAACTTGACCCGACTTCAATAATATTTTGCACATAGCATTAGTAGGACCTTTTGCTACAAATCACTATTATATTTTTACTGAACCTACTGTGAACTTACTTTACCTTGCAATATCTCACAGTGGCGTAAGTGACGTGCCCCCATTACGTCATCTGTTCCACAGAGCGTGATCGACAAAGCCGTTGATCTGTGGCGTACCCGGCTGCGTGCATGTGTTAAGGCTAAAGGCCATCCTTTTTACCATTTGCTAGAGATCTCTGCTGATTTCCGTCGTGATATAACGGGCTCTTTTCAGAGCCACTCAGATTTCAGAGGAAGACAACATACAGAATCGTTCATTTTTGTGGTTAATGTTTTCTCAGGTGAAGTAGCAACATAGCTAAGGTGAAGTTAAAACTTTTTAATGCGTTTAGAAGTCAATACAGTATAGTTTAGAAGTCAATATAGTATGCTAAAATTATTAAAATCGATTGAAGTTTGTAAAAGTTATATGCAATTAAAATAGCGACATTTATGAGACACAGTATACATAACAATTCTAGTCATGTTTAGCACTGCTTTTATCTTCAACCGCATTACACACAGTGAGAAATAGCACTTTATCCATCTCTATTTGGCGCCTACTGTGGCAGTGATGCAGCCGGCTTATATATAGAGATATCTTTAACAAAATAAAGGATACTCGGCTAACGGGAGGATGAAAAATTTTCACAATAAATTCAGTTGTTTATACTGTCGGTGCACTGGTAGGCCACGACATTACGTCACAAATTAGGTCACGCATAGAGTATTTAATACCAAGTGATAATATTCCAGTGCTTCTATTACACTCAAATTTGATTCTAAAATCTTGCCTCTTTGACGAGTTTTCAATACGATTTAACGATAATTCAGATGTGGCTTACTTTTTATTGGGCCACCCTGTATACAGAAAATGCATCGTGCAGCAAACTCGACGTGCACGCGACACAGTTATGTTCCTCCCCCCTTTCCCTGCTTCCTTCCCCTATCATAGAGGGTAGGAGATTTCACTATCGTCACAAACATCGCGGTTTATCGTCATGGCGGTATTTTAGTTCGTGACTCAACTTCTCTAAATTGTGCGGTCGCTCAACAAAGTGACGGTGACGCCGTTAGTATGCAGCGTACCATGAAACGCAACGACACGTATATACCGCATGCTACAGCTCGGTCTCCCTACGTCCAGGGCTACACTCAAACACGCGCTGAATAAACTAGAGACCCTGCCGTCTGAAAAGGTTATTGTTCGAATCTGCAGGACAATCACCTTAAACTTTGGGACAGAATGCGTTTCTTGCGTGTACCGAACAAAGCGTTATCCAAACCGAATAGGGCATACAGCGTGGACCAAAAAAGTAAGCCACTAGAAAATCACCAGTAAATCTATTAAAGCCTGCCAACGAGAAGAGATTTCTATCGCAAAATTATAGTGTCAATCGAGTACAATAATTTTTTCACTTGGTATTAATTATTCTATGCGTGACGTAATTTTGACGTCGATTACTGTGCGAGGCGCGAAACTGCGATATGCGTCATGTAACGTAAATGACGTAAGCGCTCCTCCATTAATCATTTTCGCTGCCGTTATAAGTTGAGAATTACACTACTAAATCATCTTTTAGATGGAAATTCGTGTATTTCCATCTTTTATCTATGTCCCGTTTGCAGTTACGATTTTATCATGTACCCATTTTACCCATGCGATTCCAACTTCACACACAGTAACTGATGACGTCACGAACTAGAATATTTAATACCAACTGATAATATTCTAGTGCTTCTTTTACACTCAAATCTGATGATAAAGTGTAGCGTTATTAACGGTTTTTATTAAGATTTAATGATAAATCAGTAATTGGCTCAGTTTTTTGGGTCACCCTGCATGTAGGTCTATAACCTGGAGCCAAGAAATATAAAAATAGAACTGACAGTTAAATACAGCAATAATGAGCTCACAAATGTTTAATGTAATCGTTGCAGGGTGCGGGGTGATCCAATATTGAATTTATAACATATCTTATTATGGAGCTTGTATTTCTTGCTTCTATCTACACTGTAAATGTGCATGTAACAAATATTTTAAATCATTTTTCTCTGTTTAATGTGAGTGTATATGTGCGTATACATAGGCCAAGCTGTCTGATATAAAAGTTATTGCATGTATTGTATTGTATTGTACTCTATTGTATTGCAAACATGCTTTTGCATACTTTAGAACACAATTGTCTCCCAACAAATTCAATCCGAAACAACTGTAGTCAAAATTTCTGTCGAAAACATTTTTCCCGCATACCATACTATCAACTGTACACAACAGAATATGAATATTTACTGAATAAATGGGTTTTTAAAGAAGTCATCGAGAGCTGTACTGTTGCGGATGGGAGGCTCGAGTGTCGGCGGCGAACAAAATGGACAAAGACTACTCACCGCAAAGAGCCGTTCACCTGTTTTGCTGATACACACACACGTGATCGAGCATGGTTACGGTCAACTTGCGGCTTGAGTAGTGCGCCTATACTCAAGCCTCGCCTTGTGGTGGCAGAGCAACCGGACAAATCCTCCCCTGCCATAGTCTACGACAACATTAAGTTAACAACATGCCATGTGGGCTTCTCTTCCTTGCCATGTCCCGAAAACTTGTACTACGCGCACATTGTATATACAGGGTGGCCCAAAAATTTGGCACATTTTTGTACGCCTCATAACTTCATCAACTACTGACCACTTATGAAACTTCTATCACTAACAGAAACAGGAGAAAATTTGCAATAAAGCTATCACTAAAGATCCAATTACACCTCAAATGTGTCGCTACACTACCTTGTGAAATGTCAACGTCTGAAAGATACAACTGAAAACAAGACTTCTGCGAAACACATTTTAAGAAATTAACAACAGGAAACAACGTGTTTATTGCCTAAGTTACTGTCGCATCCTGCAGTTTTTACATCAAATGTTTAATGTGTCCGCCTTGCTGCTGGACGACGCACTCTTAAAAGGTGTTGTTACAAAAGTCTTGTTTTCAGTTGTCGCTTTTAAGACACTGATAGTTCACGCGGTAGTATAGCGACACACTTAGGGTGTAGCGGGACCTTCGGCGATAGTACTATTAGAAATTTTCTCCTGATTCTGACAATGAAAAAGATCGAAAATTGGTCAATATTTGACTAAGTTATAATGCGTACAAAATGTGCCATTTTTTGGGCCGCCCTGTAGTGTATATGTGCCAACAATAATTGATCACCAGAAATGTCTGTATGCCACTCACTCGCTGTCGTCAACGTAGTCGACGTCGGCACATTGCCGTCTGCGTCGCCGTCTCCGCAATTTTCTTCTGCATCTCGAACAGTGCGTTTCAACGGTGAACGAACTCAGGCTGCCGTACGTCACACTCGGAAGAACCGGCCGAAACAGCGTCTCCATGTCTGCGCTGAGTCCGTTACAGCATCAACTACAATTACCGTGAAACCTCGGATAGAAGCCACTGGCTTCTATCGGTATAAGTTGCCTTGACCCCCGGCCTGTATCCGGGACCCGGCGTTCATGCGGGACTCGGCTTCTACCCGAAGCTTTACTGTAGTTACAGTGCAGTTAACGTCGTCGACTGACTTCTCACTACCGCAGCTACGAACCAAGTTTGGAGAGCGTGCTTTCTCGCATGCCGGTCCCGCTGTATGGAACTCATTGCCCGAACACATCCGTGCTACACCAGACATTGGTATTTTTAGGAAACTGCTGACGACACATCTTTTTAACCAAGCTTTTAACGATACACTGACTTCTGGTTTTTTAGTATGTGACTCTTGGAATGCACCTATGTTCAGTATGCAATGCGCACTACAAAGGCTTAGGATGATGACGATGATGATGATGACAGTATAGTTTACACTTACAATAGATTCAGTATACCGTAAGTGAGTCTCACATAACGTGAGTGTTTTGTAGGGCAGTGCGACAATTACGACTTAAAGTAGTACAGACGGTGCAACAACATGTCTCGTATGAATTTATCTGGATACGTAGGACATGCTCGTATTTTATTGAATGTTCACTACTACGTGCTGTTTAGTAGTAGGATTAGGGTTATGGATTACATTTGTGTGTCTGGTTGGTAAGTTGTTATGCATACGTATATTTGTGCGACTTTAGGTTGGGATGTAACACTCCAGTTTTGTATCGATAAGTTAAATGAATGGTATCAGTGTGCCCGGTCTGTGCAGAATGACTCTTGCACGCCGTTCGTTCGCTAAACGTTTTAACTATTAATGTAATTAAATCGTCGAACGCCTCAAAATGTATAGGCATTCCATGCATGCAGCAGCTTGCAGGAAATGGCGCTAGAAAATGAGAACAGTCGATCTTTGTCAATTCGCGACACCAACACAACAAAACCTTGTGGTTTGCTTCAGTGGAATGCACGTGACTGCAAATCCTTTTCATGATTTTAATTCAGTAACAATAGGCCTATAACCAACGACAGTGACAGAAAACTCAGTCAATGCCGCAATGCTGACACACACGGGTAACAACAATGACAGTCACACTATCCAGCAGCAAGCAACTTTTAAAGTGTTTTAAAAATTTCGCGTAATTTGGCAGCTTTGCCAGTTTTATGTATTAACTATTTCACGTATAGGGCCTATTATGCATTACCTGTAGGCCTACACATTTACGTTCTGTCATGCAAGTTGCAACAAAACAGACGACGAATGACACAGCACCTTATGGCCCAGGCCTACTGGCGGCAACTAACGAATTTAAGGACGCCGATTAGGGAGAGAATTTCCGCTGTTCTTTGCGATTTTAGGATTTTAGGAACACCTTGTATAAGCCTACGTCCATAGCGATTTAGGTGCAATTGGCGTGTGCAGTATATGCCCTGTCCGTTCCAGTCGATTTGCGTTGCCTGACGGAGGTGTTAGTTTATTCGGTTCCAAGTTATAAACTGATATTATTTTAGGTTAACTTTCCATGTGCTCCATACAATATGCATACAATCTTACCTATCGTGCAAGCGAAGAACAGACGAACCAAAATGCTGTAGATAAAACGTAAGTGAGACGCGTAGCTTGGAGTTCGAGTGGTCGACGCTGACCTTTCAACGTTCAGGCGCTGCGCAACTGATCAGTCATCTTACGGCACGGACAATCTCGCGCTAACACCGATATCGACGTGTGTAGATGCCGTTGCATCTCGCTGCCGCTGATGCTGCGGCGTGACCCTGACCGAGCCCGACTGGCCAATCGCACCTGTCCATCAGACAACTGGTGACAGTCAACCACCTCACCTCACCGTAGCTATAGGCCTACCCACATGACAGACAGCAGATGCAACGCTGTGTTGTATGCGCTCTCGCACGCCGTAAAACAGCTGGCATCCAGGGCAACGCAACCGAAACGCACTGACGTGATAATAACGGTGCATTTCGGCAATCGAGCCACGAATTTCTGTCTATAGTGTCCGCTGCCAACATCGGCAATAAACGAACAATTAATCAAGCGCCACATAAACCAGCTACATGTACATAGCGAGCAGGGCCTGTTAATTGCGTCATGAATTTTAATTGTCATTTGTTTAAACAACTGAACTAGGCCTATAAAAATGCGCGCTCGTAGCTCGCCATCGCCTTCTTTTGAATTTAATTTTCTAACGGTATTTGAGTGACGCTTGACATTTGCCGCCTTTGCATATCAATTGCAACGTCAGATTAGTTATACGCGATTAAAGAATTGTATCTATTGTTGGACAAATGCAGAAAGTTAGTTCAAGTTCTTATAGCCTATTCATTTAATCCAACGTCTTCAGTTAATTTCCGCTAAGCCAACTGTCGAGGGACTGTCGAAGTTTTGCTTGCAGTCTGCTGATGATTGCTTTCTGTATTCCAACTAACAATCACTTCAAACTATTAACATTGCTGACTCCATTGAAATCCAAATTCTCTTCGCATGGAGCAATGTTAAACCGTTTAAGTTTCACTAATGAATTAAAAAACGTTTATGCATGAAACCGATCAACAAATAACACAATAGGGCCTAGATCACAATAAGAAAAATGTTAAGATCGGCTTTTGTGTTTACTTTTATATATAGGCCTACGTGTTGCTAATGATGGGTATTAAAACACTCGCTGTCACAGAAATACAGTCCCCAATGTTACACAACATTAGCCAGCTGTGCTGCGAAAATGCTCCTGTATAGGCCTATTGATTATTTGAAAGCTATATAAGAAATGTATAGAGCTTTTTAATTTTGTCTTGTGACAAAATAGCAAAACTTCGTCGAACGAACAACATTTGGCACTGAAAGGCAGCCTGATGTGGACTCTCATGCGACGTTAATCTGTGAAATTTTGGTTTAATCAATACACCCGTTATGAAAATAATGGCGCAATTTTGTCAATTTTCGGTTTTCGCGCATGGCGCAGATCGAATATAGCTGTAAAACCTGTTTCTAGTTTTATACACTCGAGGTTATTACAAAACTGTAGGGTTTACAATTTCTTCGACGCTTGATATTCCGGGGTAAATGCATAAATAAGCTGCGGTCGAACGAATAAAGACTACAAGGCGACTGGTGTCATGGCATGACATCTCTAGTGGCGACTGATAACACGAGAGAACAGAGCGACAATGCAGGAATGTTGCAGCAGCTGGACACGCACTTGCTACAAAGACGCAGAGAACGCGTATATGCACATGTTTCTCACGGGCGGCTGCAAGTCAGACTACAGAGGGAGCTGAGATGATGAATGGTTTTGCTCAGCCTCCACGTTTCATTCACATTACATGTAACTGGTTTACAACTAGTCTGACAGTGACAGCCGATCGAGACAAGCTATTTCATTTGAATCCGATTATTCCGCATATTATTCCGCTAATTAATAGGCGTTAATTATTAATGGCGGAGAGTGACTGTGGTCGAGGTGCTTGAATATCGGCTTTATAGACCCAATAAAACAATCAAATCATCGCGTTGTAGGATAATGGACCTATTGCGCACTAGCGCGTTAAGCAATTAATAGCGATCAAGAAAATTAACGGCCTTATATCTACTTTCGGTTTTTCGCTGCAGGTCTACAGAGTCAACAGGTTTTTTTGCTGCTGCGGACGTGAGTGGCTGTGAGACCCGCACGTAACGTTGACAAATGTAATAGACTAATAGTTTTGAAAGTTATTCGCCGCGGAGGAGTGTACAATTGTGTAGGCAACCACGTTTAAGAATTTTCAACATGAGGGACATGAACCGGAAGTAGTATTGTTTAACAGTGGAAGTAGCTGCGGCCTATTGTCTATCTATAGATTTATGCAGATTCCTGTTTTGGAATCGGAACGACGACAATATTAGGAGAAATAGCTAAGCTACTCACCACTTCCGGCTGTTGTCTGCCATCTTGGATATTTGGCAGACGATGATGTCGCATGCTGCTATGATGGGCTGCATCATAGTTTACGTCATCTACATGCACGTGCTATTGTTAACTTCTGAAGACAAAACATTTTCAATTCTTTTGTGCTAAATAATACGACGTTAATATTTGTGGATATGAACTGATCGTACAAAGAGCAAAATAGGGTCAGAGTTAGAGTTAGGGCTAAGGTTGGGTTTTCGGTCGAGATCATGTATACATACGGCTATAGTTTTGTTAACTCCATTTCGGCTTTGGAAAGACGCTTCTGTAATAATAGCGAAGTAATAAGTAGGCCTACTTCCGGTTTTGCCATTTTGCCACTATGTTGAATTTAACTGTAAATTATGTTGCCATTGTCTTATATGTTGCTGTCTTAATTGGTGTCGAGCTAATTTGTGGATTTGGAATTGCGTTGTTATCAATAAAACTAGCTAAGTTATTGCAACTTCCGGTTTCGTACGCCATGTTGAATATTTGGCAGGGTGTAGCACGCTGTCGGTCGAGGTCGTCTATATACACGTGGCTAGTTTCGTAACCCCATTTCGGCATTGGAACGACATAGGCCTAGTATCTGTAGACTGTAACTGTAAGAAAATTATTTGTACTTCCGGTTTTCGACGCCATCACGGATATTAGGCACAAGGTGGTACACTTAGGCTATACATAGTGGCTCAGCAAAGATTTTATTTCGCTAGAAAGGGCCTGTGTGAGCTAACTGAGCTGTTTTTGTCGGAAGTCAGAGACGTAGGCTTAGGCTACAATATACCGACGCGTACCGTACAATAAAAGAAAACAATTGCGTCATCCATATTCCATTAATTATATAGAAAAAAACTGCATACAGTCTATCCAATGTTGTATAAGCCGACGCTCAAAAACAACAAAAATTAAATGTTATAAATGATAAGCATGAATATATGCGCTAGCACATTTAAATCTGCCAACTGCCAGCTTTAAATGTATAAGCTAGCGCATTTGTTTC
>Ga0056115_1001257_pt1 | contig 11854 bp, 9 predicted proteins | sample WorMetOlspDAHAB1_FD_77007 | JGI IMG/M metagenome (GOLD analysis project Ga0056115, IMG submission 77007) | Marine gutless worms symbiont microbial communities from Max Planck institute for Marine Microbiology, Germany - Olavius sp. DAHAB.1 ... | reverse complement strand
GCTCGGTGAACCCTCGTCAGAGATCGATCTACGAAAGGGGATGTCGCTCGATGAGCCCTCGTCAGAGATCGATCTACGAAAGGGGATGTAGCTCGGTGAACCCTCGTCAGAGATCTGTCGACATCCTCCGGTAATCTCGAGGAACTTTACTTGCTGAGATGGGCTGTGATCCAAACCCTACCTTGAGCGTTTAGGATTGCGAGGAGATGATTCTGAATGAACAGACAGTCTAAGCCGCGTATGCCGGATGTACCCCAGGAAGGAATATATGTCCTTATGCTCGCAGATGCGTACCGTCGATACGGATATCTGCGTGCCGACCTAGATCCATTGGGTCTAACAGAAAGACCTGAAGTCGAAGAGCTAGATCCGGGTTTCTACGGATTCGATCACGAAGATTTAGACCGGGAAATCAAAGTAGATGACCTGTTTGGTTTCGAGGCCATTACTGCCAGAAATGCCATTGCAGCTCTCGAACGCACTTACTGTTCGACTTTAGGCGTCGAATTCATGCACATAGCTGATTCTAGAATAAGAACCTGGGTACAGGAGAAATTCGAAACATCCGACCCCGGTATAACTTGCCCATCCACCAAGAGAGAAATACTGCTAAAACTCGTCGAGGCGGATGGCTTCGAGAAGTTCATAGCCCTCAAGTATCCCAAGGTAGGGCGTTACGGGCTGGATGGTGGGGAGTCTTTTATTCCCGCTCTCAGCCAGATGATCCAGCACGGACATAAGATGGGAATAAGTGAGATCGTTCTAGGTATGCCCCATCGAGGACGATTAAACGTCATGGCTCAGGTGCTGGGCAAGCCTTGCAGGGCCTTTTTTCACGAACTAGGTGGAGGTCTGTCCATTCCTGACATTCCAGGGGCGTCTGGAGATGTAAAGTACCATCTTGGCATGTCTTCTGATCACGTATTCTCCGATGGTACTGTACACCTGTCCCTGGCTGCCAATCCTTCGCATTTGGAGATAGTGAATCCGGTAGTGGCTGGTAAGGCTCGAGCCAAACAGGACCATTACAATCATATCAGGAGAAATGCTGATAGTTCTCCTGTGGATCGCTCTACCGTGTTGCCCCTTCTAGTTCACGGAGATGCGGCTTTCACAGGTCAGGGCGTCGTTGCAGAGCTCTTTTCCTTGTACGGCCTGGAGGGATATGAGACCGGTGGATCGATTCATTTAATCGTCAACAACCAAATCGGCTTCACTACCAATCCTTCTGAAGGTCGTTCCTCGCTTCATACATCGGACCTTGCCAAGGCGATAGGTGCTCTTGTGTTGCACGTCAACGGAGATGATCCGGAAATGGTCGTCTTTGCATCCAGACTGGCAGTGGAGTACAGGCAGGAGTTCCACAAGCCGGTTGTGATCAACATGCTGTGTTACCGGAGGTTCGGACACAATGAGAACGATGATCCCACATGTACACAGCCGGTCATGTACCGCGCGATCAGCAGGCAAAAGAGCACCTTGCAAATATACGCTGATAAATTGCTGTCTGATAAGGTCATCGAAGAAAAAGACCTGACAGCATTGGAAGAGGAATGGCTGGAACATCTCAATTCAGAGTACGAGAACAAGGAGTCTTATGAGGTCGTAGAACCTGATATGCTTGGAGGTCGTTGGTCGTCTTGCACTGCGAAACTACAGGCTGGTGATACTGCTTCTGTTAGCGATGATGCGGAGCTTCCTACAGGGGTCCCGGAAGACAGTTTGAGGCGGCTTGGTCTTGGTCTCCTGAGTGTTCCTTCTGGTTTCAAGTTGCACGATACCGTGGCCAAGATGTTCGAAGAGCGCCGGGAAGCCTTGATCTCCGGAGAGGGCATCACTTGGAATACAGCGGAAATGCTCGCTTTCGCCAGTCTTCTGGAAGAAGGATATGGAGTGAGGCTTGCAGGGGAGGACTGTGAACGTGGTACCTTCTCGCAACGGCACGCTGTGCTGTATGATCAGGAAACTGGAGAGACACATGTTCCATTCGATACCCTGAGCACTTTTGGTGCAGCCGAGGATAATACGAGCATAAATGCAGATATGGATCGTGAAGAGGTAACACATAAATATGGTCGCTGCGAGATCACCAATTCAATGCTATCGGAAGAAGCTGTATTGGCTTTTGAGTATGGATACTCGCTCGTCGATCCAAACACACTGACCATGTGGGAAGCTCAATTTGGAGATTTTGCCAATGGAGCTCAAATAGTCTTTGATCAGTTCATCTCTTCTGGGGAGAGTAAGTGGCTTCGCATGTCTGGACTGGTTTGTCTTTTGCCTCACGGGTATGAGGGGCGGGGACCGGAACACTCTTCTGCTCGCCTGGAGCGGCATTTGCAGATGTGTGCAAACGGAAACATTCAGGTAGCCAACTGTACTGTTCCTGCAAATTATTTCCATCTTCTGCGTCGACAGCTCAAGCGTAGTTTTCGTAAGCCTCTCATTTTGATGGCACCGAAATCCCTTTTGCGGCACAGTCGTTGTGTTTCCTCCCTGTCTGACATGGGTGTAGGGAGTGGTTTTGTGCATCTTCCGCCTGATGATGCTGCTTCATCCATGAAGTCGTCTTGGTTTTCCTTGCGACCTGATAAAGAGATCGAGCGCCTTGTATTGTGTTCGGGTAAGGTCTACCACGATCTCTACGAGGAGCGCGAGAGATGCGGTAGGGATGATGTGTATCTGCTTCGCATCGAGCAGCTGTATCCTGTACCTTTCGAGCATTTGGTGAAGGAGTTGTCTCGTTTTAATAAATCCGTTGAGGTGATTTGGTGTCAAGAAGAGTCTGAAAACATGGGAGCTTGGTCATTCATAGGGCCTTACATATCACGCGTTTTGAATGACATTGGCCACGTCGGGATGTTTCGTTATGTGGGACGTGCTGCATCTGCTGCACCGGCGACTGGTTTTGCATCCGTGCACCAGGCACAGCAGGCTCAACTGGTTGGGGAGGCTATTGCACTGTGAGTTAGTCTCTGTTGCTGGTCTAGGCTGGTGAGTTTTGTGATGCCTGTCTGTGTGTCAGGTTTCTGTCGCTCTGGCATGCTCACCTAGTCTAGGAAGCCAGGTGAAATAGCTTCTGTTGAGCCTGCTTAGCCAGAGTTCGAGGAGACCAGGTGAAATAGCTTCTGTTGAGCCTGCTTAGCCAGAGTTCGAGGAGACCAGGTGAAATAGCTTCTGTTGAGCCTGCTTAGCCAGAGTTCGAGGAGGCCAGGTGAAATAGCTTCTGTTGAGCCTGCTTAGCCAGAGTTCGAGGGGCCAGGTGAAATAGCTTCTGTTGAGCCTGCTTAGCCAGAGTTCGAGGAAGCCAGGTGAAATAGCTATTCATTCCTTGTGGCGATTCAACAGATAAATGCCCTTATGTCACCTGTTTTAGTCGCTGTATTATTACTCCAGTACCCTCACATGCTCGATAAAAATGATGCGTAGCATATGAGGCAAAAATGGTGTTACAACGCAGGGTTGGTTAATGATGCGTAGCATATGAGATGCACAAAGGGTGTTACAACGTAGAGGTGGTTGTTGATTCTGAGAATGGATTGTAGTAGCACTCATTATAGCACAATGCAGATCAGTCGATCCTCCTGGAGTGGGTCTTATGAAAAACGAAAAGACATTCAAGGGCTTCGCAGATCGCATCAGGGAGGGAATCGTGAGTCCTGAAGATGGACAATATGGTACCTTCACTGTGTCGCACTGGGATCACCACAGTTCGCTTGTGTTTATCTCTTATATTGTGGTGGGACATCAGTCCGCTGCTTTTGGTGTACCACGGTTTATGACACCCGGCTCCTGATATATTGGGAGTTTGTTGTTCGCACAGTAGTGGGTTTATATTCGTGGTCGGTGAATTGGTAAATTGTATAGGGTCAGGTAAGCGGAAGAGTTTTTATTGGAGATCCGCAATCGATGGTTGTGGGAATTTAGGGGGGGTGGTTTTTCATGGCTCATGAGTTTGATGTTGTGATAGTTGGTACAGGTCCAGGAGGGTACGTATGTGCCATCAGGGCCTCTCAATTGGGGTTGAATGTTGCCGTCGTCGAGAAGAGTGAGCGGCATGGCGGTACTTGTCTTAATGTAGGATGTATTCCTTCCAAGGCTATCTTGCACGCGGCGGAGATGGTCAGGGAAGCTCGTGAAGATTTTGCAACTCTGGGAATCAAGGTGGGAGGACCAGTCGAGGCAGACCTCGATGCCATGCGTAAGTACCGTACAGAGGCGATAGAAGCCAATGTACAGGGTATCGCGTTCTTGTTGAAGAAAAACAAAGTAACCGTATACCGCGGAGAAGGTCGCATCATGGGGACCGGCAGAGTAAGTGTCGCCCAGAAGAATGGTGAAACAGTCGAACTGAAGGGGACTAACGTCCTCATAGCCACAGGTTCTGAGTCTTTTTCCTTGCCATGTCTGCCAGTTGACGAGAAGACGATTGTCTCCTCCACTGGAGCTTTTGGCTTTGACCCGGTTCCTGAGCACTTGGTTGTCGTCGGAGGTGGTTCTGTAGGTCTAGAATTGGGTTCAGCTTGGCAGCGCTTGGGAGCAGAAGTAACGGTAGTTGAAGCTCTCGAAAACATTATAGGGGACTTTGATTCAGAAATCGCCAAATTGACCCAGAAGTCATTGGAGGCACATGGTATGCGCTTCATGCTGAATACACAGGTGCATGACGCGAAGATCATTCCCGAGGGAGTTGAGTTGGCACTAAAGACGAGAACAGGCGAAGATGCTGGGACACTCGTTGCAGACAAGGTATTGGTCTCCATCGGACGCTCTCCATACACTGAAGGTCTAGGACTAGAAGAAGCTGGTGTGAAGCTAAACGAGCGCGGATTCATCATCGTGGACGAGCAATATCGCACAAGCGTAGAAGGCATTTACGCTTTGGGTGATGTGATAGGCGGGAAGATGTTGGCTCACAAGGCCTCCGATGAGGGTGTCGCGGCAGCCGAGATCTTTGCAGGTATGGACGGACGTGTGACCTACGCTGCCATTCCTGGTGTTGTGTACACCACTCCAGAAGTCGCCGGCGTCGGCAAGACAGAAGACGAATTGAAGGCAGCTGGAGTACCATACAAAGTAGGTAAGTTCCCATTCACTGCCAGTGGTCGTGCCAGGACTATGGGATGCACAACTGGAATGGCAAAAGTACTAGCCTGCGCCGAAACTGAGCGCATATTGGGTGCTCATGTCGTCGGAGCTTCTGCTGGTGAGATTATCCACGAGATAGTTGTCCTGATAGAGGTTGGTGGTACTCTTGATAGTCTGACGCGTCCATGTCATGCTCACCCGACTCTCTCTGAAACACTGAGAGAAGCCGCTTTGGATGCGAACAAGAGGGCCATTCACATATAGGAATTAAATGCTGCGAGACTTTAGACTTCGTATGACATAGGGTTCGGGATGCCTCTCTGATGTATGCGGTAGTCAGAGAATGGTATCCCGGGCTTCTGTTGACATGGGGTTCTTGACATAGGGTTCGGGATGCCTCTCTGGTGTATGTGGTAGTCAGAGAATGGTATCCCGGGCTTCTGTTGACATGGGGTTCTTGACATAGGGTTCCTGACATAGGGTTCGGGATGCCTCTCTGATGTATGTGGTAGTCAGAGAATGGTATCCCGGGCTTCTGTTGACATGGGGTTCTTGACATAGGGTTCGGGATGCCTCTCTGATGTATATGGTAGTCAGAGAATGGTACCCCGAGCTTCTGTTGGCATAGGGTTCTTGACATAGGGTTCTTGACACATAGGGTTCGGGATGCCTCTCTGATGTATGTGGTAGTCAGAGAATGGTATCCCGAGCTTCTGTTGGCATAGGGTTCCTGACATAGGGTTCGGGATGCCTCTCTGGTGTATGTGGTAGTCAGAGAATGGTATCCCAGACTTCTGTTCAGATGACTGTAAGGTTCTCTTAGGTCTATAGGATAATGTCTGTGGGCAATAATGGGGTTGTTGTTTGGCCTCTCGTTGCCCACAGTTTTTTGTGTTACCTCGGTTTGATGTAACTAGAGGGTCCCGAGGTATTCCGTGAGGTCCTTTTCTAGTCGACTGCGGTTTTATTACGCTTACCTAGTCCTTCCTGTCGCTGGTTACGGTTAAGACCAGAGCGGTTGGGAAAACGTGTGATAGGAAAACGTGAATCAGTTCAGAGTTTGTGATCTGTTGTGCTAGTGTTTCGAAGGACATTGTACTGTTTGTGGATTTTTGCATATGCCTGCGCTTCTAGGTTTCCATTGGGTTTTTGCGCAGTGCTTTAGGAGGATTGGTTCTATATGAGTGAAGTTGATGGGATTATGAAAGGAAAACGAGGTCTTATTGTCGGTCTCGCTAACGAAAGGTCTATCGCTTGGGGAATAGCTAACTCACTGGCGAATAACGGAGCTCAAGTAGCTCTTACTTACCAAAATGATGCCATCAAGAAACGCGTCGAACCACTTGCAGAAAAGATCAATGCTTTGGTGCTCGGAAAATGCGATGTAAGCGATCCAATCATGCTAGATAACATATTCGCTCAGATCGCTGAACGTTGGGGAAAGTTGGACTTCCTCGTTCATGCTTTGGCTTTTTCCGACAAGAATGAACTCACTGGCAGGTTCTTGGATACGACTGAGACTAATTTTTCCAATACCATGTTGATTTCTGTGTACAGCTTTGTGTCCCTTGTAGCTCGTGCTGAACCGCTGATGTCTGAAGGAGGCTCCGTGCTGACTATGAGTTATTACGGGGCGGAAAAAGTAATGCCACACTACAACGTGATGGGAGTGGCGAAGGCAGCTTTAGAGGCCTCGGTCAGGTACCTCGCAGTTGACCTCGGAGGAAAAGCCATAAGGGTCAACGCCATTTCAGCAGGACCTATCAAAACACTAGCCGCCTCCGGTATAGGTGATTTCGGTTACATAATGAAGTGGAACGAATATAACTCTCCTCTGAAGCGAACGGTTACAACTTCCGAGATTGGAGATAGCGCCTTATACTTGTTATCTGATCTCGGACGTTCTGTCACAGGAGAGGTGCTGCATGTGGATGCTGGATATCATGTAGTCGGTATGAAAGCTGTAGACGCTCCGGACATCGCCAAGGTGTGATGATGGAAATCATGAGGTTGCCACACGGAATAGGCTTGCCTCTTCCGTGTTACGGTACAACTGGATCCTCCGGGATGGATGTGTGTGCTGCTCTTGAGCCAGGACAAGTCGTGATACTGTCTCATTTGGAACGAGCTGTGATCCCCACTGGATTCTCTATATCCATTCCAGAAGGCTATGAGGTGCAGGTACGCCCGCGTTCCGGCTTAAGCCTGCAGCATGGTGTATCAGTTCTCAACACTCCGGGGACTATCGACAGTGATTATCGCGGTGAAATAAAGGTGATTCTCATCAATTTCGGAGGAGATTCTTTCGAAATCCGTCGCGGAGATAGGATCGCGCAGCTGGTTGTGGCTTCGGTTGTGAAGGCGACTTGGAAGGAAGTTTCTGTTCTGGATGAAACCTCGAGAGGTGCTGATGGATTTGGTTCCACCGGATAATGGGATTCTAAGACGTCAATGACTAGTCTTCAGGAGTTGAAGCTGCAGGCTGCTCAAGCCGCCTTACCTTATATAAAATCCGGGATGAGGCTGGGATTGGGAAGTGGAACGACAGCAGAAGAGTTTGTAAAACTCCTAGGATCAGAGGTGTCGAATGGTTCGATAAAGGATCTGGCATGTGTTCCGACTTCCAGTCGGACAGCAGAACTGGCATCTTCCTTAAGGTTAAACCTGGTGACATTGGAGGATTGTCCGGACTTAGACCTTCTTGTGGACGGAGCTGACGAAATCGACGATCACTTGAACATGATCAAGGGTGGAGGAGGGGCACTGTTACGGGAAAAAATAGTAGCTTCCAGGTCCAGAAATGTATTGATCATAGCAGACGATACAAAATTAGTTTCTTGTCTCGGGCTATTCCCTGTTCCAATTGAAGTAGTTTCCTTTGGTCTAGGCGTCACCTGTACGGCTATTAGGCGGGTCTTTGAGGATTTCAACTTGTCTGGTCGCCTCGTACTGCGTGAATATCGTACCGGACAGGCTCTGATCACTGATGAGGGACATTACATAGTAGATGCTTCTCTGACCAAGATAGATAGAGACCTCGACTCTTTATCCTTGGCTCTTACTGGGATTCCTGGTGTGGTGGAACACGGTCTTTTTGTCAATACGGCCACATTGGCAATCATTGTTGGGGAGAAGGGGGTCTATCGGCTCAGTCGTCAGGACGGGAAACTGGATTTCTAGCAAGCTTAGCTCTAGTAAAATGCGCCTTTTCATTCGTCACCTTAAGGTGGCTAAGAGGTATTTCCAGCCTTTAGTGTGCATAAAAGCACAGACAAGCAGAATGTCTAGAGGTATCAATGGCGCTAGACCATATGTTTTAGATTGGATACTGTATTTCTTCTAGTATTCATCAGATCTTTTTCAGACAGAACTGTGTCCAGTTTATGGCAGAAAAGCCGCCTATAGGCATCGCTAGGCGAGAAATGTAGGCCAATATGTTGAATCTTACTCATATTAGAAGGGGGTTATAACTTCATATTTACAACTTGTTTGGCATACTTCTGTCTGGTAGTTAGCCGCTAGTTGTTGTATACCGAAGGACAGTTGTAGCCATTACTGTAATTTCTACTGTAGTTTCGTTTTTCGCTTTGCTTGTGCTGAGCCTTGCTTTGGGGCACGTTGTGCATTTGGTCACTGGAAATGGTGTAGATAGAGAGCGCTTGTGCCCTCTCCCTAGGCCGGCTGTACGCCCGACTCTAGCGAATACAAGATAGTTTAGTTGGTGAGTCTATGATAGTTGCTAATAAGTTACCAAACAAGAAGACAGCAGATCCTGTGGATGTTTATGTTGGAAGCCGTATAAGACTTCGCCGCATGATGATATCCATGAGCCAGGAACAGCTGGGAGCACATATCGGTATCACTTTCCAGCAAATTCAGAAATATGAAAGAGGTACCAACCGTGTCGGAGCTGGAAGACTTCAAGCAATAGCACGAGTTCTCAAGGTTTCTGTATCTTTCTTCTTCGAAGGAGCTCCTGGTGGTACAACATCTGAACAGCCTGTATCTGGTTTTGAGGAAAGGGGTTATGCAGAGGAAGCATTTGTCTTGGATTTCTTGTCTTCTACTGAGGGCTTGCGGTTGAACAGGGCTTTTGTCCTCATCAGGGATCCTATACTGCGTCGCCGGATAGTCGATCTCGTGAGAGCGCTAGCAAGCACGGAAGGCAATAACGCGGATGTCATAGGTCGGCTGCAGTTTGGCGCTGATGGCATATAGCGGAATAAGATTGTTTACAAAGGGAACTCTGCCTAGCTATTACAGCAATTTCGGTTTCTAGGTGTAGGGTGGTTGTCGCGGATGTCTTCTGTCTGTGGCTGCTTTTGTGCCTTAGCTCCCGTTTATTTCTCTATGAAACATTTTGAACGCACTGGTTGTGCTGGATTTTTCTCGCCTTCTCAGACATGTGCTGAATTGCTGGACAATTGACAGTTCTGGCGGGTACTTGACAAATTCTTTGAAAAAGTCTACACGCCGGACGGCGTGTGCATTATCTTGATCTGCGCTCTATGCGTGGTTTATGCGTGATCTTTGTGCCGTTTGTGTGCTTTTACGGTTTTTCTTGAAAGTGTGTGGATTATGTTCGTATTCCTCAGAAATCTGTTATCCTCACTGGTCTTAGCCTTGTCTCTACTTATTTCTGGGCTTGCCATCTCGGAAGCTTCTAGTGCTCAAGATAAGATTTCCTTCTGGGCAACGATAAAGAGAGGGACAAACGTCTTTAACAAATCTGTGGAGCGAGAAACGGTTAAAGCGGCCAAGGATTACGGTCTACAATTTATCCGTTTGTCTCCAGCAAGATTTCCATCCAAAGGACGTGATTTCTTGATAGGGAACGCTGATGAATACGTCGGTTTGGTCGAGGAAGATGTGAAGGCTCTAAGGTCTATACTCGACATGTGTGCAGAGGAGGACATGTCAATCGTATTGACTATGCTTGGCCTTCCTGGTTTACGCTGGACCGATAGTAGCTGGTGGGAAGCTGATAATGTCGACGATCAACGTCTATGGGATAGTCCAGAATTCCAGATGCAGGCAGCTCAGTTCTGGAAGGATTTGGCCGCTGAGTTTCACGATCATCCTGCAATTGTAGGATTCAACCTCTTGAATGAGCCAGCTCTAGAGAAGCGTTACACTGTAGGTGGAGAAGGTCTCGCTAAGATCTCGCAAGAGAAAGTGCAGAAGGAGCTTTTTGAATTCTACGCACTTTTGATAAAGACTGTGCGGTCGGTAGCTCCGGATGTTCCAATCATTTTGGACAGTTCAGCCTATGCTGAGGCCGAGGCTTTCGAGTTCTTCAAGCCTCACGATGACGACAAGGTTCTTTATGCCTTTCACGTGGCAGAGCCCTTTGAGTACACTAGCTTCCGGGAAAACAAGGGGAAGTATGAGTATCCAGGAAAAATAAATGGAAAACTTTGGAATAGTCAGGCTCTGAAGGATTATTTGCAGTCGGTTGTATCTTTTCAGAAGCGTTACGACATTCCAAGCAATCGGATTTTGGCAGGGGAGTTCGGGGCAGATCGCAGGTCACGAGGAGTGGAAATCTATCTACGAGATTTGGTCGAAATCTTTGATGCCCGGGGTTGGCATAATGCTTTTTACGCTTTTAGGACAGACAGTTGGCACGGCAGAGATTATGAGTTGGGCAGCGGAAAAATGCCTTGGTCTTACTGGAAAGCGCTGGAAAAGGGAGAAAAGCCTAAACTAAACAGAAGTGCTAAGCACCCTGCCTTCAAGGCTCTTCTGAAGCCACTGGGTAAGACAGAGGGTTAATCTTTTTTTCTTGAGATTAGCCTGGTTTATCAGGAGCCAGTTGAGGTGTTTGTAGTTTTCACTGTCACATGATCGCCCGCTAAGCGATTGTGTAAGGCCTGGTACGCTTGATCTCATATGTTCAGGCTTGATGGATGGGCTTGGCTGATAACGCGTATTTTTTGAATGAAAATACCTCTGCCACACTTATCTTCCCAGCTGTCCAGTTCGTCTGCTTGTGAAATCTGCTTGTAGGATTGTGAGGTCTGATCTCAACTGATCTCAACTGATCTCAGGTATCCAAGCTGGCTGATAGCGCATTCTCTTGAATGAAAATACGGCGAGGCTCTACTTCACTTCCCATCAATTTGGTGAATATCTCTTCAGTCCTATCATCGTTCTCTCGGATCGTGATTTGAAGAAGAGATCTAGTGCTGTGATCCAGAGTCGTCTGCCGTAGTTGCTCAGGGTTCATCTCCCCAAGTCCCTTATAGCGCTGTAAAGAAATGCCCTGTTTTCCTTGTTCAGATACTGCTTTAAGAAGAGCTCTCGGTCCAGATACATTGATCACCTGTTTGTTGTGATGCAACTCCACTGTGGTATCGTATTTCTTAAACTTTTCTAGGTACGACGAAATATTAGTGGTGCGAGCAGTGAGCAACCAGGTGTTATCGATGTGGTAGCTCTCCTGAACTCCGCGGATCGTACGGCTTACCACAAGCCCTCCTGACCTCGATTCAGCCGTCCAACTAGCCTCAAAATCTCCAGAGATGTAGTTCAATCTTCTGACAATATTGTCGAGCCACTTTGTGATATCGACTTCGACATCTTGTCCGTCCTGACGACTGCCTTCTTGAGAGGAACCGGCGTCTTGTCCGCCCTGACGACTGCCTTCTTGAGAGGAACCGACGTCTTGTCCGCCCTGACGACTGCCTTCTTGAGAGAAACCGGCGTCTTGTCCGTCCTGACGACTGCCTTCTTGAGAGGAACCGGCGTCTTGTCCGCCCTGACG
>Ga0056115_1001255_pt1 | contig 11866 bp, 7 predicted proteins | sample WorMetOlspDAHAB1_FD_77007 | JGI IMG/M metagenome (GOLD analysis project Ga0056115, IMG submission 77007) | Marine gutless worms symbiont microbial communities from Max Planck institute for Marine Microbiology, Germany - Olavius sp. DAHAB.1 ... | reverse complement strand
CCCCTCGTTCTTCTACTAGTAATAAACTTGTTCTGCTCTCCGAAAAAACTCTCCTCTTATGGAGGCCGTAATTTCAGCTGTTCTGGTCCAGCAGTTTGGAATATCTTTCCGGATTATTACACAGACTTCATCATTATCTCTTGACGTTTGTAGGCGAGCTCTTAAGACATTCGTGTTTGCTCGTTATTAATTCCTACGACGCTGCAGTGCGATAGGTAATGCGTGACTGCTGCGTTCTGTTAAGTATTATTATAAGTTTATTAGTATATAGATAAGGTACAGTGACGTTATTGGACTGAGCATAAAACCACGCCGCCATGTTGAAGGTATACTTTCTGTGAACGGAGTTAAAATGCGCAAATCTGAAAGGACACTGTATTTAGACCGGTTAGTAATTCCACATAGGCCTACACAGCACTTTTCAGTCATACGCAAGTTTATGACATTACACCGCTACATCATAGTACCTCCAACATGGCGGCAGAAACTACTGTAAGAAGAATGATATCACTGTCATCCCATGCAGGGGCGTCCATCCCCCGACAGCCGTGAAGCAATTTCCCTCCTTTTTTCCCCTCACATTCCCTCGCCCTTCTGCCCCTCCCCTGTTTAAACGGGGATCCGGGGTATCACACTGGGAAATTGTTGGAATTAAAGATGCTTGTAGGTGAGTTTTAGAGCATTTTAGACATAAACATCAACGCATTAAAAAATTTTACCCTCTACCTAACTTCCGTATTTTTGAAAATTTTTATTCACCACATATGGTAGTACAATACAAAAAAATAGTAATGGAACAAAAAGGAAAAGAAAAAAATACAATGGCAATGCATTGTGAATACAAGCGAACGTACATGTATACTACGGCCTGATAACGCGAAGAAGTCAACGCAACAAAGTTTATGCATAAATTTCGTGCGGCGACGTTCGAGTGCAACGCTGGGTAATGTGAAATTGAATTGCTCTTGACACTGTTTCACAAGAGTTATATCAGATGTGTTAAATAGTTTCATAAATAGTCGGTTAATAACAAAATCTAATGACTGGGTCTCGGTTTTGTTTAGGGGACATGCTTCAAAGCCGTACAACAAGACTGCGATGCATTTGCTTTTTATGAGCTGTAATGTAACCTCTTATTGCCCCCCTCCCCGAGGATTTCAGTGTCGCATCGCCGGGGGTGCCTTTTGACGTCCCTGACCCCGTGGATCATGGATGTGACGTATTGGTGCGCAGGTGCGGTCCAGGTGTGGTATACATGACCACCGTCGACGGCGTGCGACGACGATGGCGCCGCCTGTCGAGTCCCAGCCGACCCATCACCATCGTCACCAGCACCACGGCCAGGCTGGCCGACGTGGTCGAGATTCGACTCTGCAGCCGTCGATGATGAACGTGGCTCACAGTCTGATGTCGGCGCGCGAGACATTCGTGCGCCTTCCAGACTTGCTGTGTCGAAGCGAGCAGCTGAGAGTGGGACGCGACGAGCCGTGCTGGAACGGATCTGCCATCGCGCCGTGAGTGTCGGCTGCAGACTTTTTTTTCTCTCGAACCGAACTATTTCAGCGTTGCATAACCGATGCTGTGCTTTTTCCAATCTTTTTCTCATAATATGAGGCGGCGCAGTATCGTCATTGAACGTGCGGTTTCATAATAATAGGCCGTTCGACTTAGTGCTTATGGGCTCTAAAATTTAAAAAAGTAAAATACAATGCAACGCTACAACGCTGTCTGTTACATGACACCTTACCGGCCCTTGGCTGCACGGACTGATGATCTGTACCAAATTGTGTATTATCTTAATTTTTACACTCCCCCGGAAACATATCTACCGAGGTTAAAAAATAATAATAATACTGGCGAAAGCGGACATCCCAGCGTTAAAAGAGCCATCAGGCCTGCTTAGAACTGATGGGAAGCGACCTTACTGTGTCATACTTCTGCCGTGGAAACAAGGAAAGTGCGTCACGTGGGACGTCACAGTGTTCGGCATACTGGCCTAGTCTTACGCGCACGGGACGTCCCAGGCGCAGTATTCGTCACTGAACCATTCATAGACCTACTTGTTTGTTCCAGTCGCGGTTGAAACAATAGGAGCCATCAACAAGGACGGGACGGACTGCCTGAGCGACATTGAAAGGCGCATCACACAGAGCACAGATGATCACCGCGAGAGCGCATTTCTGTTTCAACTACTCTCCATTTTAATTCAACGATACAATGCGGTCGCTGTCTTGGGTACCTTCGCCCACACAACCCCCGAGGATGAAATTGAGCCGTTCAAGCATATGTTCTAGTTTTAGCTAAGTTTTTATCCCCCGGAATCTATACTACCGAGGGAAAAAATTAAAACACCACCAACATTAATAATAAGGAGAAGAAAGGAAAGGAAAGGAAACGGACTTGTATAGCTCCTATTGTCAGTATCTCGACCACTAAGCGCTCAGATGTGGATCACACAGTTACCTGCAAATACACCACATCTGCCATTCTTTCGTATAAGTATTCGGTAGAGGGCGAAACTGCTGCTAACAGTCTCTTCCATCTAGCTAACCGATAATACTATTCATTCCCCGTCCCACTGAGGGTAGGAGGCTGAGTTGGCCTGGTTGGTTGACCCATAGCGGACGCCTTACCCAGGAAGTGGTCACACGTCAACCATAAATCAGGCGCATGTCAGGGAAAGTCCGCCAGTCAGAGACCGACGCCCTTACCACTGAGCCACGCCGCCAAGAAGAGGATAAAGATAAAACGAGAGTGAAGAGTGAATGAAATAAGTGAAACAAATAAGTAAACAACAAATGTTTTGAAATTTATTGTTCGATTGCTATAATTATGATGATAATTGAACTGTTACAGTAGTTCACTACCACGTAGTGAATAAATGTTTTCAAATGAGTTTCTGCAAATATGGCTTACAACAGCTGTAAGAGGATCCTCCAGAATGTATAATAACTTAACTAAAACGACTGTTCGTGGCGCGCGTCCAAATCTAGGCGGAAATTGTGATGCAAGCGTTTGAACGTGGACAGCTTGTTCAGCGAAAACGCTGTGATGGCAAGCGAAAGCTGACACTGTGCCAGATAAGTAGTCCGCACAGTTGAAATTAAACTGAAATAAAACAGAAACAAAACAGTTCTGTTTCACTTTTATTTCTACTGTGCGAATAACTATAGTCAGTTCGCGTGCATATGCCTAGCCTGGTAGGGGCTATTCAGTAATTAAGTCACGCCTTTTTGGACAACTTTTAGCCCCTCTCTCCCCCTTGTCATAGATTGTCACATTTTGCTGACGCCAAATAATTACGTCACATTACGTAATTTGACCCCACCGACTTCGGTTGAAACAGTATGGTACTACAAAAAATTTTTTTTCAAATTTTAATTCTTCAACTGAACTTTACGTTAATTCGCTCAAATTTTGGTGTAGCTGGGTATACCGTATAAGACACGTGGAGTTCCATAAACACTAACAGATTGAGTTTTAGACGACATGTCTACAGTGTAGTCAAACAGTCCAGCTAGTGTGTACGCCTGATATAGGTTGACATGTGACCACTTCGTGGGTAAAGCGTCCGCTATGGGTCAACCAACTAGGACAACTCAGCCTTTCATCCCTCCGGGGTCGGTAAATGAGTATAGTGATCCATGTAATTGCAAGCCTATAGGCTGTACTCCCGCTCTGTCTGTGACGATAGCGTATTAGAGATAATTGTTACTTCATGACAATATGCTATACGAATTCGCTATCATTACCATTACCATTATCATTATTAAGTAGACGTGACCCCTCCTCTTTCTCCCCTTTCACAGACTGTCGCGCTCTAGATGACGCTCCCATCCCCCAGCGTGACCTAATTACTGTGTCACACAGTTGAAGCAACTATGTGCGGAAACTATGTTGACTGGAATATGTGTAATAAAACTGTCTTGACGAATAAAATCGAGACATAATGACCTCAGTGAAAAGAAACTAATGAATTTTTGCAAAATATCAGAATGACTTTTTAGCCAATCACAGTCTGTATCCGCTGTTTGCGCACCAAGCCATAAACAGCGGATACCGACTGTGATTGGCTAAAATAGCTAAATCGTTTCATGCCTACGTAATATGCTACTATTACATGTATTTTGTAATTAATAGTATGCCAACACCGAATAAAATCATAATATCTTATGAAATGAGGCTAGATTTTTGCGTTAAATTTGCATGTGAAAGACGCACTATGATGTTATAGGTTGGTATTAAATATTCTACGTGTGGCCTAATTTGTGACATCGTCAATTATTGTGCTTGAACCGGCGATATGGGTGAAATAAACGTGTGTGTATGTGTGTGTGTGTGTGTGATAACATTGTAATTCAACATCTGAAAAAGAGGAAAATGTAAATCAAGGAAACATTTGCGTGAATTTTTATCTAAAAGATGAAGTTTTCCGCCTCCGAAATGATCTATTTTTATGTCGGGTGGGGCGTTAAACATCACACATCACACACATCACACACTCATCTAAAAGATGGTTTAGTAGTAGAATTCACAGCTTGCTACGCGCGGCGAATTGATACAAGAGGGAGCGCTGACACTTTGGGGGCGACTGAAAATGCGGGAGCAGATAGCAGGGGTGGAAAATGCAGGAGCATGCAATCCGATATTATACACTGAGAGGCCCTTAAGTTATTTCCTAAAAATTGTCCTAAGATTTCTGAGCGAATAAAGAGTGTAAAAGTGCATTATAAAATAGTGGCGGCTTTTGTTTTGTATAGCTTTAGTTTGCTAGAGGCAGCATTCGTGATGTGGTGCGAGATAGTAGTGAACACAAATTGTAGGCCTATACCGGGTTTAAAGGATACCTAAACGCTGATTTTTAGATTCACTGTACACTGTAATTATTTACACTACACAAGACAAGCTTTCAATCGATCGAAAGGCAAATGTCCGAACAATTGCTGAATTGATTTTCGTTTATACAGGTGTTTCGAGACGACATATGTTAGGCATGTAGGCCTAGTTAGGGGCGGCTTTTGTGTCTAACGTAATTAACACAATAGCATTATCTGCTCAATTCGTCGATCGTAATACCCCTGCTATCTACTCCCGCATTTTCCACCCCAGCATTTTCAGCGCCCCCACACACACAACCCTCTAGATCAGTGACTGACATCATTTACCGTATTTGACGTTTATCGCAGCTCTGCGGCTGACGCGCAGTAATCGACGTCTACAAATTAGGTCACGCATTGTATGTTTAATACAAAATCACAGTGCTTGGTTGACATTTTAATTTGACGAAAACATCTTATCTCATTGGCAGGCTTTAATACAGTTTAGTGATAATTCGGCAGTATCTTACGTTTTTGGGCCACCCTGTATATTTCCTATTTCTACAGTGACAAACTACTGACATCTACCGCAAAAAAACATTTTTTGAACGTTGTTAGGCGCACTTGTAGTGATTCCTGCCACGTTGGGTTACAGTGCCGAATTAATCCAATAATAATAATAATTATTATTATTATTATTATTATTATTATTAGTGAGAGATAGGCCAATGTGAGATACGCCACATTGTTATGAAAACGGCTTTATACGTGTTCAGCATTTGACTTGGCAGCACGCCACCATTGGTCTGTCTTTCTGACTGTCTCTCGATGCTTTGGCATCAGCAGTATGATGTCACATCATGTCAAGCTGTGTTATGTAACCGTCAGTGTTGTTATTACGTGTACCAAAAAAACAACCGCACTGACTTTTGGTGATTGCTTAGTCAAAGCGTAACCGATTTGCGAACTCCTTTTACCGCCGTAAAAGAATCAAATTTCCTGCAGGGACTCGCAGTGCTTTCCACCACACTTGGTTATGTCGCTACACTACCTTGTGAAAAGCAAAACTTGATTCATGGTGTGTCTGCCATAAGTTGTCGACACCGAAGAATGCAGCAAAGCGTTACAGTAAATCGCATTTTTTTGAGTTGTGGTGAGCGTTGTTGCTAAGTAAAATTAACCGAGTTCTTACACGAAGTCGAAGTGTATTTTTTGGAACAGGGTGTATAGTATCGGGTCCCAAATCAGCAAGGTTTTTTTCTGTCACTTTGCCTAAAATTAACTTGGTTCCACAATTACGCTGATAAATGCCGAGTGCTGCTGGCAGTGTCTAGCTGCGGCTGCTGGAAAACCTGTTCAGTTGTCAACAAAGAATCCATTATGCGTATAAGATGTGTTGATCTACGTCCGGTGATTGAGAGTCGCATTCAGAGATGCTGTAGACAGATGGATGAACTGTTTATGTCTGGGATGAAAAAGCACGAAGTATGGGCATTTCCCTCCTGGTCATATTTACCCCAGACATTTTCCTCTACCCCAAACAGCCCCTCTCTCGGTCTACAAATAATCGTGTGCACACACGAATTACTAACTTTCGGCATCTTACCTCGCTTTACGTTCACATTAAGTATACCTCCAACATGGCGGCTTGGGTTTTATGCTCAGTTCAGTGACATCACTTCATCTCATTTATGCATGGGGTGACAGTGGCGTCATCATGTTTGCTACATCGCCGCCATGTTAGAAGTGCAGTCTGCTGCAGCAGTGCAACATCATGAACGACAAACCTATGTAAAATTTATATTTTCAAAACAACTGTGTGTAGAATAATAGTCTACACTAGTCTAAATACACGGTTTGTTAACAACCTAGTGTTACAATTTGCCGATTTCCGCTTTTAAACTCACTTTTTGTTTCCATTAGCTATACACGCAACACGGCAGCATGGTATTTCACTAAGGTCAATGACGACAGCCCCATACCCGGATCAACTAGTTCGTGTTGTTGATCTGTCTGGTCGTCATCGTCTACGCTCATCCTCATCACACCGGCTGCACGTTCCGACATATCGTCTAGCTACCGTCGACCGACGTTCGTTGCCAGTAGCTGCATCCATCCTGTGGAACAGCTTGCCTCCTGATATTCAGTCATCCTTCTCCCTGACAGATTTGTGCCACAGAGTAAAGACATACTTGCTCTACCAATCATTCCGGATATTTTTGCTGTAACTATCCTGTTATCAACTTCGCTTTCGTGGACTTTGTAATGACACATGTTATTCTAGCCACGTTAAAAATTCTGATTTGATTCGATTTGACACTGCAGCTCATTCGTCTAAGCGGCAATTCGGAGCAAAAGCTATAATCATTAACGACTGTGCATCCAGATGTACAGGGTGGCCCAAAATATTTGGCACACTTTTGTATGCCTTATATGTCATCAGTTATTGACCAATTTTCAAACTTTTTTCACTGTCAGAACCAGGAGAAATTTTTTAATAATACTATCACTTAAGACCCCACCGCACCTCAACTGTGTCGCTACAATATCTTGTAAAATGTCAGTGTCTTAAAAGCAACAAATTGAAAACAAGGCGACCTCTGTAACAACGCATTTTAACAGTGCGTTGTCCAGCAGCAAGGCGGAGACACTGAACATTTGATGTAAAAACTGCAGGATGTGACATTTAGTTTAGACAATAACTGAGACAATAGACACGTTGGTTCCTGTTGTTAATTTCTTTAAATGTGTTGTTACAGAAGTCTTGTTTCTTCGCCAGTAATCAATGCACCCACACACGGAGTGATGGCGAGGCTGCATGCGCCTGAGTGGCCCGGATAAATACCAGGATAGTAGACCCGCCAAAGGTCACCAATCCCAGTACCAACCGGGTTCTTGGTGGCTTCTGGAACATAGCATATTTGTAAATGGGCGCCCGGGATCACCGGTAAGTGTATCATCGGCGTACAAGCGATCACCGTAATTTCCGATTGCTGGTGTGGTCGATATCCTTCTCGTGTGTAATCAGGCGGGTTAAAAAACAGCGCCGGTGTAAATCTATTAGACGGTCTCAAACTACGGGGTAAGAACGGCAGGGCATGAGGCATCGTCGAGGGTCGCTGAGTGCTCGTGATCGCGGCTGCGGTTTTTTTCGACTGGTCTTTACGGTGCATTGTTACCGCGGGGGCCGATAATGACCGACTTGGCCTATGCCCACCAGCGACACGGCTTGTCACGACGAGACGGGGATACACGAGGGGCGGTGGACTGAGCGTAAAACCTCGACGCCATGTTGGAGGTATACTTCGTGTGCGAGTCGACGTATGAGAGTATTGAAACTCTGACGCCAGCGTTAAAACGTGTGCAGAAAGAAATGAGAAGCAAAAACACACACGCAGTCACGTACGCGTCCGCAGACAGTCGATTTCTAAAACTTTAATCGCTTTTGTTTCTTATGCTTTTGCACACGTCTTCATCTGCTCGACATCACGGCTGGTGCCACTTTGTCACATGAGTGCCCGGCCTCCCTTTGAAGCTCGGATACGCGTCGCTGACTATAATTATGCATGTTTGTATGACGACAGCGACGATGAGTGCAGTCTGAGAGGCCGTGTGTGTTGTGTACTTGAAACTAAAGGCATGTGCATACAGGCGTGTTGATACGTGGGTGTGGAATGAATCGATAGTGAGAGAGAGAGAAGGGTAGGGTCATTTGTCAACAGTTAATTGTTGTCGAACGAAACAACTACAAGCAATTAACAGCGACCAGGTTCGGTTCCAGATTAAGCCGCGTGGGGGCCACTGGACAGTCTCCGCCTTAGAAAGCGGAAAGGGTTAGCAGTTACGCATACAGCAGTCTTCGTGCATTTTTCAAACAAATAATATTTAGTTCACTAAGACTACTGGCTAGCATGCAATTTTAATATGATGTAGATATTGAGTGTGTAGACCTATCATTATTGTTATTCAATTGCTCATTCTCGTCTGCTGTTTAGGCCCACAGGAGGAAAGTGAAAGTTTTAACTCAGTTAATTAGTGTAATTCTGGTAATAATGTATGCTCACTGTTCGCTGGCAGTGTCAATAAAGAACTTGCTAGCTTAACCTAGACATAGAACTTAGCCTATCATTCTTTGTTCTTATTTGAAACACTGGACATGTGTAATTTCTGTATATAATGTATATAGTTTAGCCACGTTATGTGTTAATTTTTTTCTTATACTACCAGTGATGGTGAATAACGATTATCATTACAAAGTATTAGGCTTAATCATATTTATCCACCTATACTGATACTACAATTATTTAGTACTAGAAAAAAGTTTTGGTGCGTGTAGACGAAGAAGAAAATAATATTGTATGCCATGTTCGTAATAGACCTTGTCCGCTATTAATGCAAATTGCATGTATATGCAGCCATAGATATTTTATATCAACTTATTATGCTGAATTAATTAACAAAACGCAAGAGATAGCAATTTATGTTGGTAGCAACGTTTTGTTGGCATACTCAATATCTGGGTGCTCGTAACGTGAATTTTGTGCAACATGAAATATTGTAATAAAAACACTAACAGTAAAAAATCAGATACTGTTCTTTGCCAACACAGCGTAAACTAACTGTTACTACGCGTGCCGTCTCCAAAGGTGACCTAAACTGTGCTGTAAGAGTTTTAAAAAACTCCACTCACCTTATACGTTGCGCGTCAGCTAAGCATAGCATATTCTGCTTGTTGAGTCACAACACGACAGTCACGTCGCACGCGTCGTGACGAGCGTGTCGAGTGTGTCGAGCCGTGCTTGTTCCAACATGGCGGACGACGAAGAAGCAGTAATGCTCGCGTGTACGAGTTTAGTCTTTTGTGCTCTGGAATTGCATCAGTTTCAGGAAAAACTTCTGGAAAAGTGAGGTAGACATATCCAACTCAGTCCACGCTGTGGCGACGCCCGTGAACACGTGTCGTTCGAGTTGCGCCTGTCGCGCTTGTCGTGACGAGCATGTCGCGCCGTGCTGTCAGACAAGCGCGACACAGCACGTCACGACTTTTTGCTGTGTCAAAATGCATGGGCTAGATAGCGTATCGTGTCGTGACGTTACGCAACAAGTGTAATTTGGGCTATAGTTAATATATAATTACATATACACTGTGTCTCAAAAACGCCCCTGCTATATTTTGAATAACTCGGCAAAAAATGAACCGATTTTATTAATTGTTGGTGTACAGAATTAGGAAAAAAATTTCACATAAGAATATTGTAAATTTACTCACCTCGCTTTAATAATGTCACCGCAATACCTTGTGAAATTTAAAAGTAGCTATTTTTTGCATTGTATAACAGTTACTAAAATATAAATGTTTTATTCCACCAGTACATAACGAAGTAGGCCCTAACTATCCATATAACCTCTATCTACTTGTCTGCAATGTTCAGTTAACCTCATTTATAATAGTCTCCCCTAAAATAAGTGGGTGGCTCTGACAAGAGCAGGTTGATGTGTTGTGTATATTTTCGACTATTCGGCAAGCAGCATCAGATAAGTTGTTTTTCACAAGGTAGTCCGGCAACATTATTCAGGTGAGGTGGGCGAGTTTCCAATAACCTGATGTGAAATTTTCGTGTGATACGTACACCGAAAATTATTAAAATTGGTTCATTTTCGCGGGGTTATTCAAAATATAAAAAGGGGGCGTTAATGTAATTTTTAAAATGAGGAAAATGTCTACTGTTGACACTTCGTGACATTTTCCTGGTCAGCTGTCCAGTTCGTCCAAATGTCAGCGACCGAGGGAGACCTTGAGCGGCGGCGGCCAGACTTGCTCGTTTGGCGTCAGTGTCACTATTTCGATTCACAGAACAGTTCTGTTGTTATTAGCGATGTATCGATGAACTGGCGTCGCTGTTGGTGGCGCATGGTGAATGGTGGCAGATGATCGAGCAATTACTGTTAACTGGTGGCCGCCGAACTTGTTTCTCGTCATGTCGTGACTCGTGATGCTGTGTAACTTCCGCCGTTTGATCGTGATTGATGACTGTGTATCCGTTTTGGCGCTCGGCAGCGTCTGGCTTCTGATGTCGATTCATCGGTTGAGTTAATCAAGAGGGCGATGGCTAGCGGCGTCCGATCTTGCTTTTTTTTTGGGGGGGGGGCACTTCAGTTGTGGGAACTCAGCATATAAATTAGCTAGGCCTACGCGCAGAATAAATAGGCGAACTAAAACGAATGGTAGTCGACTGAATTCGAATGACAAAAATGTAATAATATCCGACGTTTTCCGACGCAGAGAAAAGACATCGAACAATAGATCTCAAGACTGTATCGAGTTTATGTCGCGACCCTTTGTCGCGAAACGTCAGATGTTCACGTAAATGTTGGCATCTCCTCTATTTCGTTTTTTTTCTGACGCCCTCGAAAAACTTCGCTAATTTTTTAAATATCAATAAAATTAGAAAATATTGCAGTTTTCACGAGTACCACTTTTGGGCACTGGAAAGGGGCACTGATGTTAGTCCTTGGCCTTGGCCTCGAGGGCTAGTCCTTGGTTTTGTCATTGGAGTCTTAAACTGAAATGTTAACATGATAAAATGTACAGTAAACTGTTAATAGTTTTTATTACTTTGATTGCAGCGAAGTTGAAAATTAGTCAGATCTATTTAAAATGCAAGTGGTTGTAACTTTTTTTATTCCAGTCCCCTTTTCCAGTTGTTGTGACTTATGAGCGGAAGGTCTGGCCTTGATACTAATGGCCTTATTAGCATCACTGGAGAAGGCACTGGAAAATTGTGATACGTACATTGTCGATAGACTGTGCAATGCACGATAGGCTACCTAACAAAACGAGGGACGAACACGTGAATGTTCATCCGCATCTCTTTACAGGAAGCAAAGACTAGCTGACATTCGTCATATCTTCTCAGCGTTGCACTTTAATATGGACTCGGCGCATGTTTTATCATAATATGGTGTTTCGCTAGTTTTTGGCGCATGGGCAATTTTTGGTCTGAAAGGTGGCCAAATGTCCAGGTGGTCAAGTGCCTATTTCCCGCTTT
>Ga0056115_1001254_pt1 | contig 11867 bp, 10 predicted proteins | sample WorMetOlspDAHAB1_FD_77007 | JGI IMG/M metagenome (GOLD analysis project Ga0056115, IMG submission 77007) | Marine gutless worms symbiont microbial communities from Max Planck institute for Marine Microbiology, Germany - Olavius sp. DAHAB.1 ... | reverse complement strand
TATATATGCAGCCCACCCGATAACAATAATGTTTTAAATGTGCCCCCACCCTGAGAGAAAAGGTTTGCCCACCCCCTAAACTAAGCAATGCACTATCACAGTATTCATAATATCACAGTAGCAATAACACAGTACCGCTATATCACGGATGATGACACTGTTTCCATTTGTATATAGAAAGTTTTTCCCCTTTGGATCACCACCAAGAACAATGGCTACACCCCTGGTTGTCCTTGGAAGAGTTGCAAAGGTGTTCTCTACAAATACAATTACACAAAGTTTCACAAATTTCATAAACAATAAGTTTCATTGTTGGGCTAGCAACAGATATATTCTCAGCCACCACGAGCTGAGGTGCCAAGTTATATTTTATGTTATCAAAACATCAATGGTACACCTAATTTCTTCACTACATTAAAAGTTAAACGTTCCACCTGATCAGTTTATTTCAGGTATGGATTTCGCAGGCAATCTACTAACACCAACAAAATTAAGAGAACAAGAAAATGAGAAACAGCAGAAAATCGGACAAAAAACAAAACAATCCTATTCCTAGTTTCAGTCATCACTCATACAGTAAATTCATCACATGGTCAACTTCTTGCTGGCAAATCTCAGAACAGTGACAATGACAATGGATGTTGTAGATGCACATTTATAGCCATCAAAAACTAAACCTAACACTAACCCTCAAAGTGTCACAAGACAAATATTGTTTTTTTTAAATGACCAAACATATTATTAAGCACATACACTGTACAGTATTTTTTTCAGTATTAATCATTACAAATGGAACAGTTCTGGTCCAAAAAATCTCAGGGGAACTGCTCCAGTCCATAGTGAAAGTCTGCAGGATCTGCCCCAGTTGGATGCAGGGCAAATCAGCTGTTTAGGGTTAAAGGTCAGAAAAGCCTTTTCATGCTGACCTAGTCAACCAACGTGTTTGGAACTCCGGTTTTGCCATATTTTGAGTGAAAAAGACTACTGTAGCAGTAAGTACCGCCACTCCACCACAGTTCTTTGTTTGGGTGGCAGTGAATTTCATGACTTACTCAGTGTGTATGGGTATACAGTGCATGCTGTGAGTGACAACTGTCGGTTCGGATGGCTACAATTTAATCAGATGAATGGATAAGATGGTTGAGACATCATCACCTCTGACTATGGTAAACAAGTAAGAATCATAACATAAACATCAATGTGCATAGAAGTCTGTGAAATCAGTCTGATGGACATACTGACTACCAGTATACACTGTATGTGTATCACCCATCAAGACAAGTTGACCTACATAAATTTCTCCAACCGTGTGTCGAATAAATATGTATATTATACTGCGATAACAAATGCCACTTAATATCGTATTGCACACCTATCATTTTTTGGTTTCATCATAGAGTGCAACAATAAAATAACAGCATCTATTATCAGTGAAAATCAAGTTTCAGTGTAGTTGGCAGTTAACTTATTGTCATTCTACTCTAGTGTGCTGTATGAGTGGCAGTTTGTACGGATAACATATTATGTTACCTTTTTTGTGACATCTAACCACCACTTCAGTACGGTAAATTTCTTACAGTATCTGGTGGTATTTACTACCGCATTATCAAATAGTGACTAAGAGCCAACATTTACCGCTGATTGGCACTGTGAATTTTGAATGGCTGCAACATAGTTTTCAAGGTAACAGGACAATTCGCCAACAAATTAACTTGCAGTCAATCAAGTTGCGGACTGGTCAACTCGCCGAAACGTCTTATTTAAAATTTGCATAACTAATCGCTATAAATGTTATTCGTGGTAGATTACACAACCGAACACTTTAAATATTCGATAGGATAAGGGTTAGGGTAAGGTTTAGGTTCAGTGTAAAAATATAGTGTAATTTTTCCATGATTAAAGAAATTGCAGTAACAGTGCAGATAAGTTCCGCCACCCGAGATCTGATAATTATTCAGCAGAACATGTTCTACTGAATAAGTAACAGATCTCGGGTGGCAGAGCTTGTCTGTACTGTTACCAAAATCGCTGTCTGCGAGTTGACTATTCCACGAGTTGACCAGTTGGCGACTTGACTGACCACGAGTTAGTATGTCGGTGAATCGTCCAGTGAGCATTTTCACCACAAAATTACGGGGCCTGAACAAAACTGGCAATATGTGTTCCCTGTCCCAACATTAAACTGCTAAAGACACAAAACTGCACTCAGTACTTCTGCTGAAAATGCAGTCCGTTGTACTTTATTCTATATATAAATGTTATCTTCTCCCTTTTACATGCGGGTATGTGCAAGTCGTTAGGTAACTGATGTGGTAACTGGTAAGTTAACGATAATTATAGGGTCAGATCAGCGATCTGACTGTAAGGTAGAGAAAAATTGATAGCGTCAAATCGGCACAATTGGAAACCACGAACCGATATGTTAATTCGGCTTAATTTGTGTTACAGCATTATAAACCTTCTTTGACTCTCTATTTCAGTTTTACGTGACATTTAAAGTAGCCTACATGTGTGTAAAAGTTTATATAACGAGCTTAGTCAGGGGCCCGATTTTCAAAAATTCGTAAAATCGTCATAACTCCAGTTACGACGAATTTACGATCGTAAATTCGTCGTAACTGAGTTACGACGATTTTACGCTTTTTCGAAAATTGGGCCCCAGAGTAGTAATGTAGACCTATGCCACCTGCATATATAATCCCAATATTCTGGCTGTTTAAGCCAGGCAATCTGGCCAGATTGGTTTGATAAATCGAGAAGACAGCTACATTTACATATCTGAGTTAAAAGTAGCAGCATTTTCATGTCAAATCGATGATCTGGAGGTGCCGATCTGACCCTATCAAGTTTTCAATGCCTTATGTACAGTCAGATCGCCGATCTGACCCTAACACTGTGCGTAAGTTAATTACACGGAAAAAGTATATGTCCATCCTTACACTAAATGCACAGAACGGGCATGCTGTGCTACGTTTTTTAAACATGCGTCAGCTTGTCAACCAGTCAGCATCCTAACTTCCTAATATGGTCAGCCACAGACGTCCACGCCCATCTTCAGTTCGTGAGTGGAGCATCAGTGAGACAAAAATTCTACAAGGAACAGGGAGACCGCTGACAACTCCCGGCTACACCTAGTAATGCCATGCACTTACTAAGTTCGTAGGACATTATCTCAACGTTACAAAGATAAACGAAAACTAACTTCTACTCTACAAACCCCGATACCGGTAATCTTTCGTAACCGGTAGTAGGGCAGAGGGCGCCACTTATTTATAAAAATAGAAAACTAGTGATGGGGTGGTAATCGTTATTCGAATATCGAATGGTAACGTAAGTTACACCAGAAGACCACAGTACAGAGAGACTTGGTTATACTTACAGGCCTACTTATAAAATAATACAGGTAGTAAGAAGCTCTACATAATGCCAAATGCAACTATGCAAATGCGAGATACGGTTTATGATTCGAGTGATGAGATTATCGGCACAGCTGATCTCCATGGTTACGAATGTTGTTTATATTTTCATCGGACGTACAGTGAGTAGTATAGGGTCGGTATAGTGATAAACTGTCATGAAAAAATCTTGCAATGGCAGAAAGACAGTATCATCTGAAGTTTGACGAATCAAAAGCTGCAGATGTGGACGCATACCTGGAATACAGGCGCGTTGTCGGCGATGACGACGGCGGAGTGCTGTTCACACCAGAGGAATATGAAGCGTACAAGAAGGAAGTATTGCCACAAAGACTGACAAACCGACTCTTCACCAGTTGGACAAACTCTGCCGGTATTGACTGCAAGTTGATCGGTCCAGAGACAGAGTGTTTTTGTCAACACAGATACAAACAACATCGTACGGATTTCACAGTGATTCCAGAGGCTCGACCCATCCAGCTGCCATGTCAAGTGAAAGGCTGCCGATGTACATCTTATCACTATGTGCCACTTTCTGGCTCTTGTCCAGTTCGCTGTAAATGCAAACACCAAGCCGATGAACACTCGGAAGTGCAACCTTACCGATGCAAGAGAGACGTGTGTCAGAAGTGTTCTGGATTTCAGAGTTCGTACACGTGCGGATGTGGCGAGACGTACAGTCAGCACAAGATGATTGTCGAAACGAAGGCTGAGCGGCAAGCAAGCGGTTTTCCAGTTGGTATTGACACTCCGTACAAAGCAATGGGTGGATTGACTGGCTTCAGTTCCCTGGCCGAGGGCTACTTGAGGCTTGATCCAAGTGGACGCGGCGCACCATCAGATGAGTTTCTTGCACAAGACATCACAGCACAGGATCATGCATTTCTGCGGGCTGCTGTTCCATCAATTCAGGCCCATCGCCAAGCTAACAAAAATGACTACAAGTTTGATGAAGACTTAGCCGAAAGAATGTCAGCGATGCGTCGACCCGGTGAATCCGAACTGGACTATTATGAAAGAAGATACCAGGAACGATCAAAGGCACAGCGAGCAACTAAACGTGGAGTTACTAAACCTAACCAACATCGGTAATTTCAGTGCAGGTCATCAGGGCACAGGTGACACTGCCATGAGTAAGTTATACATGGTCTGGTATAATAAATTATGCAATAATAACTTATGACAAGACTGTTCTGTGGACTGCAACATACAGACTTGAAGCATGTTAACTGCAGTTTTGTTTGTACCACGTAGTGCATTAAAACCTAATTCATTGTTGTAGATGTAGGAAGAATAACATCGTGCACAGAAAACTGGAAAATAAATTTTACTTGTTGGATACTGTATTAGTTGCATAGTCGGGTTAACGAGAAACTACTGTGTTAGAAATAGTTTAGCAGCAACTGTTAGGATATTTGTATTGATTCATAGCTGTTGGCTGTTGTTTAAGCATAGTGCACTGCACAACCTCCAGTGATTAACATGTTTAGCAACGCACTGTTTTAAGCAACAACTTTACTCTTATTGATGTCGTTAGCATTTTGTCTTTACTATGTACATTGTACATGTAGTAAGCTAGTTTACTTAGGTAATATCATTGCATAAGATATCTGCGTTTTTTCATAATTCTTATTTTATTCTGGCACAGACTTGTGCTATAGGATACAGACTGAAATATATTAGTTTCTTAAAAAAATAAAAAGTGTAAAATCGAGTGGAGAAATTTTTAATTTATTCAGCTGAGCTTCAAAGATATCCTTAGCAATCACACACTGTATGCCATAGTACAAAAATACTCTTACGTTGTATGCACACGCATTATCAAAATATAGTTCTAACATTATAACCAATTAAATAAAATATGCAGTAATTTTTACAGTACTTCATTATATACACATATAAGACATTAAAATACTTCTGCAAAATTACAGTAGCAAGCCACAATGTAGTAACAACAAACATGTTAATAATTAATTATGCAATATTAAACTAACAAAACATATAGCAACTAACTGGTGAACAAAACACAGAAAATAGTTATCAGCTTGACAAAGACAATTATATATAAACAACAGTCAATGGAACTCTCAAACTCAGTAGCCATGGTGTTCTAATATATCAGATGGGGCAATTTAAACATTAGCTGGAAACCTGGATTAAAATGTGCTACGGTACAGCATACAACAATAACAAAAAGTAAAAATTATATAATCTTTACTGAAATATGAACAGCCAGTATCACTGATCATAAAACTTACGAGCTGAGCTAAGTGGTTAGGATGTTCAGCTTGAGAATAAGAGATCGAATGCAAACCTGGAAAGTAGTTCACTGACTGTTACCAAGCAGCATAACTACATAATATTGTACTGGTGTACAGTAAGCTGGAAGGTAAACAGACACACCAGGCAAAGCACTGGCCCAATGTGATTGTCCTACAGTTTCAGCTGGTGACTGGCTAAGGGATGGACAGCTGTAGATTTGGCTCAGGAAAACTACCAGCTCACTTACGGTGTTCTGAAAAATAGAGGCCATTAAATGCGTTTGTGTGTGTACAAAATGTTTAAGTGCTGTGTACCCATACTGTAGACAACACAGCCACTCAGACTGAGTATTAGCATCAGTGGCGCCAGAATGAATTAAAAAAGTTGGGGCACACATTGGGCGCAAAGTGCCAAAAAAATTTTCATCATGCACCTCCACTTTTTGGACCTATAAGTACAATTAGTCGTTTTGGTGGGCACTTTCGCGACGGTCAGTACAGTTTGGTCAGATTCTTGTTTACTGTTCTTCTACTCAAGGTGCCCCCCGTGCCCAGCCATCTGTAGTGGGGAGGGGGCACGTACCCTCCTCCCTGTGCCCGGTGGAGTCGGCGCCACTGATTAGCATTACAGTAAAAATGTCACGGAATGCAAAACACCATTGCAACGATCATTTTTTCACAGATAAGACATGCTTGGGAACCTTAACAGTAGTCCGGTACAGTGGTATATCCAACATTTCACTGGGTGCCCGTGAAAAGTTTCGTAAAATAAACTTGGGTTATTTGGATACTTTTTAAAAGAAACCAAATGAACTTTCTAGGGAAAATAATACAAATCATTCAAAATACGAATTTAAACCTTCAAATGTATTTTTTCAATTACATTTTGTTAAGTTTAGTATTTTAACCTGATCCGTACTTGTGAGCCCCCAAATTTTTTTGTCTGGATCAGTAAGGTGCATCTGGCATCCCCTATTTCTGTCTAAGGTCAGTTTGCACAGAATGTGACAGAGAACAAACAGAACGCACATACTGTGACATACAATGTAGACTGATTGATTGTGGTTTAATGGCATTTGTAGCACAACAAGGCTATTATCATGCCTTAAAGTTTAGTTTAGTTAAAAGGCAGATATGAGTGAGATAGTTATAAAATATAAAGTTTTGGAGAATGCAATAATGTGTGCGAAAGTTGAGAGTTAAGGAAGTATTGTAAATTTACTACTGTGTTCGTATTTGATGCAAGCACACAGAATGTACATACTCGACTGTTAAAACACATTTACAATGTTCAAACTAAGTGCAGTGTCTTTCAGCCTTTTTACTGGAATGGACCCTTTGGAGCGTTCAGACAGCAGTAAAACAGCGTGTTTGTTCTATTCCAAACAGACTAAAAATCATATTCCTATACTTAATTAAGAATGAAAAAGCCATTCAACACAGGTATATGAGTGTAACACTGTAATTGTAGCCTGAATCAAATTTAAACAGCTGATATTACTAAAGTTACTTTATTGTTACCCATTACTTTTAGTGGCCACTGGAACGGGCGCCCACAGAACCTTTGGCTTCCGCGGAAGTCCAGTTGAAAACCACTGCTGTAGAACAACATGTTATTTCAACAAACACCTCGAACACTTGCATCAAGTGCTGCCAACGTATAGGAGCTATCACGATCAAAAGCACTCGACGGTAACCTGAATAAATACCATCGCCAATAACGACACACATATGGCATACAACAATTCACCTGTTAACTGTCCGAGGTATATGTATTACATCCATATAAAATAATGGCGCAAAACATCGGCAATGATATCTACCAGCACACAATGAGAATGTAATGAAAACAAAAAAAAACATCGAACTTCTACAGTCAGTCACCATAACAACTAACCTGAACACTTGTTTTCAACTGCCACTGAACTGATTTTAAAATTCTACAGTGAACTAAAAACACTGTACACTAGAATTAGCACACTTTCAACTGTCACCATATAATTACACAACATGTTGAACGTGATGCCAAGTACATGCACAATGTACTATTCATTGGCAATGTTTACCCCTCCTTTGTTACTTTGAGCTGTTATGATTGCTGGGTAAGCACTACTTACTTAAAATTTGCATTTAAAATCGATTTCAGGATTTAAAACATCTGGATCAAAGTTTCCTAAGGACACCCTTCTTACTGTCACATGTTTATCAAATTTGGTTGGAGAAGACAGTATTTATCTCAGTTAAAACGTTATGCTTAGTATTGTTTTACGATGCCATAACATAACAGTGTTTAGCCATCACTTATTATAAGGAAAGGTTGGCCAATTCTAACCATATTTTTGCCCGGGATTTAGTTTTGAGGGTCTTCAAAGAAATCATATACAGTGAATTTTCTTAACCATCTATGCAATATTATATTGGTAGATACACGTTGGAAATATAATGACCAAGAGGAAATGGCAGTGAAACAGAATATGAGCGCTTCACTGATACTAAAAGCAATCAGAGAACAAAAGTTAAATTATTGCCATCAAAAACAGAAGAAATCCATAACGGACATTGAGATTCAAAAAATCAAAAACAATCATCTTGGCATCTGAACGTCAGCCATACTTTAAATTAACAACAGTAGAAAAAATACAACTACAAACATGCATATACTGTACAAAGTGATCAGGGGACGATAAAAATGTACCAATAGTGCAAAATATCCGACAAAGACTGTAATTAAATCCAATATTTTTTATTAAAATTTAAAACCCATATGCAAATTCTGATTCAAGCACCGAATATGCAGTATGCCACCTAGAGCTGGAAGCATATGATATCACATGTATACTGTAATTGATAAAAATAAATGAACTCCGTTGTAAACTCTTGGCAATGCATGATATGTATTAAAACAGTACTGAAAGTCACAAGAATATTAGGCTGCAGTTTTATTAAAGTAAAACAGATGAGTGTTGCGAAATTAAAAAAATCAATTTTTATAATTAAGTTCAATCTTTTCTTGTCATTTGAACATTAATCTCGCCAAAAATGACACTGTCTCGACTCTTTTCTCTGACAGCTACGAAACAAAGATGCAGCAGCAGCAGCATGTGGACCGATATGGTTTTGGAATGGCTTCATACATTCGTCAATGCACAATTCCTTGATTGTGACTAATCTCATGTTTTTACTTGCAACCTTTCCTGAGACTCGCAGCACTCGCTGGCTTTACTGATTAGGCGGTTTTTCTGACTGTGCTGGTCTCTGACTGATAACAACACCGTCCATTGCAGTCTTTCATGTGAAGAATCTTGAGTCACCAACGGATGTGGTCTAAAACAGAAAAAATTGTGACAACACTCTAAAATACAACTAACAGATCCCAAAGCATCACAAAAAGCCAATTCGATGATGTAAACAGCATTTCTTGCTATACAAGATTTTATTCTAATGTTGGTTACTAACTGACACATTGTGTAATATCTCAGTGAGTGAGTAGAATGTAATGACCAACCCGACACAGTGGAGGTCATTTCAGAGGCAGTAACATCTCAGAAATACAAATCCATAATTTAGTTGACGTATATTTTCGTACTGTCACTATTGGCGTCACACTTTAGCTGAACATGATACGAGCAGTGAAGTGAATGCAGTAATACAAACTGGCTTCGATTTCAGATCTGTATCTGAATCTGTCTCCATGCCCGATTCGTGCTTTTTCGACAGTTCTTTTAAGCGTGTCGTCTCCAAGTCATGCAATGCAGCACGTTTCTCGTCCTGTCAGCAAAAAACCACAAAAGTGCTCAGTCAGACAGCTGCAATTCACCAATTTTTACTCCAACATTCATTAACAGCAATGTTATATCGAATCCCCCTAAAGCCAACAATGCAAAACTGATCGACTGTCCATACAGAAGCAACTAAGGATGAATTATTTTCGAGTACATCTTGCTTATATTGAACGTTTCTTGAAAAGCAGAAGGGTAGCTGCCATTGAAGAAATGCAGATTTGTCCAAGGAGATAAAATTTTGTGGCCAAATAATGGTTTTGGGTGGTAAAAATCCTGATACAATCACAGCAATTCAGGAAATTAAACCAGCCCGTACAGAGACAGAAGCTGACAGGTGTTGTGAAGTTATGATCTTTAATTAAACATAATAACATAAGTTTGTTATTGTAAATAAATTCTGTATAATATATTAACTATGGTCACTGCTGCCAATTAAGTTAGAATGCGTTAGAAAATTGTCACAAACTGAATGGAATCCAACTGTCCATACATCACTTTGCCATCATGCAGTGGCAACAGCTAGATGTGGATTACATAGGCGCCTCAATACATGTCATACCACTTTTGACGCCTGTCCTTCCTACCATGGCCACGAAATTTACATTTCTGTATTGCATTTACAGCTTCAATTTCAGCTCCACAAAACCTGTAATACACATGTACCTGTATTTGTTCCAGTTCTTTGAGTCGTTGGTCGGCGGCAGCCTGTAAGTCTTCGACTTGTTGTTTGTGTTTAGTTTTCATTCGCCTCTCCTGCTCATCAATGCGTCTTCTCTCCTTAGCTTCAAACTAAAGCCACACACAAAATTCTTCACGAATGTTTAAAACTATGTTAGAAAGTGATCTAATAGATCAAGTCTGTAGCTATATTTATTACACTACAACTACATACTACATCAAGCAACTGCAAAAGTGATGGACAAAGCAGTATAGAGTCATAAATATGACATAAATAAAAATTACAAAATGTGCTTCAATAACACAAGACCTTTGTAGCTATTTTAATGGGTTTAAGAAGCATAGGACGAACTTAGGTCAAATATCAGGTGTCTAGTTCAAACTTCACTGTTCATTAGAGGCTCAATTCTTCATATATATTTAAATTTTACCTTATAACCAACAAAGTCTGTTACAATGCATTACATAAAACGAATTTAGTAGGATTAAATATGAAACAAATCAGACATAACTTCAACAATATCATCTGTCTGCATTCAGAGTGTTTCATGTTTCATGTGGTAGCCTTTAAGTGTAACGCACACACGTCTGATATACACGCATGTGTGTATGTACAAAGTATGTATACTGCTACATATGTACGTGGTTATCTATTTTTATCCCAATTTTTGGTGAGTTACAAACCTCTTTTAGGCGTTCCAGTTCCTGTTCTGGAGAAAGGCTGGCACTGGGAGTGATGCGCTGGCTCTTTTTGAACTGCACCGTGCGAGTCCTTGTCTCCGTCTTGAGTTTCTTGTGCATCTGCCGCAATTCGGCCAACTGACGTCGCTCCAGGTCTGACTTTAGCTGACTGTTCAACTCTTGAAGCTCGGTAACTTCCTGTATGAAACACACACCTTCACTAGAATCATCTCCTTTCGAAGTTTCTGAATACACAGCACTACGGAACTATCATCATCACCATCATACTTTTATCACGCACATGTGGTGAACGTTGCAGTACGGCGGAAATTTCCTAAGTGTGGCAGACTAAGTAGGCCAGCTCTCTGGTCAACTTTCGGGCGCACGGTAAAATAGTTTGACTTTACACGGCAGCACACAAAGCAAACAAACTGTACGAAGATACTCCACAAAATACAAGAAAATCAGTTAAAAACTGTAACTGCATTAAAACCTATACAACAAATGTTCCCAAACGTTTGCAGAGAAACTTCGTATTGAAAAGAAAGAGAACCTCAAAAATGCATGATTCTCAGCTAGTCAACGTAAGTGTGAATACAATTACTGGTGCTACTGATTAACAAAATTAACAGAAATGGAGCTACGACAAAAAATGAAACATGGAGTATAGTGATCCTGCATAGCACAATTAATGTCCGCAGTTCAACTATGACAGAAAAGTCTAGATAGACTTAGCAGAATCAAAGAGCAAGAAACTGCAGTACCTTATCATGCCTACTCAGCAAGTTGTTCAACAGCAGCACAAAACGACCTTTCACATGACTGATATCCAAATCATAACTGTCCTTCTTCTGTCTTTCTTCAAGCTGCCTAAGAGATACTGCTAGGTCTGCAACAAGTAATTAATCTCAGTTAGTTAGTTAATTGGGATTAACAACATTTTCAGCATAAATGCCTTTAAAATATGTTTTACCGTATTATCTCGATTATAATGCGCATAATTTTATGTTCAAAGTAGTGGTTTAAAGTTGGGGTGCGCATTATACATG
>Ga0056115_1001253_pt1 | contig 11875 bp, 7 predicted proteins | sample WorMetOlspDAHAB1_FD_77007 | JGI IMG/M metagenome (GOLD analysis project Ga0056115, IMG submission 77007) | Marine gutless worms symbiont microbial communities from Max Planck institute for Marine Microbiology, Germany - Olavius sp. DAHAB.1 ... | reverse complement strand
TTGTTAGTATGTAAACATACTGACGGAAGTTGATTCTCGAATGATCTGTCGGCTTCGCTAAGTGATTGGCTACTCATGACGCGGGTGCTATAAATAGAAATCCGTGCGCTGGCCGTTCTGCTGATGATGAGCCGGCGGTGTGTGCGTGGGGGCGGGGCCGCAAAAAGCTGTGCGTGAACTCAGCTACCTATTTGGGTTTTTTTCATAGCACGAAGTGCTAGCCCCGCGTTCGCAAGCGATGGCTATAGAAAATAAAAATAAAAATCTAAGAAAGCCAGCAAATGTGGGCGATAGAAGATCCCCCCGGCCAAAAGGCGGCTTACCGAGGGGTGGTATCATTTTACTCCCGGCTATACTACTGCTACTGCATATACACTTACGAAAGCCAGAGAAGCAAAAGTAAGTGTGAATGGAATACGAATTGCCTGTTCGGAAGATCGTAATATGCGATGCTTATTAATATGTTTGCTCTCTCTCTCTCTCTCTCTCTCTCTCTCTTTCTCTCTCTCTCGTTTTTTTTCCGCGTTTTATTCCATTTATGGTATTAACCTTTACCTCGATTCGTCCAGCATCACCGATGCATAGGGCCACACGTCGACGCCACGAATGTCTGTCTTGTGCTGATGTTTCAACCTCTTTCCAGGTTAATCCCATTCTTTGGAGGTCCTTCTTTACCACGTCTCTCCAGTTCATCCTTGGCCTGCCAGGTCTTCTCCTGAATCGCGCAACTTTCCAATGTAGCGCTTGCTTCGGAATGCGTACTTCATCCATTCTCGTGATTGGATATGGTATTGAAGTCGATTAAAATTAATTCTCAGGCGTACACCATTACCATGTTGGTTACGCCAATTATGTTTCGATTTTTATTACACACACCATTATTTTTTCGCCGTTTTAAAACTGTTTTTCTTTACGTGAAAAACGCAGCGTTTTGTCCTGACTAGCTCGCATCTCGTTGCGTTCTTTGTGTTGTTGGCGCACTAGAAATTCACTGAAATGACATGAGATTCATACAGTGTAAATGGCGATAATGATGAGGACCATATGAACGACATTAAATTAGTCCTAATTTAGGACAATAAGCCTAAAATGGATGTTTCGCAGTTCATTCAGCATACGCACATGGACTCAGGAGCTGTAGAATAAGCCCATCTCGATTCCTGGCCGATCGAGTATCGTAAGAGGCGACTAATCTAGGGTAGCTTACGTTTTATGTATTTTTTGGTTTTATTGGTTGTGTACATTTGTGTTTTTTTTCTCTGTAGTTCTTCGTCATTACATTGTCGGTCAAGCGATTGACTGTCCAGACCGCCTCCGTAATGACCTGACCCGCATATCGTGTGGGGGCATAGTTAATCCCCACACGTTAATTCGTGTCGGCCGTGAATTTTCGCTGCGCAAGCGTCGTTTCCGGTCGAGAACCTTTTTCCGCATCCGGTTCGGCGGTCTGGCTCGTCGTAAAATATGGTACGGACCCGATTGGGGCCGAAATCATCCGCGAACCGCTGCGTTGTCGGACGGTATGGGTCGAGATAAGATACTCAGTAACAGCAGCAGTATCATAGGCCGCGCCGGCTGAAGATGGATTTATCGATGGAAGGCCTCTTCTTAATGTGGCAACTTGGGGGTCAGTCTTTTATGCGCATGAATGCTAAGTATGGGGACCAGGGTGTACGAGGTTGAAATAATAATAATAATAATAATAAATGAAGTATTTAGTATACGCTAATTAATGTAAAACTACAGTACAGTAGCGTACTACAAGAGTCAATAAAATGGTTAGGGATTAGGAGCCAATTTGAAAAAAAGTGATATTCCACTTGTCGCTTAATAGCAGCAGCTATCTCGTTTTTAAACTATAGGCGCACGCAAATATTCTATCTTGTGTTCATTCGGGGTTGGTTCGGAATTCACACCGATATTTTAAATTATATTGTTATTATTTTTAGTGTAGTAATAGGGTCGCAATATATTAATACTAGTTAAAGGGCGAACTAATTTCGTGATCTCTTAAGTCTAGGTCCTATACACGTTTCTTGAGGATTTTTACGTTTTTTCTAAATTCCAAAAACGTGACTTTTTACGTTCTTTTTGCGCTGTACCACACCTTTCCGCAAACACATGCCTGGGCTCACACTCCAGTCTTCAGGGCTTCCATGGGTATGGGTATTCCCATGGGGATTCCCATTGGTATGGGTAATATGGTATAGGCATGGGGACTGCGGACCCCATGGGTCGGTGATTCATGCATTGTGTTATAATATTCATAAATCGCACGTGTGACAGTTGTACTATACTGTAAGGCATAGCCTACTAGATGTATTGGCATTTTAGGCCTAGGCCTGCATATTAAACAGCAAAATGTGCGTCTAACAGGAAGACGCAGAGTGTGGGATATAGACATATTCGTGCAAGATTTCGGGCTTATGTGTGTAAAACTCTGGGCATGGGAATTCGTGGTGAATTCCCAGGTGTTTTCTGTGGGCATGGGATGGGTATAGGGGTTGAAGTCTTATCCGCACGGCAGCCCTGCTAGTCCCCCACTCATCAACGTCCTCGCGGCTGTAGCGGATCGAATCCATGTCGCAGCAGCCCGAGCATCGACCTCTTGATCTGCTTCGCCGACCGCGACAGAGATGCCGCGGACTTGCGGACCGATAGCCGGCGCCGACGCAGCGCCCAGCCATCTGGCCGCGTGGTCGCCGCGCGCCCGCTAGTCGTCCGCGCGCTCGGAAACGTCGGCCGCTGTCTTTCGCTCGGTCGAATTTTCTCTCATTTGCGGCTGACGTCTTCGCGCGCGCCTAACCCGCGAAGCATCGCGGCGTGAACGGCATTAGATTAGCAGAACAGCGTGTATAATTAATGTCGAATATCGAGCCTTTCCCTCTAGGTTGATGTGTCGGCGCTAAACCTGCAGTAGGGCAGAATACCCCCGGAAGAACGCGTGCTGAACGTGACTGGACAAAAAGACAGCTGAGGTATCGCTACAGGAGGTGTGCGCTGACGTCGTCGAACTGAGCGTATAACACCGCGCCGCCATATTGGAGGTATGAGGACAGAGTGTTATTTGAAATGCTGGGGACAGATTTTCGAAAAATCTTATGACGAATTTATGATCATAAATGCGCTAATTTTCAAAAGATCATATGACGCTTTTAACTTTATAATAACTTTATACTACGATTGTTTTAGCAACCCGTAAATATAAACAAACACAAGTCGCGCATTTTGCTAGCTCTCGTAAGTATTAAAAAAATAAAAAGTAACAGATATGTAAACAAACTAGTTTCAGAGCTTGTGATTGGTTGCAATTTTTATGTACGATCATAACTTTACGACGAAGTTATGACGAAGTCGTGACGAATTTGTGACGATTTTATGATCATCTTATGATTTTCGAAAATGCCCCCCCCCCTGAAGTCTGAAAATTCTAATGCCGAAGTTATTCGCAGATCGCGTATTTCCAATGTGGGGCAGTTTTTACAATTACCCATCACTGATGTGGGGTACAATCCCACAGAGAACAAAATGTTTGACGTTGCACTGCTACACGTATAGTATGCCTCCAACACCGGGGCGTATAAACACGGGGGTATAAAGGAATTTATGTCCCGAAATCTGAGTTAGACAAGTCATCCCGGCTAAATAGTAATGACCGTGACATTGCATTGAACGTTAACTTTCTGTAATCAGCCATGTTGACCAATATTTTATACCTCCAAAACCTAATTTCTGGCTGCGTCCTTCCTCCAACATGGCGGCGATCTTTCCACTGGTTTCAGAATGACTTCAGTGTCATCCGGTATATATGTACATGAGATGTGCAGTGATGTCGCTAAACAGAGCCGCCATGATGGAGGTATGCTGAATGCGAACACGGACCAAACATTGGGGACATGAAAATTTGTATGCCATTAATATCATTCGCATGAAGGCAGCACGGTTTAGCCCTGTTTTCTTATTATGAAAAAAGTACATGTATATAGTACAGCCACCAGTAACCACACCACTTGATCCGCTTGGAACTCTCTACCAGACAGCTTGAGAGATCCGGATCTTGACAGGGACAATTTCAGACGTTTGCTGAAGACGCATCTATTTTCACTGTACTGCATGAAGCATTTAGCGTATTAGAGATGTTTCAGGACGATACGCTCTAGAAATTGACTTACTTACTTACTTGCTTACTTACAGCATATACAAAACAAGAATAAAATATATAAGGATTTCAAAAGAAAACTAAAATCTACTACTAATACAATCTGAAAAATAAACAGAATAAAACACAGTATAAAAATACACAAACTGCAACAATCGTATAATTCCTCACACAACCGTCTCTAAGTTTACGACGCGTCCTCACACTGCTACGACATAGCATACCTCCAACATGGCGGCGGTGACTACTGTAGACAGAATGACGTCGTTTACGTCACTCGCGTGTACCGATTTGCGACGGCATGTGCTGTGAAGCGTTTGGACAAAAATCCGCTATGGCGTACAACGCGAATGGTCGAGCGGCGTGGTTACTGGTGGCTGCTGTGCTGGGTCTTGACCGAACGTTCGCATTTCTTCACTCCTCATGTGAGTACATGAATTAGTCAACATATGATCACTCATCATTATCGACATCATCATTATCATGACTTGTAAAGCGTAAGATAAATTTGAGCCCCAGCCCTCTCTCGGTCCGTGACAGTGACAACCTAAAGTCGCATAAATAGGCCTACGCGTGCATAACAACTTAGCAACCAGACACTAAATCTAATCCTAACCATAATCCTAACCCATACCCCTACTACTAGACAGCACGCAATAGTGAACATTCGACTAAATACTGTATAAGAACATGTCCTACGAATCCAGATAAAGTCATATGAGACATGTTGTTGCACCGTCGGTGCGACTTTAGGTTGTAATTGTCACACTGCCGTTTTCGTCGCTGCATCCCAACTTGAAAAGGGCCTAATCGATTGCGCATGCGCTACATCCCGGCCATAATGTTAGTGTTCTGCAGTTTATGTTCTATTTAACGGTGACATAACACACCGAAAACTGAATACAAAATAGTATCAGGATCAATGCACATCAAACGCAATAGTCCTATGCTGAAAATGAGAGTTTAGTAATGGTAACGGGGATACGCGTCGATCATCACCAGCATGCAATATATCGCGATCGTGGATTATGGCATGAACGTGACTCAAAAGTTAAGAAACACACAAACCTAATTAGTGAAAACTGTTTGTTGAGTTACGTCGACCTGCAGCACGTTCAACATTTTCGACTTTGGGACTGTTTCGGTGACAAGCATACAGACCTCTGTACTGTGTGCAAGTAACTGGCAAAATTTTAATTGCAAAACAAACATTGCTGTTAAAAAAGAACCAGCACTAGTAGTTCATTAGTGTATCGTTTATTTACTGACGACAAAAATATAACTTTCTGCATTGTGCATAAATTCCATCCAAATGATGTTATAGTAATAATAATATTAGAATAATAAGCATATATGTAAAGCGTAACTTCGGAGGCGCTGGCGACAGTCGGTTGTGTGTGCTAGTTATATAACTTACCAAATAAGAAAGTTTATAGCCTAGATTTGAAAACAGACAGTCAGTGGCTTCCGATGACAGACGCAGGAAGTGAGTTCCAGACAGACGGCGCGGCGCATCGAAAAGAACGTTTCGCGAAGTCGGTGCGAGCGAACGGCTGGATGAGCAGAGGCGTAGCAGTCGTGTGTAGTGTCCGTGCGTTGACGCGGCGGTTGACGCGTTGGCTGAGGTACCGTGGTACAGAGGTGTTCAGATACTTGTATGTCAACACAGACACCTTGTAGTCAATTCTGTGTTGAACCGGCAGCCAGTGTAGGCACAATACTGTTTCATCTTCACTGAATATTTGGTTTACTTTTGCGTGCATTTTGCGTACAATTTTTTTTGGTCACGGTCAACATTTAGTTACAATAACATTTACCGTCGTATCGCTCATTGGCCGTTGTCACCAATCAGGCCATGCCCACGCCGCCTTCCCTGTCCGCGGCAACTTCAAAGAAACCGACCTATAGTTACAACCCTCCGGTGCGTCTAACCTTCCTTACGTTACACTATCGACTGCAGTACGGGTACAGCAGCCAATGGGTTGATATCCCAATGCTGTTTTATGGTTGTTATGCGGGGTGTAGACATTTTAAGACAAATTTACTGCATTTGTTTGTCAATTTTCTGACAACCTGGAATGGCGAATAACCGTCGTAAGAAAGAACTATTTCATAGCGAAAAAAATCAGTCGCGCCGAATCAGTAGTAGTTTTTTTCTCCGGTCTTTTTCTGGTGTTTCAATAGTGCGGCCGGGCACTTATTAAGAGCAGCTAATGCGCGCTCACGGCATGCGCCCGCGGACGACATGTATCACGCCCATCGGTCGTATCAGTGCCGAGCAATAACCAATCATTTCCAGATATCGCTAGATCCGCATTATCATCCGCAGTCGTATGACGGGTGATAGATTGTGAGACGCAGTGGTGCTCGTCGGAGGCCGTCGAGTGAGACCCAAGTCGTCAACTTGTGTAGAGCTGTGTAATTGCTTTGGTTTTCAACTGCCAAGCGAAATTCTTGGAAAACGGTTCGCAAATTTTGTGTCCAAACACAATATGTCATGACACACGCGCTAATCTACCACGCGCTTATTGTATGATATACGCCATTTGTAGCCTGTCCTTCCTCGCTTAGCATTATTGTACCTTTTTTTCCATGCTTGTTTTACGATTGCATATGCATCTACCACTGTATCTGCAAATGAAGATCAATCTAATACGGCAGCCTCACAGAAAATGCACCAATAAAATAGACGCTAGTAGTTACAGACACTCTAAACGCTTACTGCAAGACTGCTTAACTACGCCGCGGCGTTTTTTTTATCATGGCTTTGGAAATGCTCTTACTAATTAAATATCATATCTGCCACGTTTTCTAACCGCTATACACTGTACAAAAATTTACATTGGTATTTTAGACTTAAATAAATTGACATTACTTTGTAGTAGCTTAGGTTACTGTTAAGTTTTGTTTGTTTCTATGGTGAATAAAGATTTTCCGCCGCACCGGAACCTTTCACAGAAGTGGTTAGACTCAAGATCGAGACAGCGAAGGCGTCGAGGGAAAATGAGGTTAAGGTATTCCACTTCCCCGGCTGACTATTAGCTTTGGGGAGCGTCGCTAAGCTCGGCAGAGTCTGGGCCGGAGCCCCGACTGGAATTAGGTTTCGTACATTTTTATCCTAAAAGATATGGCTGCTGGTTAGACCATTTTCATGACTTGACTTGAAACCGTTTTTCCGCCTGGCTTTTAGCTGTGATTTTAGAGACATGTTCACCCCAGACATCATTTTATTTCACTGCATTTTATTCATTTATTATTATTATTCACTTTTACCCTATTGGTTTATTATTTTTGTTGTCGTCGTCGTCGTTTTAATCGTGGACAATGCGCCTGCATTCTTCATGTGTTCTTGTAGCCTCAGAACAAATTACTGGCGATGATGATGACGATGATGATGAACATGTATCTCGTTCTAAGTCCCCTTTTCCGTCATAAATCGAGTGTCAACGCCTCTCCCACAGCGCCACAGTGATACGAGATTAGAGATGGGTTGACGCCTATATCGCAGGCGACGAGGCTTGAGCAAATACAACCACCAGGCAGGCCAACTAATGACACATGCCTAATAGCTACAGTAGCTCTTCTCCACTAAGTGTACAGGGTGGCCCAAAAATAAATCGCCAAAAATTATCAATTAATCAATAGACATCCTTGTAATGACTCCCGCCGCGTTACGGCGCATTATAGGTATTGGCGTGTTACTAATATTGCTACTGTATTATTATTATTATTAAAGTGTTACGTTTGTTAAATCTGAGTGCGAAAAAAACTCTACAATAATGCAAAGTTGGTATTACATATTTTATGCATGACTCAATATGTGACACCAGCAAAGTACTGTGCTTAAAGTTGTGACCTGGGTAAAATAGCAAAAATGGAAACATTGTATTTGAAGAATCCGAGGAGAGGTGGTGAACTAATGACAAGGAAGAGCTGACGTAATTTACTCTTATTTGACCCATATCGCAGCTTTATGGCTCACCCATAGTAATTGAAGTAACAAATTACGCCACGCATATAATATTTAATACATGAGAATAATAGTATGGCGCTAATTTGACACTATTAATTGGACGAAAAGATCATCTCATTGGCAAGCTTTAATACGAATTTATTGATAACTCGGTATGAGTTTACATTTTCATAATCATATATATATTTGCCAACACTGATAGTACAACTAGTAAAAAATTAATAAAAATACTTTTGAATAAGCTAAACTAAGTTATTTTGGGCCACCGTGTATGAGCAGTGGCGAACGGAGACGTCTACGTTGTCTGTGACTGTCTGTTTAGGATTTCGCGAAAATCGATCGCGTTTTGCTCGATTGCGGTCGGTCCGACAGGCGGCGCCAGCGTCGCAAATATTTGTTGTTTGGGGTGCGAAGGACAAATTCCAGTTCGTGTGACACGCAACCGTCCGTGATGGACTGCAGTGTTTGGGAGGCGACGTTAAGGGCCAAATTCCACTAGTCCGACATGCCGTCGAGCTGAACTGAATTCGGCCTCGGTCGTTAGCAACACTCATAGAAATTGCGGCGAAAGTAATGCCAGTACACTTAATAAAACGGAAATTAATTTATTATATTGCAAATTGTAAAACATATAGTTTGTCGGTTTATTCTGACTACACGGGTATATGACTACATTATTTGGCTTGTAGATACGTTGAAATTATAACACTTAATTCAGTTTTCGCACAAAATATTAGACTTGGTCCTGCGACCGCTGCCTCTCTTTCGTCCGCCATGTTTGCACTTGAATCTCTGTTTTAGTCAGTATCATGTTTTGTCGAACTATAGTGGAATATGGTTCTTATCCCTTAAATGGGAAGGGGATCGGAGGAGGGGGTTTAGAGAAACGACGAAAACGTCTAGCCCCTAATGACATTATTGTTAGCGCCTGTCGCACGAATTTTTATCAGTTGTTGCCGGGCCGCCATCTTGATTTATGACGTCATCGGGTTGTGTGTCGGGTATGATTGAGTTTGAGTTGCGATACTGCAGATTGAGTCACCTGTTTCGTCGCATCGTTTAGAAATGTCAACGGAATCGATTTTTCGGATTCGGCTGCGTTCATTTTTCGTCGGACTTTTCCGGCGACGACAGATCAGTCACGTCGTGATGCAGACGGGCGACTGAAAATGCGAGACATGATAATGCAAGTAAAAACCAATTCGGCCTACGAACGAAAAAAATTATTAGATCGACGGCGTTGTACGTATTTCACATTTCTGAACCGTTTACAACAATTAAACCCTAATATATGTTTTATTACAGTTCAAATCCGTTGAAAGAGCAAACAGTTGAGTGTTTAGGTCAGTTGTACATAACGCTTCAAACAGTTCAGTCACTCCAGTACAAGTTCAGCGGAAAAGTGATGTCCGTTCGGCAGACAGGACAACCGAAAGCAGAATTTTCTTTCCTCGCATTTTCATTCCTCGCATTTTTCTTTTCCGGCGCATATTCGTGTTTCGCACTTTCATACTTTCATGTGTCGCATTTTCAGCGTCGCCGATGCAGAAAGTTAGCGCAGAGCTTTGTAGTTCACCTTTCACAGTTTCATTCGAAGACCTTACAGGGGAGCTCTTTCAATGTGCCCATCTCTCCGAAGCGGATTTGTGCACCGTTAAAAAGTGCTGACTTTGTGTCAACAGAATTTATTCGTTCATTTACTCATTTTCTCATGGTACAACAATTACATAAAAACAGAGCAATGACAACATCACAAAATAGAGACACCATGAGCAAACCGGGTAGGAAAGGTCGTTAGACGACACTTATAACCTCCCGCACACAAGTACAAAATCACAGAAATATAAAATATTAAAATGTCGCGATTTTCAGCTCCGGATGAGGCATTCGGCGTTTGGCTGGAAGGGAAAGCGAGCACGCTCTGCAGTTCAACAAAAAATTTCCTCTTAAAAGCTCCGTTGTAAAACGGAGTTTATTTTTTATTTTATGCGAACTGCGCGCCTTGCGACTTGTAAAGTTGTAAGTGCCAAAAAGTCGTGACATTTACTCGTCATTTTAACTAATCTCGCATGCTAGTATAGTTACATATAATTGCATTGAAACATCTCTACGTAAACCGACAGGCAAACGAGCTAACACGTGAATTTTTTGGCTGAAACTTTTGGTGAATTTTTCGTTGAGGTTTCATTTAATCCCCCACACCTCATAGCGCTTCGCATGTTTGGGAATTTTCGCGCGCAGATTTAGCTGTCATAAACGGCCGAGTAGCAGTATAGGCCTAATGTCTTCAGTTCCGACGGACCGATTTCCTAATTTCTGCGAACAACTGCAACCATAGATATCTGTCGTTTATGTTTACAAGTGCATTATATTATTATAAGTTTTAATACTGGAGCAAATGTTAACGCTACAAAAGTACGACGTTGTGACAACAGAGCAGTCGTTAGTAATAATTCAGTGGTGACACTGCAACTGTCAGTGTCAATGTCAGCAATGGAGTCCCAACACCCAACCACCTGATCCCGCATACTGCCGCCTGCCATACACGTTCTGCTGCCAAACCAATACTGTCTCAACCAACTCCTATCACCGACTTTGCGAGGCGTTCCTTCAGTTATTCTGCGCCAACAATTTGGATTAAACAACCTGCAGACATTCTACTCAGTGACTGCGACCCGGCTTCGAATCACGCTTAAAGACGTTTCTTTTTTAAGTGTTTAAGTGGACCACCCTGTATTATATTGTGGGGATGGCGACGTGATCGACGGCGCGATCCGGTCGTCGTTCAGTGGTTGCTGGATGGGGGTATTGCTAACCCTCTCCACTCTGTTTCCTAGCTCACCTGCGGCCTGATTAAGTTTTTATTAGAGTTATAAACACATGTGCTACTTCCAACCAATCTGTTCCTACAGAGTTAAAAGCCTAATGATAACGTAAAAACAAAAACAGAACACAGCTTAAACATTTCCAGACATAAATTAAGGTTTATTCAATAAACCTTCCGTACCGTTGCTCAGAAGAACAAGCGGACAACACGAAACAAGAATCAGCTTAAAAGACAACTGACATAACAACGCTTTCAACTGTCAAACTTGCAGCTCAATCAACTAAGTCAACTAAATATCAGCTAAAATCCAACTAATATTCAACTAATCTTCAAGTAACCGTTTTTATTCCATCTAATTAGCACTCTTCCCAGCGCCTATGAAGCTCTGCAAATGGTGCAGTTTGCATGGAATATTTTTTACCCTCGGTATAGATATGTTTCCGAGTGATTTTTAAAATTGAGATAACATACAATTGGGTACAGATCAGCAATTCGTGCAGTCAGTGGCTGGCAAGGTGTCATGTAACAAGACAGCGTTGTAGCGTTGCACCAGCATCGAAACTCTCTGGAACAGAAAAGCTCCTTCCCTCTCATCTCCTGAGGCTAAAGAGATCTTTCTTCCCAGATTGGCAAAGAGTCGGCAAGCTGACGTGTTCATCAGGCCCAATGTTTCGACCGCGATGGTCGCAAAGAGGTACTCACTTCCAATGCTGGCATTTTCCTCTTTGCGAGAAGCGGTAAGCTTATTATTATAATTTTTTGACCAGGGGAAAACCCTGGTGGCTCAAAAATTACAAAGAAAACTACGAAACTTGTTTGGAAGTGAACCCTACTCTGGCCGGTCGTCATCAACGAAACCATCATGCAGCAAAACCGAATTGAAACGTTGCACCACAACGGAAATCCGTTGGAATAA
>Ga0056115_1001252_pt1 | contig 11876 bp, 8 predicted proteins | sample WorMetOlspDAHAB1_FD_77007 | JGI IMG/M metagenome (GOLD analysis project Ga0056115, IMG submission 77007) | Marine gutless worms symbiont microbial communities from Max Planck institute for Marine Microbiology, Germany - Olavius sp. DAHAB.1 ... | reverse complement strand
GTAATAACAAGTGCATGATTGCCTGGCGGTGTTATAGTCGCACTGCAGAGAACGGTAAATAATAATCTGATCTATTATTCTTAAGGGGACTTCCAACGACTGGACGCCATTTTTATCGTCATAGCTGGGAAAAGCACACCCAACTGGCAACTGCCACTAAATGTGACGAAGCGAGTGAATGGTTGAAATCGAGCCATATAGTTGTCTTCACTTCTATGATCGAAGAAATTATAATGTACCGAATTAACCATGTCCAAAATATAGTGTTACGAACTATGCTGTGAATAGTATTTTTAACTATTCGTTGTAAACTTGGATATTTACATTCGTTGATTTTTTGTTTAGATTACGTTGAAATTTTAGGATGTTGCACAATTTACTTAGGATAATAAAGGATTAAAGCTTTTAAAGCTTGACTAATGATTGACTAATGATTATTAGACTTTTAAGCACCGGATTACTTTCAACAGTGTATCGAATTGGAAAGCGTCATTGCAAAACTGCTAGCATGTGCTCTAGTCCAAGGAGTCAGCAAGCAGATACTTGCGAACAAGAAGTTGCTGAGAGTTCTGCATGCGCTTTGCGCCAGGAAAATTCTTCAGAGCACTTATGCAGGAGTGGTGTCTGTATTGATTCAGTGGAAAAATTAGAAATATGTGCTGTTGCAAATTCAAGTGCATCTGATGATGGAACAAAGTTATCAAAGCGAGCTCTTAAAAGGGTTCGATATTAATTTAACTACTCTTGTCCTTTAGGGTAAAAGTCTGGATAAGCTCCGCCACACCAGATCTGTTGCTAATTCAATATAACTTGTGCTGAATAAGCATCAGATCTCGGGTGGTGGAGCTTATCTGGACTGTTACCTCATTTAGTTTCGTATGGTATAACAGTTTTCACTTCAGTAATTGTTGTCTTAAGTACTTGAAGATTTAGAGCTATGCAGGGACTGGTCACTGTAACACTGAGACCACCCTTAGCCTGGTTGTCAAAAAGTCATCTCATCAGATGTGACAAATTGGCTGCTTAGTAGTATGGCTCGGGTTAGTGTTAGGTTTAGTGTTTGACGGTTATGTATCTGCATGTACAACATCAGTTTCAAGTGATACTTTCCAACATTTTCCAATGACGGGTTGACCATGCGACGAGTTGACTATATTCCCCTCCAAGCAAAGCAAAGCTGTAATAAAATAGGTGAAGGCAGAGGCATCTATACCCATGAAATATGTAATCTATTTTTAAATGTATGTTATTTGCACTGATCACAGAATCTAGCCACTCAGAGACACCATTGCTACATAATACTGAAGAACTACAGTTGCCTATAAGGGTATAACATTGACAAACAAAAAACGTCTTCAGTGACTGTCTAAAGCAGCTAGGACTATATGACAAAGTTAGTATAGATCATATAGAAATTTCAGTTGTAAATTGTAATGCTTTGCTTTCCTGAGTTGCATCACTAACCGCAGAGTTCAAAAAGATATATCGCAATAAAATGTATCTAAATTTCGTAACATGGTCATGGCTAGATAGATTCAAAGATTTCTTGTATTCCCCCTGTTATGGTCCTATGACCCTGTGTCCTGTATCCCTGTGCCCATTGACTGACAGGGATATTTCTGAGTAATGTGATTTACATTGATTTAGTTTGAAAATTGGTTTTGTAATAATTTTGTAAAGTATGACAGTATATTTTTTGATTTAACAGACTTGATTGGGGCCGGCACACCCTGGATTTCGTGGATGCAAAACATGTTGCATTAAATAATGTAGCATTGATATGTAGTTTTAACCATTGAATAGAATAAATTTTAAGCTGGTTTTTAATAAATGTACACGACACTATTATGTTAGTTGAGAGGTGCAAGTGTAATTTGATAAACATTTGTAATGCACCATTGTTACCACTCCACAGTACCCATATGGTTACTTTATGCCTTTTGTCCCATCTTTTTTCTTAAGATTTTTGGTCTTTTTCTTTGTGCTCACATTCTGCATAAAAATTGCATGTACTGTGTCAGAGATGTTAGGGTTTAGGCTAATTCAAGTCAAGTGAGTGTAAAACATTATGACTGTCTTCACAGTTACAGTTTTAGGGTTTTTACAATTTTTTCTCCAGAATCTGTTAGTTTTTTTCAATATGTCTATTCCAGCACATTTGTGATGTTTAGTTAAGACGCTGTCAGCTGAAGCAAGAGTCAGGGCAGAAGAAATGTAAAACTGTTTGTGACACTGAACTGCAGCAGCACTCTGAGGTTATTACAAAAGAAACTCTATCTGGATCTGACTACTACTTTCAAGATGGTAATGTTTGTTAAGTTTCAAATAATACTGGATACATGCTCAGCTCATTTCGTAGATTTGTAACGCACATTTTGGAATGATGAAAGTTGCAAGTTCCAAGTGGCTGGTCCAGATTAAGTGAAGCTCCTGGGTGCATAGGTTGAAGCTGTGGCTCGATGAACCAACCCATTACTGTGAGCCACCCAGCAGAGAAATGTATGAGCAGGAACTGATGGTAGTGTCTGGCAAAAATGCATGAGATATGATGGCCCTATACTAAAGAACGGACGATACGGACACGAACGAATATGATACGAGTACTCCTTGCGTTGGTGTCCCAGCCACTTATATCATTAGACCAGGCAGGTTGCTCAGAGAACGCAACTTATACGCAATGGGTGGTACACTTCATCAAAGCCTTAAAAATGCAGACCATTAGCGACTAACCAAGCACTCGGTTTTAATTCGTAGAAAGGTTAGAGTGATTGACAGTTGAGACTGTTGTTATCACTTCCTGCTGGTGGAGGGGGTGTGGCATCATTTGATCATCTGTCACTGGTGTCCAAGACCCAGTACTGCGCCGTCTTGGTGTCACGGGGAGGCTGGTGTAAGGTTGCTGTCTCCTTCCTCCTCTTTCCCCTCCAATTCCCTTCCGTATCGTGTTGTGGACGATAAAATGGCGCGCACGCGACAGCGTGTGATGGGGCATGAACTGAACGCCCTTTGATTGTCCTGTGTAATGTGACCCGTTAACAGCTGCACGTAATATCGAGTTTTCCCCTGATACAATGATACACCCAGTTTCGGTTCCAATACGATACCGATCCAATAATCGTCCGTTCTCTATCCTATACCTAACACATATGGTAATAATGGTACCAATATTATGTAGTACTTCAGTTTGTACTCATAACTACAGCATATCTAAAAAATGTCACTATTTTAATCTTGAATAACTTTAACAAACTTTATCCGATTTCATTAATTTTTTTCTCTTTGCATTATAAGGATTTTCCCTATAAACCACTATTATATTTTCTTACTGAACCTGCTGTGAACTTACTTTACCTTGCAATATTTCACAGTGGCGTAAATGACGTGTTGCCATTTTGTATTATATGTTTTAAACATGAAGTTTTTGAAAGAAGACCATATTTTGATAAAATAAAATCTGCATCTTGTAAAGAGATACACAAGGTGCAAGTTGCTGAAAGAATTTCCAAGCAAACGATGGAGTAAGCAAGGTCTTACAGGCTGCTTAAGAAAATTAGAGACACCGGTACAGTCGACAGGCTTCTAGGGAGCAGCAGACGTTGCAGTGTGCATACTGATGAAAATGTGGAACTGGTTAATGACCTCTTGTTATGTCAGGAAGATGCACCTCAGACACATCAAACAGTTCATCAAATTTTCAGGGAAACTGGAATTTGTCGTTCTTCCGTTGGTCGCATCATTCATAAAGATCTCCGTCAGTTCATGACACTGATGAACTGAAACAGCGGTTCATTCAGACTATGGCAGCTGTTCCACAGAGCATGATCGAAAAAGCCATTGATCAGTGGCATACCCGGCCGTGTGCATGTGTTAAGGCTAAAGGCCATCATTTAGAACATTTGCTATAGGCCTCTGCTGATTTCTGTCGTGATGTAACCGGCTCTTTTCAGAGCCACTCACAGACTTCAGAGGAAGACAACATACAGAATCGTTCATTTGTGTGGTTAATGTTTTCTCAGGTAGTGTAGCAACATAGCTAAGGTGAGGTTGAAATTGAAAATTTTACATGCGTTTAGAAGCCGGTAGTTTCAGCATGTAGTGTGCCAAAAATCATTAAAATCAGTTCAAGTTTGTAAAAGTTACAAACGCCACTACAATTAATGTAGTGGCATTTTTGAGACACAGTGTATAATTTTCCTTAGCTTTCTGAACATATTTATAGCTTTAACATTTGGTGTCTGTATGCTGATTTTATTGTAGGTCTGAGGAAAGTCTACCCATATTATTTCGATTTTAAGACATATACTAAAGAACGATGGTTTGGACTGACACTTGAAAGTGTATTTGTGAAAGAATTTCACACTTGTACTTCAGAAACTGTGGTGTGTTTAATTTTATCTTTTAGAATAGTAATATTTGTACTATTAAAATTATATTGTGTACTTTTTCATGCTCATCGTGTTCTGATTTATTCTGAAATGTTCATTTTAGCAGCTTATAAATGATTTTGTGTTTTATGCACGTTTGGTTATTTGTTGTGTATTTTTGTAGAAAAAATTAGTGGAGTTGCAAGCTTTGACTGTTAATGGAAATCCTGTGCATGCTGATTATGTTCTGAAAAACGGTGACTTGATACAAAATCATATTCATAGGTCAGGTGAATGATTTGACCTGGTAATTTCTAGATTCTAGTAGAACTTAAAATCTTTTTATGAAAATTGAGATCTTTACTTAATTTTGTATTTGTAATTCTTTTGTAGTTTACAATTTTTGACCGGCTAATGTTTTATTGCAGTATATTTAACTTGTTGCTGGATCTATTGTGGATGCTGCTGTTCTTGTATTCGCTATTTTTGATTACTCACTGCATTTATGAAGTATAAAGTTAAATTCTGCACAAAAAATGTTAGAAACGTTCTCTAACCTTTAAGCTGCATGCTTGAATGAGCTATATTTGCATGTAGTGTCTATCCATATTTTTGAACTCTTCTTGTTTAGTGCAGAAGAATTAATACAAACTGCAAAGTATGCTGATCAGTTGGATAGATGTCATTAGAGTGTTGTAAGAGTTGGCTAAACTTTTTTGTGTTGTACTTCTCGTTTGGATTTATTGAATTACTTGTAACTTAGTTGTGAATTTTAATTTTTTGCTGTGATGTTTATCTTTTCAGTCTGTTGTAAGTGATTGTCATGAAGGCTGCCTATGAAGTGACCTAAACTGTGTTTGATTTTTTGATAGGGTGTTAAACTTTACCCACTCACTCATACACTTTTTATTTTTTGGGGGAATTACCTCTGAGTCTCTGCAAATGGTGCTACATAATGTTGATTATTATTATTATTGTCCTCTGTCAAAATTATTCTTCATCATTGCAAATTGGTGCAGTGTGTGAATTAACAGGCACGAATTGCCAGTTACAGCAGATCCAGTAGAAATACTTGCTGAAACTGATGAGTTGCTCGTTGTTAATAAGCCGTCGTCAATACCAATTCACCCGTGTGGCCGATATCGCTTCAACTGTCTTCTGTACATACTTGCCAAAGAAAATGGGTTGCGTCATCTGCGAGGTAAAGTATTCTGACCTTTGTGTTTCACTTAGTGATGCTTCATTTTGCTGATCCCAGAAAAGAATAGTTAAACTATGTTTTATGTTGTCTTTTTTAGACTGGATGAAAAATGAAAATATTTGTTGACTGAACTGATATTGGATATTTATGTTATTTTTACAGTGGCATGTTTATCATGTATCATTTTACGCTGTGTTAGTTGAAAGTGCTAATTGTATTCTAATCTGTAGGTATATACCGGCTAGATCGTTTAACGTCTGGAATTGTAATATTTTCTAAGACGGAAGCAAAAACACGCGAGTTGATGGAATTGATGAAGAAACATCAGTTGCAGAAGGAATACCTTTGCCGAGTGGATGGAGAGTTTCCGAGGTAACGTTGTGTTGCCGAGTCTTTGTAAAGTGCAAAGTATTGTTGCTATCTATGCAGGGCACATGTTAATATTGCTGGTGGATAAGTCCTCGAGACCCTGCTTTATGTTTAATGCAACTGCGCATATACACTGGAGATGGAAGTGCCGCAATGCATTGACACCTTGGAGTAGCAACATTCAAATTCTGCCCAGCACTCTTCAAACAGACTGAAAAAATGGATCAGCAACAAAACAGCAACACTGTCAAATTTGAAACTGGTCCATTCTTTGATGGCATGTATGATGTTAGTGACACTAAATTTGAATACCAGCCACTATAAATTGTTACTGAGAATGACTTTGAATCCTCTTTCCAGCCAGAAGGATTAACAGTCCCGTTATGTAAGAATTAACCCCATTATGTTCACGCCGGAAATCTTTGTGCAAAGTGATATGATGAGAAGTTGTATTGTATGATTGTATTTCAATATTTCCAGCAAATATACAGCCGTCCTATAGTTTATAGCCATTTAACCAAGATAAAATAGTATAATGTTACATAGGGTAATATTACCAGGAATTTGAGTTCATTCTCCATATAACACAAATATTTGTATTTGATATTAATGTCAGTTTGCTCACTAATGCTGTATGGTAGTACCATGCTAGCAAATACATTTTTTTCAAGTGCCTGAAATCAGCTTCAGGCACATTAGAATTACAGACAGGATCCAAAACACTGTTGCATGCATTTCCGGCAATTGCAAAAGCCTGGCGACCGTACAGAATTTTTTGTTTTTGTAATTGTTATTACATGTGAAAGTTAATTACGTGCAGTGTTGCATCGTTACGTGTGAAGTGATTTTTTGGTATTTGCAGTGAGCAAGTGGATTGCAATGAACCTATTGATGTATTGTCACACAAGCTTGGTGTACATCGAGTTGGAGCCGGAGGCAAAGAGGCAAGAACTGTGTTTGACAGAATGAGTTACAATGGAAAGACTAGCGTTGTGAAGTGTATGTGTTTAACCTATTTGTCAGCCTTGTTGTATTATGTACAGTGTGTGAAAAGTGCACTCTTAAAGTGTAATACTGCAATATTAATTTGTGTGGTTAAAACCTGAAAAATCTGAAGAAAACATAGGTATGCAATGTCTATAGGAACTGTTTGTTTCCAGTGGGAGGGGCAAGCATATAAGTGAAAAGTGATGAATCTTTGTCATGCAGACTGTACAGTCTACACTCATCAAATCTGTCTGTGGAACTTTTTCACCTGTAAACAATTGGGACCTGACTGTCTGCAAGAATGTTTGTGGACTGGTTTTTGGCCGCGTATTTCCATTGATGCAACTGAGAATGTTCACAGTGAACATTCATGCAAGTATTGCTTGTTGATTTCTGCTGACACATATAATATGTAGGAACAGTTTGCAAATAAATGCAGTTTACATATTGAGGTTGAGTGAGAATTATGATAAAATTAGATAAACAATCAGCACACCTCCTATAAGCACACTGCTTTTGGTAAATGATAATGAATTTCTGCTATTTTATGCACCTTGTTAGCAAAAATGCAGTATACATAAACTGTGCTGCTTGAAGTCATGTTGTCAACATTAGCTAAAGTACTATACAGTTGTTGTGAGTGTCCTACTTAATAATGTCATTGTGGGGGTTCATTTCTGGGTTCCACTGGTCCTCAAAATCCATGTGTTTTTAGGCCTGATAATTGTTCAAAAATGTTGTAGTCTTGAAGAGAGCTTAAGTCTTCTTTGAAAAGAGTTTTATTTTATTCTCTGTGTGTCAGCAGTTTTTCCATCACCCTTGGCAACTGTGATTTCTAACATGCATCAAAATGTCGGAAATTTAACGCAGAATGTGAGTTGCGATGACAGACTGCACTTCTTTCCTCATGAATCGAGATTTTGGCTTTTAAGATGGTGCATCTATCCACTCACTTCCCATTAGTGATGTGCTGCAGATGAATTTTGATTGCTTTTGTGTGACTGTGTGTATGTGTGTGGTGTATGTGTATGCTTGACAATAGGCAAACCTGTCACTGGCCGAACTCACCAGATCAGGGTTCACTTGCAATATTTAGGCAAGTCGTTATATACATATGTTTTGAGTGATGTTTCTGTATTTTGGATAACAGTGTTCACTTAGTTTTTCTCTCATTTAATAGGGAATGGAATATTCCCCCTTGACCTTGGTGCAGTCTGAGTGTAGAGCTGAGTAGTGTATGGCATTGATGAATGAATGTTGGCAAATTTTTCCAACCAAATTTTATGAATCGGATGTTTTGCTGTCCTTGTATTGGAAGTCTTTGAGATGTAGTGTGTTAAATTTTAATAATTATGTTCAGCGTTCATATGATCATTGACTTGGTTTCTTTTTATGCAACAATTCTGTATTTTGCTCATGATAGCAATTTTCTGTCACAGATTGAAGCCATGTGGCATTGATGTATACATTCTGACAGTTTGTTTGTGGCAGTGAGCAGTGGCTTTCTTTTTCAGGTTTCCCAATAGCAAATGACCCCATATACACTGGTTCTGTGTGGGGACCAAACCGAGGCAAAGGTGGAGATTTCGGAAAATCTGACACACAGGTGATGTTGCTATTCGTCTCAGTGTATAGATATCATAGTGATTTTTTGGTAGTTTTGTGTGATTCGTTGTTGGCTTTTCTGCACATGTGCATTTACTAATGTTGTACACTGGGTGCAATGTGCTTCAAGTTCCAACTTTTTGATTTGCCCTTATTGATTTGGTATAGTTTGGACATGTAGGATATGAACATGCTTTTGACTGTATAAGGTTCAGTACAATGATATTCAAAATATTCAAGATACCCATGGAAAATTTGGTTTGGTTATGTTGCAGATAATATGAAAAGTTTTGGTCACATAAACTCAAAGGGACTACCCCGTCCCCAGATGTAGCTGGAAAATGGCTATTAAAATGTTGTACGTATATCTGTGCAAGATTAAGCACCTTACTGTGGAGGCATATTCTCTCTACATCTTTGCTTTGCTCTGACGTATGCACTCATCAGACATTGTTTGTGGTGGTGATACTTTGCTGATTGTGGATGCACTATTTTGTGTCAGAATATTTCATACAGTAGTGTTTTGGTGTTTTTGGTGTGATAGCTGTTGACAGAACTGGAAGTGTTGCACAGCCGTTTGCGATATCTTTTGACTGATTCTGATGACACTGATCAGCAAACACCAGTTGACACCAGCACAGATGTCGAAGCTGCATCTGAGGGAGGGCAGGCAGATCAACTTGACAGTATTACATCATTGTCAAAACAAGAACATACTGCCCAAGTGAAGAATTCAGCTGCTACGCATCTGCCTGTGTTTGATCCGTCCAAAGTGACATTTGACCCTGAATGCCGAGATTGCAAGCGTACTTTTAGAAATCCAGAACCAGAGGAATTGATGATTTATTTGCATGCCTACTGTTATCAGGTGAGCTTTTTATAGTTGGATGTAGCTACAGTTTGACGTACAATTTTTAAATTTTGCGCAAAATTTAAAAAATCATGATGTTATGTTGTTACTGGTCATGTGATTGAAGTGCAGACATCCATAGGCCATTAGAAAGGGGTGAATTTTGTGTGATATGCAGACTATCCTGTTTTCAGATTTTATCTGCTTTATGCAAGATTTAATTTAGGTAGCACTAGCGTCTCCATTTAAGTAGCACTAGTTTTCCCTTACATATGATGTGTTAGAAATTTGTTTTCTGTGAAGTGGTGAAAGAATTTTGAAGTTTAATTTTTGACAGAGTTATCATTAAATGTTGAATTTGTTTTTCTGAAACATGTCACTGCTATAGAAAAATGGATTTTCAAGGCTAGCTTTTCAGGGTATTTATACATTGTGCAAGCTGCTAGCCAAGATTATGTAAAGAATCCACTCCTGCAGGGTGTTCTGATTTGCATTGGCAGTCCAGTGGAATAAAACCAATGACTGATACTCACCATGCTGTATTTTTACAATATGCATTTCTTGTCTCAATCTTACATGTGTTCACTGACTGGTATCAACCTAGGAAATTCTCCGAGGCATCTATGTTTGTTCTGACGGTTGGTTGGAAAGTACAAAAGTTGGATTTTGATTTTGTGATTAGATCAAGGGTGTATTAAATGACTGTTGAATTGTTGCATGATTGTAGGGCCCAGACTGGTGCTTCAAGACGTCGTTGCCACAATGGGCTCAGAACGACTGGACTGACTGATGTTAATGTGTAAATGTAGCCATTAACTGATGATGAATGACTGTTGTACTAGTGTTGGCATGCACAGCTGTTTAGTTCTCTTTTACGTGTAGCATGGTGGCTTGGTGGTGCTGCAGTTTGAGCATTAGACTTTCATTTGAGCAGTTGTGTTGACTCGCATTCCACTTGCATGTAAGTTGTAACAACCGCTGATAAAACCTAACACTGGCTTTCGATCACATGCTGGCAATGTGGTTTACGTTACTGATTACTTTCTAGTTAAAATTACAATTACTGTGAATTTCAGTTAGTTACTGCACTTGGTGTCAGTGGAAACATGTACACTTTAAAACGTTATAAATTATAGACTGCAAATCTTTTGTGACTAGGATGGTGTTTGCCCAAGTTAATAAAACATTTTTCAGTTACAGTTAACTGGTTCATAATTTTTCAGTTAACTGATATTACAGTTGAATTTGACTTAACCACACTGCTTCTTTGCCTATATTTGTAATCAGGTGTGGGGCTACTTTTGCCTCTGCGTTACAATATTGATTATTAAGCTACTTTTATCTGTTTTATGATGTACAAGATTACAGTATTATGGCAAAATATGATTACAGTTGGTGTAAGTTTAACAAAATGCAAACTTGTGGCTGCGTACATGAAGTCGACAAGCTAGTAAAAAGTTTAGCTCAAATTCACAAACTGCAATGGCCGCAGGGGCAGTAGTCATTTTGGTCTTAGTGATTATCATATGACTGATAGATAAAACGGGATACACTGTGTAACACTTTTAAAAGGCCACGCAACTCTAGAAAAAATAGTTGTTTAATAAACAGGATATACTGATTTTCTGCAAGTATGCTCAGAAAGATAGGCTTATGCATAATTACTATGGTAATGAATTTCAATACGGCAGTATACATGGGATGACCGACTGACAGTGACGTCATTCTGTGTACAACAATTACCGCCGCCATGTTGGAGGTATACTGCGTTGCAACAGTGTTGAGTCGACTTAAATATGCTTTCAAACTGTTGTATGTACAATTATACAGCAGTCGAAATACACGGTTTGCGAATATCTTTGGCGTAATTTTTCATATTTTGACATTTTTATTCACTCGTTGTTTACACTATTTGGACCTCCAACATGGCGGCGTAGTTTATGCTCGGTTCGAAGACGTCACTGCACCTTAAAAACTTCGTCAAACATCGTCAAAAAATCTTGCCAAATATTCTGGTTACAAACATTCGTAGTATTGGTCAGAAATTATGAGGAGTTGTTTTGTGTACATGTAATTCATAATAATAATGTCCACACTGCGTGTATCACCGAAACGTGGCTCAATGATAACACTTCGTCCGACTCATTACATATGGATGGTTATTCGTTTTATCGTTGTGACAGAAGGATGGCCGTCGTGGAGGTGGTATTGTTTGCTATGTTAGTTCGTATCTTGATATCCAGCTTTTGTTGGAATTTGAAAGTGAAGCTGTTGAGTCTCTGTGGTTGCTTTTTCGCGGGCAACGTATGTCACGTTTAGTATCGCATGTTGTTGTGGGAATTGTCTACGTACTTTCCTCCTAATGGTGATTGCGCAGTTTATTAACTGTTACACATATAATCAATTGTCTTGATAAAATAATGCAAAGACACCCAAATGCTGGTATTATTTTGTGTGACGATTTCAATAGACTTAATGATCGGGCTATTATCAGTTACCC
>Ga0056115_1001251_pt1 | contig 11881 bp, 7 predicted proteins | sample WorMetOlspDAHAB1_FD_77007 | JGI IMG/M metagenome (GOLD analysis project Ga0056115, IMG submission 77007) | Marine gutless worms symbiont microbial communities from Max Planck institute for Marine Microbiology, Germany - Olavius sp. DAHAB.1 ... | reverse complement strand
TAAAACCTCAACACTAAACTAGCAAAATGCAATTTCGGGCAGTTAGTGGTTAGGCTAGTGATGTTTCGACTGTTAAATAAATCAGCTATTTGGCACCTGTGTCAGTGCGTTAACCACTGATTACGAAATTCGTCGAAATGGCTCTTCACCGGCACTGTACTTCAGTCCGCTTCTCGATGCAACACCCGTGTGTATACCCCGGGCGTGACGCCCGCCCGTGATGGTCGGCCCAGGGTACGCGGTCGGTTGGTCAGTCGGGTTGGTCAGTCGGTGGTATCAAATTTCTCGCGCGCTATTCAGGTGCCCAGGTTCACTTCGGCGACGCGCATTCCAAGCAGTGGGCAGCGCTAAATGCGTCATCTCTGTGAACATATCTCGTTAACGCACCTGACAACATCCACGAAGTACACTGTCCTGCGGCTTATATACAGGAATTAATGTTTTACCGGACTTTTGACACATAATTTGGGCCTGCGGCTTATCTATGATTGCGGCTTATAGTCGAGATTTTACGGTACACAGATGCTAATTTTGGTAAAGATCGGTTAAAGGTTTTCGGCTTTGCAAGGGATTGAATTTTGGCCTTTTCCATTGACTTGCTTCGTCGCCTTTACCACACAGCACTACTGTGAGAGTGTGTGATGATTATTTATAAATACATCTTAGCTGACCTCGTTGAAATACTATTTGTGGCTGTTGTTGAAGAAGAAGGATAAGAGAATGTCAGAATGTGCAACATTATAATTTGCCGCTAATCTTGCAGAGATTACTGTTGTGAGCTATTAATGTACAAAACCGCAGTTTATACGCTAGCTAATGGCGTCATTACACATCAAAAACAGCAAATATCAAAAAAGATATATTACGCAGCATGACATTGCCTAAGTGTCAGTATACTGCTGAGCAATATCTCCTTTTTGATATTTGCTGTTTTTGATGTGTAATGACGCCGCTAACTAGCGTATAAACTGCGGTTTTGTACATTAATATTTGCTGTTTTATTAGCGGCATTCGCCCAGTGGTTTACGTCAATTACGTTAGTTCGCCTAAGTTTGTGCAAAGTCGAAAGGTTCTCCTGATGTCCGCCACTTGCATATCAAAGTTTTAGAAGGTTTCGAAGCTTTCCAACAAACAGCATATGGGATCTTTTTTATGCGACAACTTGTAAAACAGATTGCCTACAAATACTGTATAAATTTTGCAAAAACTGAATTTCCGTACTGAATATATCAGCTGACACTCGTTGCGTTGTAAATATTGGAAAATACACAGCCGCAGTAATTTCCAAGATGCTGTAAATAGTATATGCTGCCCCACCAGTGACAGCGAGCGGGCGACGGAACAAAGCCAATGACGTCAGTCTTCTATGACGTCATTCGTCTCAAAGCCGTTCGTGGCATCTCGAACGTGCCTATAGAAAGCCATTTTTCGACGGTTTTGGCGGAATTTGAACCCTAAAATGTTGTCGGCCATCGTGTGTACCCCAAAAGGCACTTCCTTACCTCACAACGCGTGTTTTGAGCTATTTTGCACCAAAATCCATGCACGGGTCACTTTAGTAGGCGAGTCCGGGGAAAAAAATAAAAAAGAGAGGCCTTATATTTCACGTATTTCGCCAGGTGCTTCCTTACAGCCGATTGTCACAAATTTTTGGATTATATGTTTGTCTCGTGGACGTAATTAATTGTGCAAAGTTTTTTCGTAATCGGTTAAGGGGTTTGGATTCTACGAGGGGTCGAAGTTTGACCATTCCCATTGGATTGCGATGTCGCCGTCAACACTGCTTGGAACTAATGTTCCCGCTGTGATGGGGCTTCGCAAGTGTTATTGTAATTATTTTATTGTACTTCTGCACCGACATGCTGTCTTTACATTTCTTTGTGCTGCTATTAGCTTAAATTAGGGTTGCCAGATTTTTTATGTCAAGTTGCCGTTAACTTGTGAAACGTTGTCCAATATGCCTGTCTCCTAAATGTCCCAGTGTTCTGAAAGTCATTCGGGAAGTAGCCAAAAAATGCAAAAATTGTTGTAATTTACAGCGAATAGAAGCACTGTGAATTGTGGTTTTACCGAGGAATTAAGTGCTAGTATCGTAGAATGTGTAATGCTTCAGATATGGCCACGAGTGAAAGCTGCAAATCCACATCTGTCGTCAGTTTGTGAGCTTGGTGCAATTGTTGGTAGCATGTGGCGTGATCTTGGTCCAGCTGATAAGCAGTATTACAATGATCAGTTTACTCGAGATAAGGTCAGTGACATGTTTGCTCACAGGTGTTTATGCTGTGGTAAACTATAATGATAATCTATTCATGGTGATATCAAACGTAATGTTTCCAGTGTTAACTTTTCAAAGTGTGGATTTACATGTATAGGAAAGGAACGTTAGATGTGAAATAGAAGAGGGAAAGTTTGAGTTTGCCATTCATTTTTTGGACAGGTTATCTGCATAGGTTGACACTGCTTCTTTACCCTTGTTTTACATGGTTTCATTTTCAGTTATGTTTAGTTGGAAAACCATGGTTCATGACTAACAGGTAGGTTAGTTGAAAAATGTGATATCTTATATCTAAACAATCATTTTTAAAAAGTTTTATTTCGCTATTATCTGGGTTTGACGTAAAGTAACTTTGTTTTGTATTCTTTGAAGAGGCATGTGCTTTTTACTTTTGCTCGAGTTGGCTTATATTGTTTGCATGCAGTACAAAAGACAGGTGTCATTTGGTACTAGGTGCAGTAGGTGCCATATTATTAGTTACATGCACATAGTACAGTGATTTCAACAATAGTAATATTGTTTTTTTCCATACATAGGTAACATATGATGAGGAACTGAGGGCATATCTAAAGGCAACTGGTTTGACTACGTCTGATCTCGTGAAGCCAAAACCAAAGAAGAAAGACCCACGTGCATCTACCTCTTCTTCGTCACACCAGTTGTTGCAGCAGCAGGCACGGGTGGCAGCAAATGGCTCCTCTCCGGCCGTGGCACTGTCTAGCACCGGGCAGCCGCTGGTGCAGTCTTTGATTGGCTTACAACAGCAGCAACATAATGACGGATTGGGAAATGCGGGTTCTGCTGGACAGGGTGGAGCAGCCGAAGGATGGACTGCCCAAGCCGCACAGCAGGCAAGCTTTGCATTTCTTTTGTGCGTCAGTCCTTGCCACTGTGCATCTGGGTAGTCAAGCGGTAACAGCGTTGGACTTGTGATCTTACCCATTGCACGAGCCATCTATGCACTGTGCCTCTGTCACCGAGCAGTATAATTCGGTACTAGCCAAAGGGTGGTGATGCTCTGGGGATAGGAAGATAATTGAACAGGCCTGGCTGAAAGTAATGGATATATGACTAATGCTACCTGCAGACTGACTGCACAGAAACTGGGATAGCTCTAGCCATGATAATTCCTGGGAATGAGACTACTTTTAAATTTTCCCTGTCACATATATTTATATATGAAGAACCCTCAAAATTGACTGACACTATCATTTATCTTCTTCTTATCACTTGTCAGTTGTCATTCACCTTGTCCGCCTTTCAACAATTGACGATCGAGTGTTTCTTGTTGCCGTTTCACGTTTGTGGGCCCATCTTCTCTGTGATGTCATGTGGCACTGTCAGCAACTTTTTTAGGAAATGCCTGAGTACTCAGCATTTCAGACACTCCTTCTCGTTGTGTAGTGCCCACTCTTTGTAATTTATGACAAGTTCGTTCATTCTTGTGACATACTTTTCTTCAAGTCAGTGCTAAGTTCTGTTGATTTTATTGCGGTACTCCATTGCTCAGTGTGAACTATATGAGCCACTACCTAGATTTTGGTCCTGTGTGTTCTTAGCTTGACAAAGTTAAGATGAGCAAGAGGTGTGTTTAGAGTGAAGTTATAAATGTGAAACATGGTTACGTAGGTATCATTGTTATTACATGCACTGAGTATTATTGTTCTGTACATACATTGTTGTGTAAAATTATACTTTTTTTCACGTTCGTGCTCTCTCACATTTAATACAGAATATTCTTTGAAGAGACAGTGATGTGTGTACACCACACTAGTAGTGTATAATGTGAATCAGCAGTGAAATATGCTTAGCAAAAGTTTGTTATTGTGAAGGCTACCCACAGACTGCTGTTAGCTGTGAGAGATTTCCATTTTTTGGTTAGATTGCAGTGTTTCTGCTGCATATAGGAACCGAACTCCAAATGCTTACTTTTGTCAATGCTGCACATGCTTGGCACTGTAGCATTGTACCTTTGTATTCATTAGCCTTCATTGTCTGATTCCACATTCCTTGACATCAGTGGTCATTGTCAAACTGTTTCTGGATGAGACCACTGTGGCACCTGATGGAAGAAATCTGGTTTGACAGACAATGAAATATATCACTGCTGTGACAGTGTCATACGTCGTTGACTTCTGCTGTCTGACCAAACTTGATGGCAGTTTACAATGTTTACTCACATCAGCAACAGCAGTAATGCACAGTTGTATTAGTACTCGAGCTTTATGTGACACACACGTTAACGAGTGGCAGTTGACTGCAAACTTTTTTGTAGTTCGCTCCCGATTTTCCTGCAGTGGACACCGAATTTCTTATTTGTAACATTTGTGGTGTCGATTGTGTGCACAGTTACTAGCGCAGATGGGACTCGCAGGCCAGACGCTGTTTGCAAACAGTGACGGCACAATTAGCGTCGATGGAAGCCTTCTCACTATACAAGGAAGACCGGTGCAGCTCGCATCTCAGTAAGTTTTCTGCTTATGGTGACAGGCTGTGTGCCAAGTTAGTTGTTCGTTGTTTGCTAGGTTTCCTATTATTGACTCTGGATGTCATGTGTGGCTGTGATAAAATAATATTAGCACTACCACTACAGACACCTGCATGTATTATACTTTCAAAAGCAAATCAAAGTCAAGAGACTAGTATTTTAACCACAATTGTATCACGATTTGAGCTATCACTGTGTTGAGTAATGCACTAGGTGTGTGATCATTATGTGACATTGTTGTTTTTAATTGCATCCTTATAATGCTAATAAAGTTCTGATCTTTTCCTGCTGGATGTACACTGTACAGGTATGGAAAATATTAGGAAGTGGCTGAATGGTTTTATGTTGTGTGTGCATATATTTTGTGTGTAAGTTATACATTAGCAGAATTTCTATGTGTTGTATTTTGCTTCGCGGCATGTTAAAGTACTTAATATTAGTGTGTTGAACTGAGTCGTTTGATTGTAAACAGTAACAGTAATATTAATACCTGGACGATATTTATAATGATGTCATCTACAAATAGCCATATGCAAGAGTTCACTCGGGTCATCTAAGTGAAAGTCAGTCATCACCAGGTGGCCACCATCTCTTACACCAAGCTGCAAACTTGACCTTTGAATATACTGTATACTGCTCTAGGCCACACATTCATCACTTGTCATTTGTATTGTTACTCCGCAGGTGGATACTTCTTATACTGTCCCACAGAGAGTTCAAGGCTGAATCGTATCATGTGTGTGCTGTAGTGACCAAGTTGCCATGACTGGCGCGACATCAGAAGCTTCGGAGTCGTCCCGTGGATGGGCATGGCATCAGCCTGCAACAACTGCCGCCAACAGCGGATCTGAGTCTGGCGCTGGGATGGTTGTATACCAGCTGCTGACGAATGGCTCGGCTGCTGACAGTGGCACAACGGCAGCCAGCAGCGGTGCACAGCAGTCAGTCCCAGTCTACTATGGTGTCGATGCATATGGGCAGTTGGTGCCCACGACGAAGTCGTCGTCGTCAGCGGTGTCGGCAAATGAGACTCGTCTCCAGCAGGAGGTGACCAGCCTCCGTTCGGCGCTGGAAGAGAAGTCGCGGGAAGCGGACACTTTGCGGTCGCAGCTTGTTGATCTGTGTGCCACAATCGAACGGTATCGCAGCAGCAATGGCAGCAGCGGTGAACTGTCTGTCAAGGCTGAAAAGAGCAGCTCTCCTGCTGGCAGTGACGTGCCACCGGACACTGTTGCTACAGTCACAGCGGCAGAGTAGCGGCAAATAAATCATAACGGTATTTAACGTAGTCTGGATGAGGCCATGCTTCAGATAAACATCACATTGAGTTGAAGCATGGTCTGCTAATGCCAGACAATGAGCGCAGACTGTGTCAAAAGGACTGCTATGTTACTTAGTTTAATCAGTACGTAACATATTTTATCGTGTGCTGATCATGTTTAGCATTGTTGGCGACATCGTTGTGTTTTGTGTACCTCGGCTTGTCACGGTGGCGTGAGAAAAACTGGAATTCAACTTTTTACACACTTAAGTGGTAAGTTTCTATGAATGTTTGACAAGTGTTGCACTTCAGTCTTGATAGAAAGTTGACCAGTTGTAGCCTTGCTGTTATCTGTGTACGTACTGTTGCCTCAAAAATTGCCTCTTCTGTGTGCTGTAAACTTTGTAGATACCGAACTGCTTATTGTGATGGTCTTGTGTTGGTATTTTATTGTTGGGTGTTTTTTTACATGCTGAGCTCATTGTCGAAAAAAATTTCACTGGTACTGATTACTAGAGAGTCATTTTAGTAGTAATCAGTTTAGATGAATTTATATAAGTGCCACAACTGTGTGCAGCTGATATGTTGCTGTTCATGCTGATGTTTACTGGTTAGATACCAATGTATGTCATTGTACATTGTACACACAGTGTACTGTTGTTAATATGTATTGCATTATGTGAGTGTGCACTCATACTAGAACAGCAGATGTCAGATTATTGTTTGTTTATGCCTGCTCAGTGATGTGTTACAGTTGTTTGCTCTGTTGCCGGATAATGTTTATTTTGTGGGATGATTGCAGAAAATATCAGTTTCTACGTTAGCCGAGTTTAAAGCCATTGTCTTATTGAAGCAACCTGGCGTACAGCATCCTATGTCCATAGCATTGTATTGTAATTTCTTACTTTTGGTGCTTATTAAGCACTGGTGAACAGTTGTGTCAGTTTGCTAAAAGCTGAGTGATACCACTGCTTATTACCTTGCAATGGGTCTGCAATCATAGAGAAACATTTTGTCCTTAAATTCTATGGCTGTAGCTCTAGTACTTCATTCTTTAGACTTAACGTGACATAATAATAATAATAATACGAAATTTATATAGCGCCATAATGCCGTTAGGCGGCTACAGAGGCGCTGTGAATGTGTGAAAAAGTTTGCTTTTTCGTGTATGACATATAATTGCAAAGACAGACTTTAGGTGATTAATTGATGTTATTGCAAAAATTGTGTGAAAAAGTTTGCTTTTTCGTGTATGACTGAACAAGCAGTGTAGAATTTTTAGGCCTTATGTTGCAGTTTTTGAATCCTAGCTTTGGTCTTGAAATTAAGACTTACTTATTTAACCATACTGTTTGATATTACCACGTTTAATGTTGCCGATACGTGTAGAAATTACTGAATATATCATTTTTGTCACCTACTAGGTCTAGCTGGATGTGGCCTATTACTACAGTGTGTCTCAAAATCAGCCAACGTTGGCACGCTCTAGCTTCAAGTTGAAGAGACTGATTTAGATATTTTTCAATTGGCTCAGTCTGCTCTGAGTTAGAAACAGTATGCAAATTCAATGTACAATTTACCTTCATTTTCACTTGCTTTATTTGCTTGTATCTGCTGGAGACTGAAGTTAATTGATGCATAAAATAGGTTTCCGATGATGCTAAGTTGTGTAGTATCACAGCTATGAAAAAGCTTGCTTAATTATAGCAAATGTTAAGGACAGTATTCTTGGCCTTCTTATCACTTAACTGCTGCTTACTGTTAATTAACAGCTTTTTTATATCGTCTTCTGTAAAATGCTTGCCCATGTCGAGTTACTGGTATCATGGACAGATATGTGAAGGGCAGTTGGGGAGGAGAAGCTGTGTGGTTTATAAATCCGTTATTTGTTGATAGTGAGTGAGTAGAGTTTAACGCCCCACCCGACAGAATATAGGTCATTTCGGAGGCGGAAATATTTGTTGATAAGTTCCAGAAATGAAACAATGACATTAAGGAGACTAACTGGACGTATTCTGTTAACACACACACAGTTATTTTCCTAATTTTGAACATTGCAAAAATGTAACAATTGAGCATATCACAATGTACTTGCACCAGATATAAAAACGGTAAGAAACAATACTTCCATAACTTTCAACTTGTTACACAACTAAACTATAATTTTTCTAAAGGCATGATGTAGCTTTTTGTGATGAAAGTGCCGCTAAATCCGTGCCAACTAATAGTTGGTAATATCAACTATCAGAAGGTGGAATAGATTTCTTGTTCCTGGTATGCCTTGTTCATGCATAGTTTGTTATATTCTTGACCGTTCTGATGTTTAGTGAGAGACTTCAGTTTTTTGTGACGAGTGTTGACTGTGTTTGTGTGTGGTGTGCAGTATGTGGTAGAGATTGATGATTGTGTTCTTGTAAATATTTACAGATTTCATGTGCCGCGTTTGTGTGTGTGCACATTGTTTTTCTATTTAATCTTTGTTATGTGTTTTGGTCATTTGTTTTTTTGCCATCTTGCTGAATTTTATTTGTCACACTTGTTTCCACTGTTTCAAGTACATCTTTGCAAATTTCCCCCTCCCCACCATTTGACAACATCAGAAGCTATGGCAATTGTCTAGAGGTTTAGAGGGCATATTATCAGAACTGTTTTATATTGCCAGTGTGCTACCTCTTCATTGGGCACAGTTAATAAAACAGTTCAAGCAGCCTGGTTGCGCCATGAGTTTTTCTAGTTTAGCTAACTCGAGAGTTAACCTTTGACAATGCAACCGGTCCTTAGTGAATGTTTTATACACCGTCATCGTCATATTACTGAAATTATTCTTATTTCTTGTTCTTCCCTCCAATGAGCTTTAGAACAAGCTCACCTGGTTTTCTGGCTGACATTGATCTTTATTTGTTTGGGTTTATTGTCTCGTGTTGAGTGGTGTATTTTGTTCTTATGGTCTTCTTTTCTAACTCAACTTTTTCACTTTTTGTGTTCTCCACATGTGTAATATTTTTTCTTGCTAATATCAGTCTTTTGAAGAAACTGTAATTTTTTTAAAGCATTGTATAGCCTAATTGTACTTAAAGTGCTGTTAAATCCCAACTGACCGACCGACCTGTGCAATAGAAATTTTTAATAGTGTCTTCTTATTTTGTAAAAAAAAAATGCGATGTAATTGCAGACTGATATGGGATTGGTTGATAATTGAATAGCTATTGACGAAAGTTACACGAGGCACTTTGACAGCTGAGCATATTTGTTTTTAGATCTATAAAAAAAATTTAAACCAAGATTTTAATTAAAATGTCATTGGCATTTTAGTTTACCTGATTTGCATTTTTAGAAGTTTTTAGATTTTAATGGTGTGCTTGTGCTACATTTTGTTGTGTTTTTGTGTGTGCGCATATCTGCTTAGTGGTTACATCTCAACGGAATTGAGTGCCGCAACAAAATGCATTTTTAGTTCTCTCCCGTTAAATTGCAACCAACCCTTATTTAAGTCTTAATATGGACGACCATAGAAGCGTTTGCAATATGTATAGCATTTCCGAGTATGCAATGTGACGGTTTTCTTTCTAAAGATGTTTTAAGTAAATTGTAGATACTATATGCCTTTCCACACATCAGACGAACAAAACAGTTATATATGAATCTGAGCAGATGAGAAAAATAAGTTAGGGTTGTCTGATTATTTTTGAAATTGAAATCTGCATGCTGCCATTGTGATTACGCGTCGCTTTAGTAGTTTACTGAGATCCTCTGAGAAAAATCATGCAAGTTATGGATGTTGTCTTTTGACACCAGGTCAGTAATTCATGTTATGAAACTTTTGCTTGTGTCATAGTGCTACTGTTTCTTAGTTATAACTGCATTTGTCTTCTCTCTGTTAAAGCATGCAGTGCCAGTGTCTAGCCTGTGTTCTGGTCTGTTCAGTTTAAAAATATTATTGTGTACTGTATGCCATCAACCTACCAACCCATTTTAGGCCATCCTTACGTTTTTGTTGTTTACCATTGTCCCTAGGAATTTATTTGCGTGACATGTTTTTAAATATTTTAGAAGAAATTTCTTTTTTTGCACAGTTTTCTGACACTAGCACCTTGTGTTAGCTGGTTATTGTTGCTGCCGACTCTAATTGTGCATTTGCATTACGGCAGGCGATATTTCGCATGGTTTTAAAAGTTCATTTCAGATTATGAAAGGCGCATGGTTTGACGCTACTGGTATGGCAGCAAGCCGGGCGTCTTACCTTTGGACGCAGCATATGTTGGAATTACGCTGTATATTCAACTGGATTGATTGACGTATTTTTTGTTCCGCTAAATTCTAGAATTTGTTTTTGGACCACTGAGGTTACCCAGAAGAGGGCTATAAAACGGCACATGCATGAATAGACTGTGTGCATCAAGATATTATCGGCAGCATGCATGCATACCTGTGGAGACAGTTGAGTGTTTGTTTGTCTATATTTTTCAGGTGTCAGTGTTATGCGCAAACAGTACCAGCTTTTGTATCACTGTACAGTCCTTCAGCTGAATCACTGCTGGCGATAGAATTAATGTTGTGTTGTTCGCATACTTCTAGTGGCATCGGTTCATCAGTCGTAGTTGATTGCGTCAAAATTCCTGGTGAAATACTGATCATAATAATATATTTCATTGTTTTTGTGCTGTCGACTTCAGCCGTGCAGTCGTTACACTCCGGTTCGAATGTACAGTCTCTCCTGCCATGCTGATTCATTAGGCGTGTACAGTATTCGAAGTTTACAGTTCATGAGATGCCTGTTTGTCTTTTGACGATACTGTTTGTGTGAGTGAATGTAGCATTGAATTTATCGCGATTCTTAAAAAGATCTTTGCACTTTGCGAACTGTACTGGTGATAGCGTTTCATTTTGCAGAGCTAAATTGCAATGGTTACAGTGTTATTAATTTGGCCTCTAGATGATCTCAGCTTTTTATTATTTAATTTATCCTAACTTTGTCGTTACATTCTGCTGGAATAATATCGATTAATAGTACTAATTAACAATAACAACAATAGTAATGTGTTAGTGAAGTAGTCTTCAGATGTTATTCCAAGTTAGTCTATTACAGTTATGCAATTAATTAGGTAAGTCTTCAAATATGGCAGTCTCAAAACGGGCCAGTCTATTTAACTGTCTATATCCGTTATAAAAATTATCCGCTCACCAGTCTGTTACTTTTAGGCGTTTATACAACTGCAGCATACTTTTTACGCTGAATGGATAATGTGAAACTTAGTTTCTCCAACTGCGTAAAATAAAGTGGCACTCGTAATTATTTTATGTACAATTATTTTTTCACAATTTTGAGTTTTAATATGAATTTCACAAAAGGAGTTATTAAAACTTCTGACCTCAAAGACATGTCTCAAGAAGAAATCATTGCTAACATGCACTCTCAAGATGTCATTGACTGTAAACGTATCCGAGATCTTTTGTCCGTGACTCTAAAACAATTGACACAAATACATACATATTGACGTTCAGTCGTCTCCAGCTTCCGTCTACAGTTTATCTTGGATATCTTCACGTGACAGTGGAACAGTACATACCTCGTCCACTCAGATGTATTAAATGTCAAAAGTTTAGTCATCATCATTCTCGATGTCGCAGTACAGTCTCTGCTACAGATGCAGCGTTTCTCATTCACAAGAAACCTCGTGCTTTGGACGCTCCCGTAAAATGTGTCAATTGTTCTGGAGATCATCCATCTTCATCTAAAGTCTAAACAATGCCCTAAATATCAACAAGAACAGGAGATCATTAAACTGAAGTATACTCTCAACATTCCTTTTCCAGAAGCACGTAAACGAATCCTTTCAAAACCATCACTTTCGTACGC
>Ga0056115_1001250_pt1 | contig 11886 bp, 7 predicted proteins | sample WorMetOlspDAHAB1_FD_77007 | JGI IMG/M metagenome (GOLD analysis project Ga0056115, IMG submission 77007) | Marine gutless worms symbiont microbial communities from Max Planck institute for Marine Microbiology, Germany - Olavius sp. DAHAB.1 ... | reverse complement strand
CTTATAAACGCTATTATTGTTATATTTATATTTTTTTAATACTGACAGGCTGCTACATTGTCAGTATGAATTTTAAATGACTATTTTTAAATTGTTCATTTGTGAACAGATTTATGGATTTATATTTTTAAAATGAAAAAATATAAACCTTTAAGGTACTGCATGTGTTGTTTATTAGCAATACGTTTTCCCAAGTAAGTCTTGGTGGGAATGTTGTACTCCTTGTATGAGTTTTTGGAGGCGGGTGCATAGAATTAATAATTGCAAATGTCTGACCCATGTACACATAGGATATGGTCGCTAGAAAAGGTATGATTATGATTCTGCTTTGGAAGTTATGTTAAAACCACGTGTTGTATCTTGTGTTTAAGATAGGACGAAAGTTTCGCGACGAAGGTCGGCCGAAACATGGGCTGTTGCGATGTCGTGAGTTTGAAATGAAAGGTGATGGAGTCATTTGCTACAAATTGAGTATTTTGCTGATTTCTCTTTCTTTGTGTGACTTAACGACTTGACTGTTTCAGTTGTCATTGCCTGTTTTTGTGCATATGTTGGCAACAGATCTCTATACATTTGATGCTGACAGCTCAAGCGCAGAGGCAACTTTTTCTGAAGTGTGCGACAGTTATTGGCGAATTTTCAGACGTCTTGGTTTGCCAGTCGTTTCAGGTTTTTCTTTTTTCATTCGGCATAATATTGTAATTTCTGTGATTTTTTATTTCTACATACATATCTTTGCTCATTTTTTGGTCATTTTTTTGAAGAACCATTTCAGGGAAAACGTTCTATGGGTTTTAGTGGGTGCGAAATGCAGCGTGAAGCATGAACTTGTAATTTGCCTCCACGACAATGGATGATTTCTCATTAATTGTATTGTGTAGTGTTTTGCTGATGGAAACTTAAAAGCATTTCATTGTGTCTTGATAATAACCATATGAACGTTGTAATACACGTGGCTTGATAATTGATATATATTAAGATGTTTATAGTCACTGCTGATTATGTTTCGTTGAGCTTTAGCTGTTGCAGAGATGTGATGTTTGAAACATTGGTGTGTAGTAAAGGCAAGTTCAGGTGCTATGGGTGGCAGTAAATCTCAGGAATTTCATCTTCTTTCTCCTGTTGGTGAAGACACATTAGACTATTGTTCAGTGTAAGTTAGTCGTTACATGTATACTTTCAACACTCTTTTGATGTCATAAAATATCCTCCATTGTGCATGAAAGGTCACACTGTAAACTATCCCAACAGTCGTATATTTCATGCTGCACCATTCACTAGCACATTATTATGAACACATTTGCATTTTTAGTGACTGCAAAAGTTGAATATTGTTAAAGTTAATTAGAAGTTGGCTTGTTGATGGAACATGGCTGAGTGATAGAAAAGGTGAATTTGAAGACCATTTAGACCTATTTTTAAAGTAATGTTGTAATTTAATTTTATTGCACTTGTAATTGAGCCAATTTTGTTGATTATGCTTGCTTTGTGTTAGATGCGAAAACGGTGTTAATGCAACACTTGAAGGTTGGTGTGCATTTTTAGAGTGTATGACATTTCAGTGCCTGTGCATAGTCTTATGATTGCCATGCGATGTTTAGCTGTCCTTGATTAGGTTATTCAACACAGTGTGAGAAGTCATGGTCTTATCTGTCTCTTGCTTGTGACCGACCAATAAGCTGTCATCTTTGTGTTTCTTTTGAGGTTTTCAGAGAGGAAGGTTAAGTGTGTCCTGATCATGAGATTGCCTTTGTTATTGACACATTTCTGTGGATTTCGTTGCAGAAATAAGTGTGTATATTGTGCAGCCTTTGCTTTGTTTTAATTTCCGATGTTGATTTTCATAATTGCATGGTTTTGACGGTTTGTGTTTTTGTGTGAGCAACCTAAAAGTTCTCTAGTCTGTGTGCAAGCAACTTCTTATGAACTGTGTCATGTTTATAATAATTTGATAATATTGCGATATTTTTGTATTTACAGGAGCTGAAGGTGATCGTAGGCTCTGCAGTCGACAAGATTGTCCTGGCACATACCAGCGGCTCTCCGGTATTGAGGTTGTACGAAATATGACCTCCATGCTGTTATTCCATTTTTGCATAGGTCACTTTTCGACTGGAAGTATTAAACCATAGTTTTTGCTTCCATTTGTAGCCGTTAAAACAAACTGATGTCTGTATTGTTTTGATATTTGTATACCAAAGCATTTCTTCAGATACTTTTACTGTTATCTTTTAATGTCTTTCTGTTACAGGTTGCACATGCTTTCAATCTAGGAACAACTTATTCGCAATCGCTTAAAGCACTGTATGCTGATAAAAATCGACAAAAATGGTAACTTTATTGTTTTTTGTGTTACTTCTTTGTGACAATGCTGTGATTTGTGATAGTTTGTGAAAATAGGGCTCTGTTTTTACTTTGTCAAAATGAGAGTTGTTGTGATTTTTTTTGGGGTTTTGTGAGTCGGACATTTCAGTTAATCTAGTGATGATAGAGACGGAATCTGTGATTCAGCGATATGAATCGTTGATTATTATTATTATTACAAATGAAAAGATTAAAGTGATGTCTGATGTCTGTATTGTTTTGAGATTATAACAAGAGAGAAATTAGTAAATGGTGGCATCAGGCATAAAATTGCTTAGATGATCCATAAGCTGCATCGCCTTATTCGCATATTGGCAATGAGAATTAATATCCAAATGAAAACTGAAGTAATTTAGATCACCAAACAATGTCAGTTAACTGCACAACCATTGAAGCAGTGCATTAAACGTTAAAATTTGAATAAACTTCTGGAGATAATTGACATCGACTTTGAAGAAGTGGGTATTCTCTATAATTATTCGTTTTGGTTGCAAAAAAGGACACAAAAACTGTTGTATTTATTTAGTGGGTATGTTACGATATGTTTGACAGAAATAATTAACGCTTTCTTTCATTCTCTCTGTGTTTCGTTACAAGAACGAGTTGATAAACTGTCCTATCTGTCCTTTTCGTAAACTGAAGTTCCATTCTGTCCTAGGCCGCTGCACATGGACTGTTTTGGCATTGGCACCACCCGGTTACTTGCGGCGTCCGTCGAAGTTCTTTCGTCTAAAAAGGAGCTGCGGTGGCCCAGGCTTCTTGCTCCGTATCAACTATGCATCATACCACAGAAGGTTGTTCGTCTTCGTATGTTTACCGTCTGCTTCAGTCAGAGTGTCTGTCATTAAACCTTTGAGTATCCTTGTTAGTTTGTTACGTTGCATTAAACAAAAATTATAAAAATTCATAGTGCCTAGTCTACAGATAAACAGAACGACGTCCATATGTGGTTTATTACAGGAACGAGTTGATAATAAACTGTGAGCTGGTGGTCATAAAAGAAAGATAAAACGCTACATAAAACCACGTTTACATGGGATAATGGAGAGGTGCGGAAACAATTTTTTCATTGATAGGGTGGGCTCCTCCCCTTCCTCTCTCCTTTCTATTCCATCATTTCCCCTTTTCCTCCCTTTCCCATCCCCGTCCCTAGAAGCAGGTCCCCTACTCTTCTTCCCTTCCTTCATATTCCCTTCCTTACCCTCTCCTCTCTTCTATATCCCCTCCCTTTCCCTTAGAAGCAGGCCCCTGAAATCCAGCTAGAGGGCCTGGGGAATTTCATGCAGTTTAGCTTCAAAATATGCTACCTGTGGCAGCTATGCTGTCGATTACAATATGCAGTTAAAAAATATTGGTAGGGCAAATGTATAGTTGGACGACAGCCAGTCTGAATCGTTGGTAATGTTCCAGCAAGAATGATATCAGTTTGTAAACGAATGAGGCGGTGAGCCCGAAGGTATTATGTGCTACTACTATAAACCCCTAAATTTTCGCGTGCCCTTTTATATTGCAGTTTTTAGTGGTATTCTAGTTCTTAATGTTGTTTTCAGCTTTTCGTTTTCCACCAAATTTGCAGCACAAATTGAATGATCCGTGCACAGGAAAGTATGAGCTTAATCACATTTTGGTTTATATCAGCGAAATCTAATTCGGTTTAATTTGTGCAATATGTTATTTTGTTCAGTCCATGCCTACGTTATACATGTGCCTTCATGTCTGAATTATTTTGTGTCACTAGTGTAGACACCTGTTTTTTTTTATTTTAAAATATATTTCCTTAGTAACCGGAGTTTGATTGAACAGTCTTTCTGGCTACCAGTCACTTGTCAAGGGAATAAAATGTATTCTTTCTTCTTCGCCTATTCTAGTGCAATTTATTAAAGGCTTTTCGCTGTCCTTGTGTCGACAACATGTTTGCAGGAAGGTTACAAGTGTGACATTACAATAGCACTGGCGGAGTCAGTTTATGACGAATTAACGACAAGTTTTCGTAATCTCAGCAGTGAAGTGGTGATCGATGATCGCCTTCATCTGTCGATTGGTCACCGACTTTACGATGCTCGCGCGGCTGGATATCCACATGTTGTTGTGCTCGGTAGAAAGGTTTGCTGAAGTCACAGTTCTATCAGTCGCAATTTCTCGTAATTCTGGTGAGGTATAAGTAAGTAAAAAGATCTATTATAGTGTCCAGAATGACAATCACTGTGCAGGCACTACAGGAGATTGGGGGAAGGAGTGAGTGAGTGAGTAAGCAGACTTTATCACCCCACCTGACACAACACGGGTCATTTCGGAGGCGGAGTAGGGAAAAGGACGATTGAAGACACGAGTTTTGAGGCCTATGTAAACATATCAGAAGCAGAACCCGTAATCTCAGTTTGTATGTGATTAATATTTTTGTTAATATTTTGTCTGAATTTTTGAGAGTCTGGTTGTTCACCATTTTGCTCATTTTCCCTTTACAGCGTTTGTAATGACTGTTTTCCCTATATGCTGCTAACAGCGTTTGTTGAGCCGAATCTGATCACCAATTGCAGATGGCAAAATTTTTCTGTTGTTTCAGGCGTTACTGGAAAGTCCGTTGTTTGAATACAATGATGTCTACGGAGGATCACAGAAGTTTCTCAGTCGATCACAGCTGCTCGACGAATTGTCGGCCATTAAAACTGTTTAGATGCTCTATAGGGTAGCCCAAAATAGAAAATTACAAAGTCACTCGTATTAAACCCTGCCATTAACATCCAGCTTTTCATGAGCCAAGAAGCTATGATGACTTATTTAAATAAGATCAATAATATAACTGCTCCATCTTCCGTCTGTTCGTATTGGTGGTGGATTCTGTGAATTCCTCTCCTAAGCCAAATTTTAGATGGAGATTCCAGCATTTTTATTTCTGTCATCTTTTTCGGGTTTTTCAGTTAAGATTTTATCACATACACCTTACTTTAACCCTTATCACCGCTCCCTGCACAGTAATGGACATCACAAATTACAGTTTGTTTAGAATAATAGTTAACAAGCAACTGACATTCTAATTTCTAATGCTTTATTTGCACTCTTATTTGATGATCTTTTATACTATTTAATGATAGCTCGATAGTGGAAGATGTTAACATAGACAGTGTACCAATGATTGCAATATCTTAGCAGTCAAACCAATCAGGTTTTAGATACTAAAAGGATCAATCAATTAGGCATTATGTCATTGTTGCTGTGCTGTACAAATTGTGTTTTCATGTTTCGGGGGTTTACTCTCTTTAGTCCCATGATGTTTATTTTTTAAACAGTCTCTTGTTTGCAATACATACCATAGTTTTGTATTATCGTGAATGAAAATTATGTACGTTGTTACGACAGCCTAGTGTACGTGATCTTATGCGTTAGCTTCAATGCAGATTCACTTTCAGGATGATCACATGCTGTCTAACTGAAATTTTGAATGGTTAGCATGGTTATTATTTCTGACTATATAAAAGTGGACGTCATAATTGTTATATATTTTTTTACAGTAAATGTTCATTCTACGTCTTGCCCAAACAAATAACAATTATCCTATGAGCAAATAATGCAATAAACTGTTTCACATGAAGCTATCATATTCAAAGCAAATGTGCCAGCATTTGTTTTAGCAGCCCAGTTACATCAGCACAGATGAACAGAAGCATAAATGACACAACAGAATCCAAAAGCAACAGCATGCATATTCAGAATCGTGGACCAACAAAACCAAAATCAAGCCTTTAATAAATATGTTAAATGAATAATCGAATGTCATCCGTCACTGCCATTCCATCAAACTCTCACCATTCAGAGACAACACCGAAAGACCATGATGAAGCAAAAGAGCCTAGAAGTCAGCATTGATGTCGAAGTCTCCACTGGGACTGGTCTGCGTAACGGACGAGGCACGACTCATGACTCCAGATTTCTGATACTCAGCGACACGCTTCTCAAAGAAGTTGGTCTTGCCCTCCAGAGATATGTTGTCCATGAAGTCAAACGGGTTTTCAGTGCGCCATATCTACAAAATGTGCACGTTATCACTAATAACAATTGCGTTTAGTTGAAACAATAAGCCGTGGCAGCACAGAGGAGATAATTCCAGAAGTGTTCTTGCTTGTCTGGATGGGCACTCATGTCCTGTAACAGACTGACTGGGTAAACGCATACGATTTGTAAGATCTTACCTAAATGTAAGCCAAAAATGTGGAAGCAACTATTTTTAAAGACTGGTTCAAGATGATGAGTAAAAATTAGCAAAAGCATCAAGGTAAAATAATCTCTTTCTAATAATACAACAATTATCGTAGAATTCGACTACACGTGTTGACAGTTGACGGCACTGACAGTGGCAACTATACAACAACTTCCCAGTTTTCGCTTTCCAGTGGTCACGGGTGAACCGTTTCTGAACAGGACAAGCCACGGCAGCATCCAGTTATAACGGACAACGAAATGAGAGAATGCAGCGACATCCAGCCAATGTCACACATTGTAGACTCGTGCCCTTTGACCAAACTTAATGGCAGTCGCCGTTCTATGACGATTACACTCAGGGTTAACACTTTTCTGGAAGCCTGGAAATGTCGCGGAAGTTGGCTAAGGTCGGGGAAAAGGCCCAAAGTTTGGGAATTTGTGTAGTCAGGGGAATTTGATTGTGACAGCTCACCAAAATAACTTACCTGTACTTTATTTATACTGTAAATACTATGTGTTCATGGAGAATTTGGATTAATAAATGTGCATTTGTTTGGCACAATGTCTGCAATTTCATCTAGAGAAGTTGGGGATTTTTTTTCTGCCTGGAGAGTGGTCACCCTACACTCTGCAAATGAGACTGCTGTCAACTGGGTGACATCATATGGTGCTGGAAGCCTCATCGCAACACCTGCAGTACCTTAAAGGTTTATATTTTTTCATTTTGAAAATATTAATCCGTAAATCAGTGGTTGACATTACCTTCTCACAGCCCAGTTCGACAAGAAGTCGATCGGCGACAAATTCAATGTAGCGACACATCAAAGTGCAGTTCATTCCAATCAGCGACACCGGCAAAGCGTCGACAAGAAACTCCTGCTCAATGGCAACCGCGTCGCGGATTATTTCGTATATGCGTTCTTGCGGCGGACGATTCACGATGTACGTGAACAGCAGACACGCAAAGTCGGTATGCAGACCCTGAACACCAAACGGATTTTACACAACTAACTCTCACCAACTAACTGTATGAGTACTGCAGTTAGCACACCGTATATGCACTAACAGCACAGTGACGTGATAGCGAACATCACAGCCCTATCTCCATATATTGGAACCCATCGCCCCAACAATGAATCCTATCGCCCACCTGATCCCCATGAAATAAACTGTCCCATTATTAATTGTCCTTACATATGATTTCATAAAATTCTGAAACATGACAATTTGTTCGGCCTTTGTGCTAAAAAAGCGGATAAGTGAAGATGTGCAGTATCTGCACACTGCACATACCGCACGTCAGACAAATGAACGTTTCGAGGTAATAAAAAGAATATCATTTTTTACGCCGCATTACTATCAAGAAGTTTGTTAGCATTCAACAAAACATAGGTGCGTGTCCAATGTCACTCTGAAATATTCATTCATAGGTTTCTGCTACAGTCAGGGTACCTGCACCTGTTGTCCAACACAATTCATGGTCTATCAAATCCTTTCCTTCCAAGTAAATGCCCCATATGCCCAAAAAAAGGAGTCGGTTCTCCAACAACAGTGAATTTAAGATTTCAAGAGTTGCCGTCAAATTTTAATCCGCTTCAATCGGACCAAAATTTTGAAGACCTGCACATCTAATTCAAGGACTTTTTGAGTGTTTTTAAATTCAAGGTCAGCCTTCAATTCCAGGCCAGGACAGGAACCCTGAATAGTGCATTGAAACAGTTACTCTGTCACCGTACCAACAAACACAAATATTTCACAGAAATTTTTCCTGGAGCACCTTGCTCAGCCAGTTGAGCTTCATTTAATGTATTCTGTGCATGTGTGTCCTCCCACAAAACAGAACAACTTTTTACGCACCGCAACAACACAACTGTACTAACCTCATCGCGGCTTATCAGCTCGTTACTGAATGTCAGGCCGGGCATCACACCGCGCTTCTTTAGCCAGAAGATCGCCGCAAACGACCCCGAGAAGAAAATGCCCTCAACGGCGGCAAACGCCACCAGCCGCTCGGCATACGTCGAGTTCTGATCCTCAATCCATCGCAACGCCCACTCCGCCTTCTTCTTGATGCACGGGATGGTCTCGATCGCATTGAACAGGTTGTCGCTGCAGACAAAAAGACGTTCGAAACATCACACATCAGAATGTTTTTGCATATCGGCTCCAGTGGTCAACACCCATTCAGCGGCTGGCCCCGCAATCCAACAACCTGGCTTTTAGCTCTCCAACAGCAGTGGTCTCTGCTGAATCATTTCTGTACTGCATTGTAGTGCCTGTAGAACGAGACGGTATCCAACAGGCTAGGACTTGTGCTCCTGTGGCAAGATTCATTCCCCTTGTTAAAGTTGGGTAGTAGTTTGTTCAGACTTCACTCAGCAGATGACTACGCCCATCCATGAAGTTGGACATGTATTATCGTAGTAACTTTCTAGTTACATAAATCTAGTATTGTTCGAGACCAAGTAATGTATATTCTTGAAATCGTACTGCATACTGTTGACCAACAAGATCATCCACTCCTGGAAATGACCAAATATGTATCAGGTTTGACATTAACTCCTACTCACTCACTCATTCTCGGGCAGCCAACAAAACGGCTCTTTCGTCCCGAATGTAATGGCAAATGATTTGACAGAAGAATAACTTTTTCGTCTATAGTGCATAAGGCTATTCTGGTTTGACGGCCTTCATGATGCCACAGCATTAGCACTGATGCATCAGCAAACCTAAGCCAACTGCCAAGTGCCTAAAACAACTATGTGCAGCTACACAGTGACATGACGACGAAATTTAGTACGAAACGGTTTCCAACAATTTACTCACCGCTGCACTGGGTCCTGAATGTAGGTATCGATCAGCATGCTGTACATTTCCGAGTGAATGTTCTCGACGGCAATCTGGAAGCCGTAGAAGAACCGTGCCTCGGGGATCTGCACTTCACAGCTGAAGCGGTTTACCTGCCAACAATCAATACCTGTCTGTCATTTGGGTCTTCTTCAGTCAACTTGAATCTTTCAACAGTTGGTTTAAATTTAATGGCACTGAGTTACCAACCAACACCAGACCAGTAGCAACACAACACTCTGAGGATGTCGACTACATGTTACATCGAAGAACAGGGTGGTACTGAAAGCTGAACATATCAACACAGATCATTTTTAATGGTTTTATATTCAAAGATCATCCAAGTATGTAGCTACCGAAACAAAAGATTTAATATGCAATTATATTCATTGCATTCGGAACAAAAATGAAATGTTCTGCTTTTTAATGCACCACCTTGTAAAATATAACTTACAAGATTTTCGTTCACGATGCCGTCACTTGCTGCAAAGAAAGCAAGAACATGATTGATGAAGTCGCGTTCCTCGGCCTTCAAGCGTTCCCAGTCCGCCATGTCCTTCGACAGATCCACCTCCTCCACAGTCCAGAAAGATGCCTCGGCCTTTTTGTAGAACATCCAAATGTCCTGGTACTTGATGGGAAAGATGACAAAGCGGCCAGGGTTGGGCTTCAGAAGAGGCTCCACCTCAGTCTCATTCTCCGTGGCTGACGGCGCAGACTACATCAATAACACACAGTCTTATAACAATCAGATATAGTAATATACATATGCTATTATAATCACGATTAAACTGTACAGTCATCACATCAACTACAACTATAATTAATTAACCAACAACTATAATTAATATACCCCAGACTGTACTCAATCAAATTACAACTGACCAATGACTGGTATGAACACATTGTGCCTTAAGCAGCCAATCTTTCTTCTGTCAGGAAAATAAAATACTGGATGTGGGCAAATACTACATCAGCCCTGTCGATGTCAATGTTAATATGTCAATTTATATAGCACATCGCCAGCAAACCCCCTAATGGACGGATGATATGCACGTAGACGACATCCCATTAAGTGCCAATAGTAATAACAGCCCCTCCTCCCACCAAGATTGACAACCACCACACCGTAGTGAGTCAGGTAACAGGACAACTCGCCGACAAACCAACTCGCGGTCAGTCAAGTCGCGGACTGGTTAACTCACGGACTAGTCAACTCGCCGAAATGTTTGATTTAAAATTTGGAGCATATAATAGCTCTAAGTGTTATTTCAGACAAATTACACTATTTATACGCTGCCAATATTCGATAGGGTTAGAGTTAGTGTTAGGGTTAGGTTTAGTGTACAAATAAAGTATGGTAATTCCATGTTTTTTAAAAATTCGTTGTCGGCGAGTTGACCTGACCGCGAGTTGGTTTGTCTGCGAGTTGTCCTGTAAGCGTGAGTCACACCAACAGTGACAGAGTATTTACCCACACCAAAAATACATGTGGACTTCTGCTGCAATTGTTTTCATCAGAAACTCACCAGAGCTGGAGAGTGCCGCCTTTTACGCGGCGACTTGTGTGGAGACTGCGTCATTTTCTGCGGTGAAGGTGCCGCCTTCCCAGCTTTCCGCGGCGATTTTCGCGGGCTGACACCAGTCTGCAATGCACACGACAAAACAAAAACACCTGATACATATGACCATTCAGACGTTAAGAATGTAACCATTTCTTTGAGAAAATGGGCACAATACCCACGTGATCAAACAAAACCTAGTAACCTACTAGCCAATAATTAAACTGGAATCAATATAAGCATCTGCTAGATTATAGCAAAAGTAATATCGCAAACACTACTAGTATAATGTACCTACAGAGAACAAATTACTACAGGAACATTGCTGCCACGTGTAATTCTTTCATAACAATGAGATGAATATGCTGACGCACGTGCTACGCAAAATCCTCACAATGACAACGATCAAATGAGCCTAAGAAAAACAGTTAACTCGCACTGCAGACGATATCTTAGCAGCGGCAACGATAGATGATATACGTAATCACCAGCAGTTTTAGTTATCATTAACCAAAAATTAGTAGATTAAGTACAAAAGGCTTACGCCAGCTTCGTCGCGCAAGCCGGCGTCTTCGAGTTTCTTGGTGACTTCCCGCGTTGATTTCGGAGAGCGAGCGGACAGCATGATCGTTGAACTTCGATAAAAAACTTATAGATCACAGCAAATATTCACGTTTCACCAAATTTCTCGTTGACCACAAATCAGAACGTGCTACTGCTATTGTTAACTACAACGGACTGTCAACCGGTTAACTTGTCAAGTCCTTCCCGCCAGTCGACACTCGACACACTGTAGAGGTGCGCGAGTAGTAACGACTCGATAAGGAGTAACGAATACTTAGCAGTAACGGGTAGTAACGAATACCGACGCTTAACGAATCTCGTTACTCAGTAACGACTAAGGTATCGAGTCCGT
>Ga0056115_1001248_pt1 | contig 11889 bp, 11 predicted proteins | sample WorMetOlspDAHAB1_FD_77007 | JGI IMG/M metagenome (GOLD analysis project Ga0056115, IMG submission 77007) | Marine gutless worms symbiont microbial communities from Max Planck institute for Marine Microbiology, Germany - Olavius sp. DAHAB.1 ... | reverse complement strand
GATATAAGTAGCCGTCTGACAGAACTAGCATTTTTTCATCTAAAATAGCTGTGTTGTCTTCGTAAGGGTTTCTTCTGAACAGATTGAAATGGGTCTATTGTTCGCCAAACTCCTCAGTCTGTTTTCGACAGAAGGTTAATGAACTTATTATGTTACGGATGATTTCGATAGTTTGGCTGTTTTTCCAAGTCACTCATGTGGAGTCACATGCCCTCGAATAAAGTACTGCCAAAGGCACAGCGCCACGGACAGATACCACCCGTGGCCACCGGGTATCACTTAGGCCTGTGTTAACTCATAAACTTATTAACTTGTCACACGGTCTACTCTTCACTTATAACGTGTTGACTGCAAATAGCAGCATTCGTGACAAGTTGACTGATCCCGTGAGGCACACTTTGTTGCGTCCCATGCATGATTTGTCGACTTAGTATCTATAAACACCGAGTTAGAAGAATGCTGCCTATATATTTGCATTAACAGTTCGTTAATTCCCTATAGTAGTGCTGTTATTTATCAATTACTTCTGTCCCTAAGTGTGTTGTCTCTTGCAGAGGCTGGCATGGGAATGCGGGATATTAGCGACCGTCTGCCAATTAGGCCTAATTATCGTCATCCACATTTGTTGGAATTGTTCAGGTCGTCTGATACAGAGAATGATAAAAGGTGCACGTAAACTGTATGCATAGCAAAACGACACCAAACACTAGAAACACATTACAGGTTCACAGCATAATATACAGTAGGCCTAATGTCCAATAGTTGTTTGTAAAGATGACTGAATCAACTTTGCAAACACAGACACAGCTGCATGTGGTTGAAAAGTTGTGAGTCAACAGTAAAGGCAAGTAGGCTGTCGCTGGCATAGCGACTTTTCAATTCTTAGAGGTGGTCTTGCAGTGTGTTTCAAGTTCTTGTTAATTCGCTAACTGAACACATTTAGAAGCTAAATGGGTTTATCGTGATGAGCTGACTTCTGACAAATGGACCCCTACTTATTTGATCGTTGTGACGAGTTGACTTGTGTGTATTATTTGAACCAACGTCTTAAGCATATCGAAAGTCATTATGTATCATCAATGTAGTGCCAGATTAACCCTGGCACAGGTGGTGCACCAGCACCAGGGCCTCTGAGCTTGGGGGCCTGATAATTGCACCGTAACAACTTATACATAATTATGAAATATACAAAAAATGAAAGCATTGGTTCACACACATTGAGATCTTAATTTTTACAAATTCATTTAACTTAAAGCAGTTCTGGAAATACTCGGTTACTTATTTTACTCTTGGCTTCAGATGTGATGTGTTTAATTGGCCAAACTTTTACAACACTGAAAATTTTGTAATTCTTTGACTATCTTTGTATCAAAAGTAGCTGCACTGCAGGAGCGGTGTAATTGTGCAATCTTTTGTAATTCAGTACCTGTCTTTGTAATACTATTGTAGAGTTTCAAGGTGAACAACTTAACATGGTTTCTAGTTATTTCAAAATATGGAGACGGGCCTCATTTTTCTGAGTGTGCCAGGGCCTCCAAAGTCTTAGGGCCGTTTCACATTGACGCGAACTATTCCCATGAACAGTTCGCGTGAACGTTTTTGTAGTAGTTTTGGCCTGAGTATTCACACTCTAGCAAATGCAAATGTTCGCGCGAATTGTTCACGCAAACAGTTCGCATCGTTCACTCTGTCAAATGCAGTTCGCGCGAACAACTAGCGAATGAAACTAATTTTTGACTAATATTTTACTTACTGATTCCGGCAGGCCGGAAGTTGTATCTGAAATCAAAACAATACACTGGCCTGAACAATGTACTTTCCTGGATTTTCAGAATTTCGCTATGCGTACCTCCACAAATTGATGCTCATCAGCCAGCAATTACTTGAAAGTAATTGCTGGCTGATGAGCATCAAGAATAAGTTGAGGAGATTTCCTTATTACTTTTCCATATAGGCTTATTGATATCATGAACGAATTTTCGTTTGTGTTCTCCGAATCTGTGACTTGGCAGCAGCTTCGTCAGTAAAGACGATCGCCTTTTCGACCTCTTCAACATACACAAATCCAAAAGATGACTTTTTCGCCGAAACAACATAACTAAACCAATGAAAACTATAAATCTATAAACTGAATTTATAATAAACGTCAAAAATGACGTCAGTGTGTTTCAACACGCTACCTAAACACTCGCGTCAGTGTGAATAGGCGTTCGCACGAAAATATCCGTGCGAATGATTCACGTGAACAGTTTGTGCGAATAATTCGTGTTAGTGTAAAACGGCTTTTAATATGGCACTGTTAATATTGGTGTATTGTTATTGTAGCCAATGACACACAATAAACAAAAAATCGGCTCACAAAAGTTGATTGTGTGTGAAAAATTACCAAAAAATTGGCTGACAAAAAGCAAAGTTTGTTTGAATTTTGTCCGATTTTGCGGCAAACACTGTGCTGTGATTGGTTGATGACTGTTGACAAGATGAAGACCTGTTTGAAGATTGGTTTTTGTTGTTGATGCACATAGCTTGATTGAATTTTTTGACAGTATGCCATGATAGAAATCATGGCATGAAATGTATGATAAAATTGGAGATGGCAGAAATTCTGTATAAGCCAAATGAGAAGCCTGATGACAAAAATTGACTGCATGACACGAAAAATCAGTCATCATTTTGTTGCCCATTTTTTGGCCAACATTGTATTAGGATTAGATTTACAGACCTGTATGTTAGCTTAATTCTATGTGCATTTTTGTGGTTAGAGCACAAAGTTATAATTGTTGGACTCGACAATGCTGGCAAAACAACGATTCTTTATCAATTGTAAGTTTGCTTTTATGTGTGCCATAGTTTGTTTTCATTACAGTGTATAGTGAACAGAATGCATTTCTGGTGTTTTGGAAACTTTCCCTGTCCTGTGCCAGAATGATGGTCTGTTGTATAGTGGATATTGTGTCTGTCTTGCTATCACAGTCAGGAAGGAAGGTCAGTTCACTTAGCTGCCTATCTTGGGTCAGTTAATGAGTGTAATCCATGCATTAGGTCATGTATGGCCTATCATTTGGCCGCTTGACTGTCGTGTTGTCCACTGCTGGCTCGAGGAACGTCAGTTCAATGAATGAACAAGATGTTGACTCGAAGAGCTGCTATCCCATCTATATAGCCAAAATTCCACTTGGCCTGTCACTTCACGACATGGCACGCTATCATTTTGGCACAGAAAAAAGTTGTGATTTGCTCTGTGGCGTGTGTTGAGCAGCACAGCATGACACGTATGTCTTGAAAAACGTGACATGCAAGACATGCACAATGCACGCAGCATAAGCACAAGTGTGGCACTCACGCATTAGCAGCAAACAGCAGTGCAAATGTTTTGTTATAAACAATTTGTTTATTATTTTACCTCATGCATTGTGTTACAATCATATTTACTCTCCAGTTATCACCGAAAAAAGTTATCAACATGGTTCAGAGTGAAGGTAATCTAAATAAAATTGGAAGTTTATGAAGGAAAATGACAGAAATTGGCAATGGGCATGTTGGAATATGAGCCCGACATGTCTTGACGTGATTTCACAGGCCAAGTGGAATTTGGGCATTTGGAGAAAGATGAGCACCATACTCTGTAGCTGCAGGTTTCAGAGTCTGTTAGCATAAGGGATCTTTACCTTACCAGATAATTCTGTGAAAAGAAAAACCTGTGCATGTGAAGAATTGTAAATTATGTTGTATGTCAGCAGTGAGGTTTTCTTTTGCTTGTAGTTATAACTGTTAAGTTTACAGATTTAGTTGTGTCGTTCTGTTTTTATTTGTCATCTGTCGTTGACTATGCATGAACTGAGGTGGTTTTCTTTCTATTCAAGTTACGTTTTGTCACATATTCAGTTCATAAATGTCAACTTATAAATTTTTGTTTTTTTTCCCCATTCTTTTACAGTATATGAATAATGTAGTGCTTGTGTTGATAACACTAGAAAACAAAATGCATATATTTTATTCGGTCACTTAGTAATTGGTCAGACTTTAGATCATTCGTGTCCACCATTTAACAGTCCTTTTGTTTTGGTCCATTATTTTCCAGTTATGCATTTTTCAGTCTTACCAGATGTAAAATGACGATGCAAAATGCTTATATGGTATGATGTTACATTAATCTGTAGTTTGTTGAATGAAGTTGTACAAACGTCTCCTACAATCGGAAGTAACGTAGAAGAGATTATATGGAAAAGTGTTCGGTTCATAATGTGGGACATTGGAGGACAGGAGTCTCTCCGTAACACTTGGAACTCATACTATACTAATACAAAGGTTTCAAGTCTTTCTAGTATTGTACTCTGTTTAGCGGGTGGCTCAGCCAAAAAATATCCGACCAGACAAAATGCAATTTCTCATCAGCCAGATGAATTTTTGCACCTAAATGTCCTGATTTTCATGGGAGAGATCCAGCTGCAATTCTGAAATTTTGAAACAAATTATTTTTATTTTCTCTATTTAAGTACTTGAGGCAACATTTTCAATTGTTCATGCAATAATTAATGCAACCTGCTGCTGACAGATGAAGCCAGGTGGCAAAACAGATTCTGCACACAAAGTTTACTTTGGTCTTGTCTGGAATGAAGTGCAATTTTCCCATCCCACCAAAACAGCTCCCACAGAAACCATGAAGATGGCATGATTACACACACAGCAAAACTGCTACCAACTGCAGTGTATTTGTAAAGATCAATGGCCTCCAAACTTGTATGACCTCCGCCTTATGGACTGCCATGTCTGGGGAGCTATGCTTGAATGCTACATTTTGACCCAAGCTGGAAAACATCGACAAGCTCAAGAAAGTGAGCTGATATGGGACCAGCTGACACAGGACTCAATCTACAAATCCATGTTAGCTCCCCAAAAAGACTTTGAACTTGTGTGACTGCTGGTGGTGGTGGACACTTTGAATATATGCTGAAATGAACTACTTGTCACATTTTGGTATTTGTCATAAAAATCAATGTACTTAACAATGAAAATTACAAGTTGCTGTTGATTATTCTGTGCACAAATGAAAACGTAGCATAAATATTAAACTAGCCATGACTTTGGAGAAAAGTGAAATAATTTCTAAACAAATTTCAGAAATGTGGCACATAGTATAAATCATGAAATTTGGGTATAAAATTCTTACTGTCATTGAGAAATTGCAGTTTGTTTGGTGGAGTAATTTTTGAACCACTCTGAATATATTTTATGTTATATGTTAATTTTGAGTAGTAGGCATGTTTATGAATTCTAGAATTTCGTTGTTCACTTTGGCTTTATCTTACATGCAAATATGCAGTTCATTTTATCATGATTTTTCTTTTATACACAGAAAGATAGTAGAATTCAACTGATAATAAGTAGTGTAACTTACGTTGATCAAGAATATTTTTATTCTTATACTCTGCACTGTGTTCTGTTGCATATGTTGTTAAAAGTGAATCCACCGTGTTCTTGTCTACTTTCCTTTTATTAGCTTAGGTCTTCCTCTTATTTTATCATTATCAAATCCATAGTCCATAATTTCTCCCACATTGTTATGTCATCTTAATCTAATGATATCTCGGTGTATTCTGCTGTAGTACTGTAATTGCAGCCTACATAGTTATCATCATCATCATTTGTTATGCCATATAGGCATCACAAGATCACACCTACTGTGCTGCAAAAGGAAAGCAATAAAAGCGAGGAATATAAAAAACAAGACAATAATACAACCAACATACAGAATTACTAAAACAGCACCAAGTGGCAACTTTGATGTCTGACGAGTAGTTGACAATACCATATTATATTAAGCAGTAGCAAATGAATCGACTGCAAACGGGTGTGTCGTTGCTCTCCTTTGATCATACAGCTTTCCTGGTAACTATTCAGCAACAGGTATCATGAAACTTGCAGCACAAAAGGCTGCTTCTCCCCTCGTCGTTTCGGTTCCATATTGGGTCATTTAACACTTGCCGTTTTTTCTTCCAGTTTTGCATTTTCCCGTAGTGCATTTTCGTCCCTCATTTTCCAGTGCCATTTTTCCATTCTTGCCATTTCAGCGTCCCCAATATGTCTACAATATGCTCAGCAATTGACAAGCATGTGAAGTCTTTTGTTCAGCTCTCTCCATACCAACTTCTTAGTGACAGAGTGTGAAAAACTTTGACTGACATTCACAGCCATCTTGTGGTATGGGGTGGATTAGCGCCTTTCCTACACATTGCACCAACATGTTAGGCCTAGCCTTTGTTAAAATTTGATAGAAAGCCTGCTTTTGATTATATTCACCCTTCTATCTGAGCTCCAAAGTAATAATAAGAAAGTGACAGGTTGTTGATTGTAGTCTTTTATTATGGTATATTATACCTTAGCAGATATTACTCTTGTAAATGCTAATAATGTTTTTCTATTACTGTTTGCCATGTCATATTTGTTGAATTTAATTGCTGAGATGAGTATGTGGTGTATTGCAGTTCGTAATCTTAGTCGTCGACAGTACCGACCGAGAGAGGTTGAGTATCTCGAAAGAAGAATTGCATAAAATGTTGGCTTCTGAGGTAAATTTTGCTGATTGTTTAGCAAGTCTTTTGGTTTAACCAAAACCATTGGAGCTTTTCTGTTTTATTTTTTTTAGTCTTAACTTTTCTTTCCATTTCTACTTGGTTGTTTCTACTGGTACTACTTTATTATCCAACTTACGGTTATGTATATGTGCTTTGTGACGTGTTAAATTGTGCACAAGGCAAACAAATGATCGATTACTTGCAATGATTTAAGACTAAGCAGTTCCGAATGGAACCGCCATGGCATATGTTGAATTACTGTCATCAAAATTAACTGTTAATTGGTTCAGTATCACTTCTGTGAATACTGATGTTTTAATAGGTATTTTTGTTTTGATGAGCTTGGGAATATTTGTTTTTAAAGGATTTTACGTGATTCCCTGTTAGCCATTTGAAATGAAAGAATAACCATGTAAAACCATGTAATTATTAAAAAGGTAAAGATTTAACCCTTATACATAAATGCTAGAAGCCACATACGCCCACTAAGCAGCACTGAGTGTAAGCTTCGTTCTGTGAACTTTCTTTTGGTGCTTTTACACTGCTGTTTTGAAAATATTAAAGACATTTAGCTTTGAAATTTGTCCAGAATTTCTGTTGGTTTCTGCTATAAAAGACCTTTTAGCATGGTCAGGTGTAGACTACAAAGATGGTCACTGATTAACACACATTATGACGTTATGACACATGACGTTTTGAATGCACCTGTGCCATTTTATGATAGGTGCACTGCAGATGTATTGCGACTTATTGAATTGAACTGAAAGGTCTCAGGTCACTAGTGGCTTATGTTCGTCCTTTGACTAATTTGTAAGGTGGTCAAGTGTGTTTTGATCTGACTTTAATAAATGTTGCTCCTGTAATACAGGATTTGAAGAAAGCTGCACTGTTGGTGTATGCCAACAAGCAGGACGTGCGTGGAGCAATGTCAGCAGCTGAGATTTCACAGCAGCTCGGACTGACAAGGATCAAAGATCATGGGTGGCACATACAGGCCTGTTGCGGCCTTACTGGAGAAGGGTTTGTATTGACTGTCTTTTGAATAGTGTAGCAAATGATGTAGCATCAAATTATTTCTCCCAGGGCACTAAGTGGTTCTGTCGTTACAACTTAAAGAATGTTACCTTCTATTGGCAAATGCAGAATTTTTTTTAACTTTTTTTGTTTTGTCACTAAGGTGTTTTAATGTATGGATGTCTGGACTTTTGTCAGTATGCAATAGTGATTTGGTCAGGAGATAAAACTTGAACTTATGAATTGTGAGTCTGAATAGTGCTGGTCAATCTGTTACCTGTGACATGATCCTTTGCAGCAGGAAAGCATTTTAGCTGTTTTCTCAGTTGACCAAAAGAGTAATTCAAAACTGGACATCATCACTCCAGTGTTGGTGACTGCTGTTGCAGCACCCATGGAGAAGAATATCAGTTCGGGTGTGGTGAACAGTATTCCATTTTCGCGATATTGTTGATATCAATGGAGTATTTTTGTTCTGCACTCATCACTGCCTCTCTTTAGTACAGACAACCATTTCTGCGTATTGACACAGTAGAAAAATGCCATGTGCTTATACAAGATGGCAGTGGTTTCTGGTGAAGGTACAGGATGCCAATTAATGTACATTTTGGCCCACATTTTAAGAATGTCCATTTGTTTTCTTGACAAATCTCCTTCACAAGAACACAGACTTCTTATGAAATTCCTTCATGCACAGATGAGTGCACTGTATTATTTCATATTGATGTCTGTTGGTGTGCAGGTTATACCAAGGTCTTCAGTGGCTTGTTGCATGCGTTCGGAGGTAGTCAAGTGTCTTGCCAATGTTCTTTCACAGACTGAACACATAGGAACAGTTTGGTACTTAAGCTAGTCATTATTGATCATCATTTTATTATTACATAGCTGAGTTTATATTAACATCGCAGACCAAATGATTAACTGTTGCATTCACATGTCCACGTTGGAGTGTGTTATTTTTTCTCATCAGACTTGCAAAGTCACTGTAAAGGCATTGTCGCCTTCATTATGATGCTGGTAACTATGGTAATAGTCGTATATGCTGTTCTGTATGTACTGCTGCATCAGAATAAAAAATAAGTGCATTGCGCAAAAGATTGTCATGAAATTGCAAAACGTAGGCCCCCTGCTGCTTGAGTAGTTGTGCTCACAACTGATGTACGGGCAAAAAGGCAAACAAAGACGGTTAAGTAACCTCCTTTGTGGATATGACGTGTTTTTATGGTGTACAGTAGTGGTATTTTGTTCATTGTCTGTGTCATACAGCGTTGAATATTTCAATTATTTTATGATGGAATAGTTTAATATATTCGTTTTATGACTACATTCTGTTCAATGGTGATGATGACAGTGGTCAGTATGCACTTGTGATCTGTTTTAACAGTGAAACAGTTCTTGCTGTCTGTATCATGCTTGACGTATTCTTTGCAGTGATGATCATAAACAATTCTGATATTTTACTGGCCAACCCTGGGATTGTTTGCGAGTATAATGCATACGAGGCACTGTTGTCGTCACAGGCTTTAAGTACATTTAGCAACAAGAATGTTGTGTATTTGTGAGATTTGTGATGAATATTATATGTTTAGCATACATTTTGCCAGTCATGTTGCACAATAGAAATTTGTGAACTTCTGCTGTGACTGACTTTAGATCAGTTATTGCAGTTATTACTGTACAGACTGTTGAACATCTGTGTAGAGAATAATTGCTGTGCCATTTCATCATTTATTCATTGCAAATACTTGTAATAGCACCAGTACTTGTGACTTTGCTGTTGAAAATAATTTCCGTGTCAGATCAGGTATGTGGACGTATTGTGTTGTGTTGTATTGTGTAGGGTTGCTGCTGTTTTTGATGCAAAAATTACGTCAGATAATGATAAGTACTGTAAAGCACAATAGCACTTGCACTGGCACAGAATATGAACATAAGCTGAAACAATACTTCCCTAACTCTCAACTTTCACACATGTCATTGCATTCTCCAAAACGTAATATTTTCAACTATCTCACTGGCATCAAACTTTTAACTAAACTATAATTTAAAAAAAGGCATGATATAGCCTTACTGTGCTGAAAGTGCCGTTAAACCATCAATCAATGATCAACTGTAGAGCACTGTACTAATGCTGACACATTCAGTAAGTATACTCGGCTGACGATGACATTTGCGTGTGCCACCAGCATATACTTTAGTTGCATTAATTTAGTTTTTCTAATAACTAGTCTCTTTATGTTTTAAGTGCATATGGGTTCTATTTCATATGCTGTGCTGCAGTTTTTTACTTTTTTTCTGGAATATTTTGTCTTTTTATTGCGTCTTTTTATTACTGCTGGGCTGATAGGTTCTGATGTCATGCTAATAGGTCAGATGTGAATGAGTGACATGACGTGAAATATTTGCAGCCTTTGCAAGTAAACACCAACAGGAAAATGGTTACTAATGATGCCATTTATTTATCTAGTCTCTGTAAAAACATAATGTGTTCGGCATACAAACAAATTTCCGATATATTGTTTGATGTAAATAGCAGTTTTATTTCAGTAGTGCGACAGGAAATGTAATTGTTTCATTATGTCGTTGGTCTGGTAGTTTTTTGTGTTATTATTTTGTGTGTAACTCGTCAACTGTGCCTGCAGTTTGTCAGTTTTTATACTAATAACTTTGCTAAAGTTTGGGCTTGCCTGCCAGTGCCACAGAATGAATGGTAGGTGGCATCATGCAGTCTTGTGATGTGCAGAATGGTGATGAAAAACATTAGCATGTTTGTAATTATGGTTCAGTCAAGTAACTGTTTCCGTTTTGCAGTAACTTATCAAAAGTGATTACTGAGTATTAATTTTTTATATGTTATTGACGTACATCAATTTGTTGTATGTTAGATATACGCACTGTTTGTCAAAAATGCTAATTTTTGAATGCAGTAGACTTGAAGAAAAGACTTCAAGCAGTGTAATGATACACTGCTTGTTAACTGAGTGCCAACCTTGTGTGTATGTGTGAAAATGTTTTTGTGAAGTATTGCTCTCTGTTGTGCTTGTATTGGTGCTTACGGCGTGAGCACATTTTTATGTATTTGCACGAAATATTAACATAATCGGAAACAGTACTTCCCTAACTCACAACTTTCACACGTTATTGCATTCTCCAAAACGTAATATTTTCAACTATCTCACTGATATCAAATTCTAAACTAAACTATAGTTTTTAGGCTATATATAATCTTATTTTGCTGAAAGTGCAATTAAACCCCATGCAATCGAATGTCATTTCCACTTTTCTGAGATTTGCTAGTGATGAAAAGGCGGAATTCAAACGTATTGTGAGCGACATAGCTGTAATGCTTCATTCACGTAACTTTGAGAATATAAACCTGTAGTTGCGGCTTTCGTTTTCGGCGAAAACGTAGAGTCCAGTCGGTCTCTCATAATACGTCCTTTGTCAATACTGGCGACAGCTCTGGACATAGTTGGAGCATGCAGTCTGGTGTAATATGCAGTCAAATCACTGTGTGTGCAAACTTCATTATTGTTCATGCTTTGCAGTTTAAGTGAAATTAAGTTAACAAATTACGTAAATTCACGTACAACGCTCGTGGGTTTTTGAAAACAGCACAAGTCCAAATGTACACTATATTTGACGAGTTTTCTTCTTGTGAAGTATGTGTGAATACGTCACACTGACGTGTAGCTGTTGATTTGTGTGCGTTGTCGCTGATCAGTATGGATGTTCAGTTGTGTCCTACACGTAAGTTTCTGTTTTATTTGCTCTGCTGGTTTGCTTTCTGTTTGTGGAAATCTGTGATGCAAAAGGCAATGCAGTTAATGCATTTTTCATTTTTTTTGGTTGAGATGTCTCACTCTACAGTAAACGGCACGCAGAACATGCACGTTATGCCACATTTTGTGCACTGTCGTACTCTTATAATCAACAAAAATCAAATGTTTGTATGATTCTTTGCTATGTAACATACACACATGGCATTGTGTTGTTTTGTATATGATCGAATTAGTTAATTTTACCAGCTTGAAGTTTGTGCTGCTGAACATAGTCTTCATTTGCTATTGTGACTTCATTTGTGATGCCCCCCAAAACCTAACCTACAGCCTCCACAAGGCGGGGGGTGGTAACGACTGGTGAAATTTATTTCATCCCGCTTGCGGAACATCTATCTATTCTTGGCACACCAGTCGGCAAATGTAGGCTCTAGTCACCGTTGCAGGTACCAACGGTGTTCAATCCTCTATCTGAGGCGGTCTCTTTGCCGTAGGCTGCGACCCGTGTCGGCTCGAGTGAG
>Ga0056115_1001247_pt1 | contig 11899 bp, 4 predicted proteins | sample WorMetOlspDAHAB1_FD_77007 | JGI IMG/M metagenome (GOLD analysis project Ga0056115, IMG submission 77007) | Marine gutless worms symbiont microbial communities from Max Planck institute for Marine Microbiology, Germany - Olavius sp. DAHAB.1 ... | reverse complement strand
GCCGAACTTTGTCTGCCAGATATAGGAATAAATAAAACAAAGAAAAACAGAACTAAAACATAAAACCGACGAGAAAGTAAGTCCATTAAATGGTCTAGAGGTGTGGTGGGATCTTTGGAAAATTGGTCTGTATTTGATGAAGTTATAAGACGTACAAAAATGGGTCAAATTTGGGTTACCCTGCAAGTAAGTAAGGAAATTTATAAACGGCACGATAATATCAAAACGTCTCGAATGCGCCGCGAACTCATGAATCAGTAAACAAAACAGTTTTGAGATTTTTGCAGAAAGTGCCCATTGTCAGCTCGGTGTTGCGAAGGGTAGCAGGAAGGTCGTTCCACGCACGCAGACCGGCTACCGCGAATGATCTGTCGTCGAAGGTGTTGTTGCAGAGTTGTATGACGCAGACGGATCGTTCCGCTGATTTGAGTGTCCGCCGTCCGGATTCAGCAACGAGCTCGGATGCGTCGGTAAGATACGCCCTGTGCAACTGTACATCCGAAAATTTACTGTTTATCGGAGGAATGGAAAGCGACGTTCCGAGCAAACATCCGACCGCACGGAGTGGATTGCAATACGTTTGAGCGAAAATTTCCGAGATTAGCGCCGACGCACCACCGACCTGGCATGGACGCTCAATTACATCGGGACAACATATCATGCTGTCAGAACGGCTGGCCTCGGCTTCTTCATTCGCTATGCTGCTCAGCTGCTTGTTTCGCCAGCGGCACTGGTTGCCATATGCCCGTCGTCTCCTGGGACGCCGGTCGTCTATAACGAGGTTCCAGCCATACTAGACGTCCACGGTCCAGCTTCCCGTAGCAAACTTCCGTCTAAACGTCATTACCTTCCTCCACGGAATCGAAATGTCCCGTGAGATTCGTGGAATATGCGTCCCGTCAAAACGAAATCCGTCCTGCTCCGTATATTTCCACCTGCTGGTACCGTGTATCTCTCTGATACACAATTCGCATAATCAACGTTACACAAGCCGGGACAGTCTCGTTAGCGCTGCTGTTTTCGTTACCTCGTTTCATGGCGCCGGTTGTCGGCGTCACCGACCCGACTGAGAGGAACGGCCTCCGAGACGCTGGCCGTTCCGTGTCGGGCGTGACGCAGCATTGGCGTGGTGCGACACAGTCGGATGATGATCGACGCGTTGAGGGTGAGAATGACAACGAACGGAATCAGCGAGTAGGTTGCCAGTTTTATGTACTCGAACGCGCCGTACATGAACTCCGGCGCCGCGTCGCCCGGCTGACACTTCGCCGGCCATATCACCGTGCCGTTCTCGTCCCGCACTGTTAACAGCATTAGTTAGTAAGTGATCAAGAACGTTTTTAAAGCACAGTTAAAAGGCTTCACACCGCGTTCTAGTCCAACTGCCCAATTAAAAACGTCTTCGGCGACCGTGTGAAACAACTGTAGGACAAGTCCGGCTGTCTGAGGTCCGTCGACAGATTGTTCCAGACTCCAGGTCCTGCAGCCACATAGAAGGCTCTGTGGGTATGCCAGTCTTCAAAAACGACAACAAAAAAGAGAACCACACGCCTGCTGACGAGCATCTACTCAACGTACCACACAGGGTGCAGACACGGGGGAGGAGAGGGCATTATACCCCGAACCTGCGTTAAATAAGTCATCCCAGCTACATGACGGTGACTGTGACACTGCGCCGAATGTAATCTTTCTGTAAACTCCCATTTTTACCAACATTTGTACCTCAAACCAAATTTCCGGCCACGCTCCTGGTACCACGGCACCGACTCAGCACGTATACCGCCGGCGGGTCTTCACTATTGTTGGTCAGTTCGCCTGGAAAGTGGAACAGCCTTACGGCTCCTATATCGGCAACCAGAACACCACCCAAGCTGCGTTAATGCACCCATAGAACATTTCTGTTCGCACGGTACTAGCGCACACGGGGAATTCAACTGACGATGCGCTGTATAAATTTACACATTAACAATGACAATGACACACAGTGTCGACTTTTTTAAGCGATATGCCTACTGTAGAATAATGGTTAGGTGTGGAGTCTTTAGCAGTTAAATTTTAATGGTTGGCGGCGTAGCTCAGAGGTTAGGACGTCGGTCGTTGGCTGGCGGACTTTCCCTGACTTATCACTGATCAGGTGACCACTTCGTGGGCAAAGAATCCCCTATGGGTCAGCCAAGCAAGCCAACTCAGCCTTCCATTCATCCAGGGTCGGTAAATGAAAATTACATGGATTAAAGGGATGGAGACCATCAAACGGCAGACCAGGACTGCGTATGGCTGTTTTGTTGCAGATCAAAGTCCGTGGGCACGGGCTTTGACTGCGCAGCCTATAGGCTGTGCGCCTGCTCTGTCTGTGGCATAAAAGCGCCACTGCAGCTGCGGTATGCGGCATGTGGCGTTACATAAGCGTTAAATGTATAAGCAATTAAAGTCTGTGCTTAACTGTAATATACTGCATATGGGCCGACGGGCAGATAATTTTAAAAGAAAATTTTAGAACTGCACAACCTTCTTCCCTTTTTGTTCCACTGAACGCTTAGCTGAAAATCATGTTTCTGTTGAGAGAACGTACATTTTTAACCGCACAAATTTAATGTTACAGCTGCACGAATCCATTTGAAACTGTCGTGTAGAACTGCACACTAAGAAAGCGACGATAGGTTATATGCAGTGTTTAACAGGAGGTATTTGTTTAAAAAAAGCATTGTGATGACACTGATGATTATACACTGGATTGCCAAAGAGACGGAGAAGAACACTTAATCGGAAGTGAAGTTCCCAACAAACGAGTGGTAAGGTGAAAGCACGTGGGGTAGCCTAAAATTCCTGCGTTTCGCTTTCAAACACTACCCTGGTGTATACTGAGCAAGATACAAGTTGTTTTTATTGTGCAGGCCTCCCTTTATGGTGCTGCGACATCTTGAAGCCCTCTGTACCCAGTGCTCTCTAAACGAACTGGTATTGAATTACGTCTAACACGATTCAATTATACTGTATATACGAGTGGTACATGCTACAGTTTCGGGTGCAGAGGCAACATTGCTGTTCTATGCGCATGACCCCTGGTCTATAATGCAATATTACTATTAATTATGGACATCGTACACAAGATCCTTAAAACTAATATGAACAATAATGAAATCAGAAAAAAACCCTTTTACAAAGTGAAAGTATAACATTGAGCATCAAAACACCGAAACCTGTTTAAAATTACGCATAACTGAAGATTTTAAGCTTTCAACTCAAAGCGACGTAGCTTATTGTCTAGCTCTTAAACGATATCAACATCACTGGGCTATCTTCAATAGAGTTGTTCCGCCATTACATCGAACGTGAAAAACGGTACTCGATGCCATCTTAAGTGGCGCTACTTTGACTCGTTCAAACCAACCTCCGCACTACATTGTATTTCTATCTGCCACAGAAATTTACATGTACCAACCAACTCGGTAGCTTGATGGTAGAGCGTCGAACTTGTGTACGGCCTGGATAAGCCGCACACACACGTGCGTTCCTCTGTCACCAAGCAGAATAAATATAATGTAGGCCTACTAGTGGAAGGCGGTGATGTCCCGAAGCTTAAAAGGTAGCCTAATGTCTGGCGTCAAAGACTTTGTTAGGACTACAGGGTGGCCAAAAAATTAAGCCAATACCAAATTATATAAAAAAAATCGTATTAAATCGCATTGAAGCCTGTCAGTGAGATAAGATTTCTTCGTGAAATTAAAGTAGCTATAAAACACTATAACTGATGACAGCAACTAATGATGTCACAATTTAGGTCACACATAGAATATTAACTACAAACTTATAATATTCTTGTGCTCATTTTATACTCAAAACTGATGAAAAACCTAGCCTCGCTGACGGTTTTTAATACAATTTAATGATGATTCTTGATAATGGCTTTCTTTTTCAGGGCCACCCTGTATATCCACCTGCGAGCTCAAAGGCCTATGAGAGGGAGAGAAGCCTACTGTCCTATATGGCTTGGGTTAATGGTCCGCGTTTTTACCAGCCAACGATCCACGGAGATATATCGATATTGATATGAGCTATTCGCGACCGACACTATAATTGGCCGTTATGGAACAATAATGAATGAATGAATCAAACTTTTTATTGACAGAAAACAAAATAGTAGTCACTTGCGATAACTGTAAGACGTGCGTTGTCTGCAGTCAATATTGTTATCGTGACAAACGGAAATAATTGAGCAGCCATCAACGAACTGATCACACACAGCTCAACACGCGCGATGTTTTGCATTTGTGAGACGATTCATAAAATATTCAAAAAAATATTCCGAAACCGCTGTTAATGGACAATCGCCATGTGTACACCGGACCCGGCTTTGCAACCAGCATATGGACTGTGCATTACTGTATGCAAAGTCAAACGGCCTAACAATGATGAAATGTTTAAAAACAAACAGCAAGTGCAGTTGCATTAGCGCAGACACTAGAATCCTAGAATCGTAATCACCACCAATGTATTTCCATTAATATATACAGGTTGGCCCCAAAAACGTCATCCTCACCGAGTAATCAATGAATCATAATTATTAAAACCTGCCAGCGAAACCAAAAACATTTCCTTCGAATTAGAGTGTAAAAGAAGCATAAGGATGTTATAAGTTGGCATTATATATTCTATTCGTGACAATGTGTGACGTCATTTGTTACTGTACTCAAAGGTGTCATACGGGAAAATAATTTAAAAGGATGATATCATGAATGCAGAGTTGGACATGAATTGAATCCATCCATGGATTGGATTGTACTGGGTCAGCAAAAATGGACCCAAGTCGAACTCTGCTTGAAGAAAAACACGAGAAAAGAGACAAGATGCGATCGAAGAAGTTTTTACACGAATTTTCATCTAAATAGGCCTAATGTCTATAAATGAATTTCACTTATTACACGAATATCGCAGATTTGCGGCTCACGCACAGTAAATGACGTCACAAATTAGGCTACACACAAATATCAAGTGATAATATATACTATAGTGCTTTGTCGCTTTAATTAAGCGAAAAACAATAATCTCATCTGCAGGTTTTAATAGGATCTAGTACGATTTACTGATAAATCGGCATCGGCTTACTTTTTGGGCCACCCTGTAGGCCTACTCGTTCTGAGTACGTCTTCTGTCAATCCGTCTTAAACTTTGTGGCTTCAGGTTGCTGCAGTTTTTTTATCTCTTCATTCATTTATATGCATAGAAATCGCTGCTATCGGAATGAATCTACATAGCTTTCTTAAACCGTGTCCATTAACTTGGTATTATAAACGAAAGAGTGTCGTGACTTTCGGCTTCAGCATTCTCATCGTCTGTACGGCGATCGATGTCCCGAATAGTTGCACTGAGTTTTGTACATCTGATCAACATTGTGGAGCAAGTTGTGAATTACGGTTTTAATGTTTCTCCGTTAAATTTTATGCCACAGTTTTTATTGTGACAATCGACGTCGATTTTATGACTTATAAACTGTCTGCAGTTCACGCGTCTGAGCGGTCTCACTCTCACACGAAACGTTAAAAAGATATGAAATGAATGTAACAAATGACTGCTTCTTGTCAGATATACGACAAAAATAAACTGTGGCGCATTCACTATTGTGGTCGAGTTTTTTTATAGTCTCTCTTCGATCTGCCAACAAGTTTATTCCCACGTGTGTGCAACATCTACAAAGTTGTTTATTGACTTTAAGACTATGGTTGTGTCAACGCTGTGCGTCGCCTAATGACTTATTTTCTTAATAAATCTCAAGGCATCGCCAATATGCTTCATCAATAAAAAGTAATAATTTGCAAATTTGTATGCCTAGTGATACGTAGTCAATAATCCACCTCGAAGTTATTTGGGCCTCTCCGTGATCGAGTTAGGAAGAGGAACAACACAAATGGACGGACAGTCGCTAATGGTGTCGCAATATGGTGAACATTGCCCTCACCGCTGCGATACATATAACACATATCATTGTGCTCTGCCACTGCACATATGTAGCGTCGCGTGTAATGAATGTACCAGCTTCCCAACACCGTGCCGAAGGCTCGAGCGAGATTTTGTGAAAGAGATTTTCGTGAATGTTACGTACATGTAATATAATATATGCGCTTTACATGGCGGTATCAGTTTTATGCGAGCCTCGTGCAAGATGAATCAGAGGCAACTGATCTGATGGACTGGAATGGATTTCCGTGAACAGAGAGGATAAAGTTTATTGTTCGTGGGAGACACGTGCGATCATAAAGCAACACCGAACTGTCGGATTTGCGAACTGTAATGCTCAATGCTTCAGCGATAATGGTTAAGAAGTCCGGATTAAGTTATGACAATGGAAAGGCAACAATAAAATGGGGTCTTGTTCAACGACAACAGAAAGCAGTTCAAAATATGCGTACGTAACAACCCAACCAACCAAACACTAAATCTGAACCTAACCATAACCCTAACCTGTCACTAAACAGCACACTACAGTCACTACACTCAGTGCATGTAAGCATCCAACTACATATAGTCGCATGTTCTATACGTATCTGGAGATATTCATATACGAGATAATGTTATTGCGCCGTTTTTGCAACTTTCCGTTGTCAGTCTCCGTTCCCTGTTAAAATTAGAAGTTACCTGTAGCAATGCCACTTATGAACTGAGGCACGAATTTTCAGTACGCAAGAGCGACTAAAGATTGCAAGTCAGAAATCAAAATGATTACCGTATATGTAGCAGCGCCCTCGGCCTCGGGCTTAAACCTCGTTAGTTGTATGTCATCAGGCTGCGTGTTCGTTTCCTGTGCCGCTGTCACGCTGTGATGAAGATTATGAAGAGTACTGTCAAATTTTGTCTGTAAATTTGGGACGTTACTATCCACACACAGTGAGTGAGCAAGAGGCAAAATATTGAAACTAAATTCACTCTAGACACGAGCCATAAAATGCACGCACGTGTGTTGCTGCAGCCAGCCCGTTGTCCAATAAACTACAGTCGCTAATTATTTATTTAGTAGTTAGTAGTTAGTTAGTTGACTGATTGACTGATTGGCTTTTAAGCAACGCCTCAAAGCCGAACTGTTTCATCATTCACATGCTCGCACTTATACATTGTTTTATTAGTTTGTTTATAGTTTTAAATTTTTCCCTCTGATATTGTTTTTATTCTTATTTATTATTTCATTAATCTCCTCATTCGTTTTACATCATTTTATTCTTAAGCGCCTCCGTCCACTCCTTGTAGGAGGCGACATACACATTTACCTCAACTGTTTGATCGACTGACACAGACAGACCTTCGGGTAGCAGTTCCATAGTCCAGAACAGGTGCCCGTCAAAGATGACGACAGTCAGGAGAAGAACGAGCGACGCGAGGCGCGCTTTCGTCTGGCTGCAGAAGACGGCCGCCTTGAGCGGGAACCAGACGGCGACGAAGCGGTCCGCGGTGGTCAGAACGACCAACCAGGCGCTGAGATGCAGTGACGCCAGGAACGTGAAGGTCAGCGTCCGGCACGCAGCGTCGGACGCATGAAGCAACTCGACGCCGATGGTCAGCCGCAGCCACGTTTTCACAGCGCTCGAGTACAGCACCAGAGTGTCGGCGGCGGACAGCAGCAGCAGATAGAAGTAGACGGACTTGGAGCGCATCCGTGGCCGCGATAGGACTAATGCCGATGCCGCGTTGCCTATCGTTCCGCCACCCACGACGATAAGCAGACCGTAGAACAACATCATGTGGTCAATGCGGAACGAAGACGTCGAGGTTCCGTTGTGCGATGCGATTCCTACGGCGTCTCCGCTGCTGTTCTCCATATCGACTGCAATCTCCTGTCGGCTGTCAAATAAATGATCAACAGCTGCAAAAACATTAGGCTACACATTTCGTATATTAGCTTTACTGGCTTTTGTAATTTGTAAACATTTTGTTACGTTTTTCGCTAATTATTTACTTATTCATTTGTTATTTATTAGGTCAAGTTTGTTTAATTTGGTGTGTTGTTTTTCTTATGGGTAAATCCGTCATAATACACAATTCGCAAAAAAATATCGTCTCGGCGTTGAGTTATGATGCTTCGTTAAGCGATGGACAAAAAGTTGATTGAGCTGTTGTCTGGACGTTAACGATAATTACCACACAGACATCAAGTATGGCATGAAAAGTGCTGCAGTATGTCGAGTCCTTTTTCACTCTGTACTGAGACGCAGCAGACGGGCGTAAAGCCGACCGATAATAAGCGACGTCTAGCGGAAAGCATTACATTGTAATGAGCAGAGTCTTTCTCTCGTCAAATAAATCATTTGATAAGGTCTCTCACGCGACACTGACAAAGCGGCTGTGTGGGATTGCACCATCCTGGAGTCAGTCGTATCTACAAGACCGGACACAGTTTGTGAAGCTTCGGCAGCATCGGTCTTCTGAAACCACCATGGAAGTCGGAATACCCCAGGGATCCGTACTTGGTCCGCTGCTGTTCGCCGTGTATTGCAGTCCGGTCGCTGACGTCATCGCGTCCCATGGCGTCCGACGCCATCAATACGCCGATGACACCCAGCTCCACCTAGCGATGCGCGTCGACAACACAGCTGCCGGCCTGTCCATTCTCGCCGCTTGTACCACTGACGTCAAGCAGTGGTACATGCAGAATGGACTCCAGCTGAATCCAGACGAGTCCGAAGCCCTCTTCATGGGCACAGCCACACAGCTGAGAGCGGTGTCATCTTTGCCAAATGTCGACCAAACACGGTAATTAATATTTGGCAAAAATCTAATTTAGACAATTCAGTGCTGCAGATGTGCACTTTATAGAAATTTCAGCAGCGCCCCCTGGTTGGCAATACTATGAACCAATAAACTTAAACTCACCGATTTACGGGCATATTGTCACTTCGTTTTTCTGAACACCCTATAGGATTGCGGGTACACTGTTCCCGGGAACTGCATTGGCTGCGTATCCCGGAACGTATCCAGTTCCGGCTATGTGTGCTGACCTACCGCTGTCTGACTGGCACAGCGCCACAGTCCCTGGCTGACACTCTAAGCCTGTCTACCAACGTTGCTGCTCGTTGTCGTCTGCGTTCTGCTGATAGTCGGACGTTGCAACTGCCGTCAACTCGGCGTACCACACTCGGCGACCGAACGTTCTCTGATGCAGCGGCGCGCGCCTGGAACAGTCTGCCGCCCAAGATACGAAATTCGGACTCATTGCTGACATTCCGACGAATGACTAAAACTTACTCGTTTCAACTGTCGTTCGCTAGCTGAACATTATTGATAATTTTGTAATTTTGTAAAGTGCCCCAGCAGCAACTTAAATCAGTACTTTTGTAATAATAATAATAATAATAATAACAATAACAGACGCAGCTAAACTATACACAGTTATTGCAGCATTTTTTAGAGACGCATTGTATACAGTTGTGTACGCGTTGCAACAAAACTCGGCGAATTGCGACCAAGCGTTATTGATCGTCATCATCAATCAACGCAAATGACGTCTTGTCGCCGCCGCCGCCTCCACAGTCGCTCTTAACCCAGTTTTGTCTTTATGCTCATTTGAGGCCCATATATTTAGAAGTATGAAGTGGACGAATCTCGTCGTCGCAGGTCCTATTCTGTCTGCCAACGTATTGTTCGAGAAAACGTGTGCAACAGCGCGAAAAACGTAAAAATCACGTTTTTGAAATTTCAAACAAAAAGCAAAAATCCCTAAAAACGTATATATAGGGTGTCCCTTAAAATGACTCCCGCTGTCGTTTTGCCACAGGTTTCTGACGAAGGTCATTCCAGATCATCTCCGGTCTTGTGCAACGCTCCTCGATTGTTGATGGCTTACTGTCGTCTTTATTTTGTCCACGAGACCGCAAAATTGTAATGCTGACTGAAAATACAAAACAGTTTCATTTCGTTGTGCGGACGGCTTTATACTGTTTAACCTGAACAAACGCCGTTGTTGTGGTTAATTTCGTATATTATAATAATGTCAATGATTCAAAGTCGATGTATTGCAACTGTTTGCGTTCGATCATACACTCCACTGTAATGTATTTTTACCTGTTAGTAGTAAGGACGTTGAGCAACATGCAACGGTAACGCTAACAACTCTAAATGAAGACATACGCATTACGCGTGGGATGACAACGACGTAATTTTTTCAAGATTTCTGCATTTTACCTCATTCTCACATTAAATAATTAACCGTACATTATGGTCGACAACGTTTGTTTATGCTCATTTCAGTGTCTTCTGTTCACCCCATGTATAACCTACCGATATTACGACGAGAGTTGCTGCTTCTGTGTGAGTCTACATCGTCTTGAGTTCTTGTGATATTATTTTCTTTCTCTTTCTTTCCGTCTTAGAGTTAGGAACAGACATGGAACCGGAAGGCCGACGACAGAAAGACAGATAAGAACGAATACACAACCGAGACTCTGACAGGAGAAACGGCTTTGGCCGTATTAACGACAGCTGAGACGATGACTCGCCCTCGCGTTGTAAAGAGGCATTGCCTACACATCTGTAAGCGAAGTTGTTTCTTGGAAAATGCGGTATGATATATTTGCACGAAACGGAACAAAAAATGTTGACGACACAAGACGCTAAAGCGCTGAATCATCGTCATTTAGCGGATTCAAGGCAAGCCTATCAAAGAACGGTATTTCTTTGGTTCGTTAACCTCGGCGTGAGTTTACCCTTTCGCTAAATCCACACAAACACATCGCCAACTGGCGAAGGTAGATCATCCAGTAGAACACGAAAATTGTTGGAAATCCGTTAACAATGTCACCAGAATTGTACCGGACAGAAACAAACGGACGAATCTGCTGACAAGTGATTGCCGTTGGAGACAATGAATAGAAAGAGAGAAAACTAAAAAGCTACAGAAGAAAAGCGATCGATTTGATTTACCTGCAGGTGTACGCATCCGCTTAAGCCCCTGATTGCTATGCAAAGCGTACAACCCACCCACCGATGGCATCTGAACAAACTGTGATATCAAGTCGAAAAATAATAATTGGGCCATTTCAAAAACATTATACGAAACGCTAGGGGAGGACGGGAAGGATGAACTGGAAACAAGAAGGGGGAGCAGTTAGTCTCTAAATTAATCAAATCGCATGATGTTGTGACAGGAGGATGGAGGAAAATCCCCGCCCCGAATGGCCTCTGTGTTCAATTACTGAGTGATTGAGGTTCTGAACCGCACAAAAATCTGCTCGACACACAACTGCAATTACACATTAAAACGCGAAGTCTGGTGTAACTCGTCATAACAATTTTAATATTCAAACAATCGACATGGATATAATAAAAGCTGAAGACAACGACAGAAAACTAAGTTACTGACAGTTGTTGTCAGATTTTACCTGCTTCTCTGAAGTCTTCGTATTGCGTTGTGGTGCCGCTTACGCGGAGAGACACTGTTTGAGATTTCTCTCGCAATGAACATATATAGTATTGCCAGCAGCAGCAGCAGCAGCAGCAGCCGCCGCATCGGCGGATGACGGCGGCAAGCACAATGTGAGCGTTGGCGTCGTCATCGGTGCGTCACGCTGACATTTTCGGTATTCCACACATGCACGTGCCGTTGAGTGCCAAACCCCTGCCGAATTATCTAAAAAATCGAATAAAATCGTATTAAAGCCTGCAAATAAGATCGCATTTTTCGTCAATTTACAGTGTAATAGAAGAACTAAATTATAATCAGTTCGTATTAAATATTCTATGCGTGATCTAATATGTGACGTCAATTACTGTGCGCGAGCCGCGAAGCTGTGATGTGGGTAAAATGAATGTTAAAGACTTCAGATCAGATGTCTGCACTGTCTAAGTCCTGCTATCATCACATTCGTGCTCTCCGCTGTATCCGTCCCTACCTTGACCTTCACACCGCAAAAACAGT